>ULUS01031146.1_pt1 | contig 13969 bp, 14 predicted proteins | sample 1958761 | NCBI WGS metagenome assembly ULUS01 (sample SAMEA4835767, study PRJEB28245) | human gut metagenome | biome: gut microbiome; material: fecal sample | place: Denmark | collected 2008
CTCCCTGCGCGCGTGCGCGCGTAGAGAGGGACCTCAAGCCAAGAAGAGAATGAGCACAGATGCGTAATTACACAACTTTCAGTCCTTTCATTGCATCAATCCAGGCATTGAGTTCACAATCGCCACTCCAAATCAAAAAAGAGACTTCAATCATTCTTAAACCTGTCCCATAGCAAGCTCAAGAAATAAAGCAGAGATCACAAAAACGAAAAAGAGGAAACATCCTTTATAGACATTCCCTCTTTCTGCGGTGTGTACGGGACTCGAACCCGTGACCTCCTGCGTGACAGGCAGGCATTCTAACCAGCTGAACTAACACACCAAAAGGCTTTGGCGGTGCGTACGGGACTCGAACCCGTGACCTCCTGCGTGACAGGCAGGCATTCTAACCAACTGAACTAACGCACCATTCAGCACCTTTTCTGATTGCGGGTGCAAAGGTAGTGATATTTTTTGTATGCTCCAAACTTTCGTCTTCTTTTTTACAAAAAAAGTTGCAACAGCAGCACATCCTTATAGCCAGTGCCGTTGAATATCCAGGATTTCAGCCTACCGGTCTCTTGAAATCCCACGCTTCGGAAAAGATTGAGCGATGCCCGGTTGTCCTCACTCACATATACATACAACTGGTGAAGATGAAGCGTGTCGCGGGCATAGTCCACCAGTCGCTCCACCACTGCCCTTCCATAGCCTGCGCCACGGCTCAAAGGCAGCACCACCACGCCAAGTTCAGCCCGTCGGTTGTGGGGGTTGAAGTCCACGATATCGGCTATTGCCACCGGTTCACCAAACTGATTTTCGGCAATCATGCGCGCTTGCTTGTCTGTATAGATATCTCCCGTGAAGCGAGCAATAAAATCGCTGATGACGTTACGGGAATAGTGCACGCTCGTGCCACTCACATCCCACAAGGTGATGTCGTTCTCCAGCTGATATATCAAGTCAAGATCTTCGGGTTCTATGGCACGGAGCCATACTGAGGGAGTTATGTCTGTCATTGGAATATCTCTTCAGAGGTAATGATGATTTTGTTCTTGGGCGAGAACGTTCCTATATTCACGTTGGGTTGTGGACTGCGGGCCATAAATGACAAAATCTGTCCGAAAGCATAGACACCGGTATCGTAGACAACCGAAGTTAAGCCATCGTCAAATGGAAGGTTCAGGACATGATGGCCCTCGGAAAGCAATGCCCCATCGACCACATGCACTTCCGCGTCGAGCCCGTTGTCGGCAATGATACGGCGACAAAGCGATTCAGATTCCTTGCCAACAAGCATCACATAGTGGATGTTGACGCGTTTTCTTCGACGATAGAATCCCAACATCTTCCTCACGCGTCCTGCCTGCATCTTGACCAGCGCCACACAGGCTTTGCCGAAGATGGCAATCTTGATGGGCAGCGAAAGCAGGAAGTTAAGGTGGCCGTAGTGCTTGCGGAAGAAGATGAGCATGGCCTCGTAGAACACGTGCACATAGCGGAAACTGGACTTCTCGGTGCTTTCCCCCTTGTAGTGGAGTATTTGCGAGGGAATGTAATAATTGTGGTATCCGCTCTTGAGTATGCGATAAGACAAATCAATGTCTTCACCATACATGAAGAAGTCTTCGTCGAGCACTCCCACCCCGTCAAGTGCAGTCTTGCGCAGAAAGAAATAGGCTCCACTCACTACCTCTATGCGGCAAGGTTGGTTCCATGGCAGGTAGCCCATGTAGTAATGGCCGAAACGACGACTCCGGGGAAAGCGTGAGCATAGGCCGCACATTTTATAGAAAGCCACCATAGGCGACGGTATGCCGCGACGCGACTCCAACGCTGCCGAACCATCAATGCGGAGCATCTTCACCCCCAACGCACCGGCATCGGCATGACTATCCATGAAGGCTATACTCTCGGCTATGGTATGCTCACCCACAATGGTATCGGGATTGAGCAGCAACACATACTCTCCACGACTCTGGCGGATAGCTATGTTGTTGGCCCGGGCAAAGCCGAGGTTACGCCGGCTGCTGATGAACCTTACTTCGGGGAAGAGCGGCTGCAAGCATTTCACACTGTCATCGTGCGAATGGTTGTCCACAACAATCACCTCCGACGAAATACCGTCTAGACTCCGCCTCAGACTGTCGAGACACTGACAAAGGTAGTGTCTGACGTTGTAGTTAACTATGATTACGGATACTTTTATCTTGTCCATCGATTGCTATTCTTCTGAGAATTCACTCTTGCAGCGTGTCTCCGTGGGATAGACAAAGCTGAGACACACAAGACCGATAATGGCCATGTAGCCAAAGGCCACCTTGAAACCGAACCAATAGTAGAGAAGGGTGTTCACCACCATGGGAACGCAGAGCATCATCATACGCGCTGTGCCCAGGAAGAGCCATTGACTACGAGTGCCCTCGATGATGCGGCGGTGAATAGAGGCAAAACGATAGAGCCTCATCGACAAGGGGATAAGGCAGATGGTGACAATCTCCATGATTGTGGTCAGGACAAATTCGGCTCCGGCATTGCCGGCAAGACATCCAGGGAGCAGCACATTGTTCTCGTAGAGCACCACGACAACAAGCGACACAACCACTGAAATCCACAACTGTAGTTTGAGTATATTGCTTATTCTTTTCATGATATCTTAAATGGTGTACGGTTGATGATACTCCTGCCGAGCGTCACCTCATCCGTATATTCAAGTTCATCGCCCACGGAAATGCCACGGGCTATGACGCTCACCGCCACAGGAAATGGGGCAAGCTTCCGGGAAATGTAAAAGTTGGTGGCATCGCCCTCCATGGTACTGCTCAAGGCAAGAATCACTTCCTTCACGCCACCTTCCTCCACACGCTTCACCAGACTACCTATCTGCAAGTCGCCGGGACCTATTCCGTCCATAGGCGAGATGATGCCGCCAAGCACATGATAGAGTCCTCGATACTGCTGGGTGTTTTCTATCGCCATCACATCCTGCACGTTCTCCACCACGCAAACCTGCGTGCTGTCTCGTTTGGAATCGGCACAGATAGGACAAAGGTCCGTATCGCTGATGTTGTGGCACACACGGCAATAGCGCACCTCATGCTTCAGTGTGTCAAGCGAACGGGTGAAGGCTTCCACCTCACTGTCCGTACGGCGCAGCATGTTGAGCACAAGGCGCAAGGCTGTCTTGCGCCCTATGCCGGGAAGTTTGCTGAATTCGCCCACAGCCTTCTCGAGTAGCTGTGAGGGATAGGCATTGTTCATCGTTGCCACGGTTTAGAAATAATAGCCAAAGCCAATGCGCAAACCGATGGTAGAAAAATCACTGTGGCGACGGAACGACTGGTCGTAGTATACAGAAGGTTCTATGGTGCATTTACCACTGATGAAGAAAGCATAGCCCACCTCAAAACCAGGCATCACGTCGTTGTAGTTGTGGTTGGCATGCACAAGCTTGGCATTCAGTCCCAGGAAGAGTCCGTTCTGGATGATATAATAGCGTGCGCCTACCGACCAGCTGAAGTGGTCGGCCACGGCATCATTGCCGTCGTGCTGATAACTCAGTTGCGAGAGCGCCATAAGATTGTCGGCAAAGAGATAGCCCAACTTGGCATCGAAACCAAGGTTCATACCATCAGCACCCTTGTAGTTAAGATCAAGCCCTGTAAGCGATGCGCCAGCATACAACTTGCCCTGTTCGAACTGTGCGTGAGCAAACAGTGTGGAGGCGCAAAGGGCCATCATCAAAAGAAGTTTCTTCATAATTGTCTGTCTAAAGTTTCGTATAAATAAATGTGTTAAGTATATTTCTTCCTGCAGTGGGGACTATTGCTCATCACGCACGGCCTTTCTGTACCATACCACAAACCACACGAGCGCCAAGGCAACGATACCGCCACAAATGCCATAGCCCAAGGTGAGAGACAGTCCAAGCGCCTGCTTGCTCACCAGAATAAAGGTGGAACACACGGCTGTCATGAACAGGGCAGGCACCAGCGTAATGATGAACGGCTTGCGGCTGCGGGCCAGGAAAACAGTGATGGTCCAAAGGGTGAAGACTGACATGGTCTGGTTGGACCATCCGAAATACTGCCAAATGACATTGAATCCGTCAGGATTGGCCATTTGCCACACAAGCATGGCGATAGCCACGGCAAACATGGGCAGACAGATGGCCAGGCGATGACGCATGGTGTGCTGTTCCATATGGAGGAAGTCGGCAATGATAAGACGGGCGCTGCGAAACGCTGTGTCGCCACTGGTGATAGGTGCTGCCACCACACCGAGGATGGCAAGCACGCCTCCAAACACGCCAAGCCAGCCTTGGCACACTTCCTTAACAACGGTCGGAGCGTCAAAATATTGTATAAGTGTCTTGCCTCCATCTGCCTGACTCTGTGCCACAAACTTCTCCACCACCTCAGGCGACACCACTTCGCGCCATCCTCCGTAGTAGAAGAAATACATGGACACCGTAGCCCAAATGAGTGCCACTATGCCTTCGGTAATCATGGCGCCATAGAAGATAGGGCGCCCCATGCGCTCGGATTTCATGCAACGGGCCATCAAAGGGCTTTGGGTGGCATGGAAACCGCTGATGGCTCCACAGGCAATGGTAATGAATAGGCTGGGGAACAAGGGATTCTTCGTCATGAAACTATCGGTTCCCAACAGAGAGGCAGGCTTGTTGAGATTGCTGCTGTCAAGGTTTGACCACAACTCTGGAAGGTCCGTCATCTTCACGAAAAGCACAACCAACAGCGCCACCGCCATGAACAACAGAGAGAAGGCAAAGAGCGGATACACCTTGCCGATAATCTTGTCGATGGGCAGCAGCGTGGCGATAATATAATACACAAAGATAAGACAAATGATGCACAGCAGTGGTGTCATGCTCACTGATGGGTCTTCGCCGAACATGCCATTGAGGATAATGGCGGGACTATAGACAAACACCACACCCACCATGAGCAGCAACAGGATAGAGAAGACAAGCATCACCGTCTTGGTGGTCTTGCCCAGATACTTACCCACCAACTCTGGTAGACCCGCACCATGGTTACGCAGTGACAGCATGCCGGCCAGGTAGTCGTGGGTGGCTCCGGCGAAAATACAGCCGAAGATAATCCACAGATAGGCCACAGGACCATACCAGGCGCCCATAATGGCACCGAATATCGGACCTGTGCCAGCGATGTTGAGGAACTGTATCATGAAGATTTTCCATCCGGGCAATACAAGGAAATCAACGCCGTCGGCTTCTGCCACGGCTGGCGTAGGACGGTCATCGGGTCCAAACACATGGGCTACAAAACGACCATAAATCAGATAGCCCGTCACGAGGGCTAAAAGGGCGATTGTAAAAGATATCATTCTTTGGTTTGTTTAAATTTCTTGCAAAAGTATATATTATATTTGAGAAACGGAAAAATATCCGTACCTTTGTGCACAATTTATAACATATATTGTCTGAACTGATATGAAATTCAACCTCTACATAAGACAAAAGAGGATTGCCTTGTTCTTCATGGCCTTGTTTTGTCTCACTTCCCAAGCACAGGTTATCTTCTCCAACCACAACCAGTTACCGCCAAAACATGAGGTGAGGGCCGTGTGGCTCACCACCATCGGCGGACTCGACTGGCCCCACTCCTACTCTCAATCTGCCCGTTCTGCGGAAAAACAGAAACAGGAGTTGCGCACCATTCTCGACCAACTGCAACAGGCTGGCATCAACACGGTGCTCTTGCAAACGCGTGTCCGTGCCACTACCATCTACCCTTCTTCCATAGAGCCATGGGACGGATGCCTTTCAGGAATCCCCGGCAAGAGTCCGGGCTACGATGCGCTGGCTTTTGCCATCGACGAGTGTCACAAAAGGGGTATGGAACTACATGCCTGGGTGGTGACCATGCCTGTGGGCAAATGGAATGGTCCCGGTTGCACAGAGCTCAGGCGCAAACAGCCCCACATGCTCAAGCGCATCGGACAGGAGGGATATATGAACCCTGAGAGCCCGCTGACAGCCCCTTACCTGGCACGTATGTGTGCCGAAATCACACGCAATTATGATATTGACGGCATTCATCTCGACTACATCCGCTATCCCGAGACATGGACCATCAAGGTGAGCAGGCAGCAAGGACGGGCCTACATCACAAACATTGTGAAGCAGGTTCACGATGCTGTCAAGCAGCTCAAGCCTTGGGTGAAGATGAGTTGCTCGCCCATTGGCAAGCACGATGACCTTTCACGTTATTGGAGCCACGGGTGGAACGCCTACACCAAGGTGTGCCAGGAGGCACAGAACTGGCTCCGCGACGGACTGATGGACGAATTGTTCCCGATGATGTATTTCCGCGACAACAACTTTTTTCCCTTTGCCATCGACTGGAAGGAACAGAGTCATGGCAAAATTGTGGTGCCCGGACTGGGCATCTACTTCATGCACCCCAAGGGGAAGAACTGGCCTTTGGAAAGCATCACACGAGAGATGGAGGTGTGCAGGCAGTACGGAATGGGCCATGCCTTCTTCCGCAGCAAGTTTTTCACAGACAACGTGAAGGGCATCTACCATTTCACCGAACGGTTCAACCGCCACCCAGCTCTCATACCAGCCATGACCTGGCAGCACAATGAGTGTCCGGAAGCTCCTGCCAATTTGTTGAACGGCACCACTGCAGAAACGACCACTCTCTCATGGCTGGCACCTGCCAACTGCAGCGGTGCTCCTTACCTACTTTATAATATTTATGCCTCACGGCAATATCCAGTGGACATCAGAGACGCACGCAACCTCATTGCAGTTCGCACCATAACAACTTCACACACTATGAAGACTGTGGAAGGTATGCACTATGCTGTGACCGCCATGGACCGCTACGGCAACGAAAGCGTGGCACTGCAAGAGAAAGAAATGCCTACCACCTCACCAAGCGCCCACTGGTTGCGTCATGACGGCAAGAGCATAACCCTGCCAGCATGGGCCCAAACAGCAGATGCTGAGTTTGCCGTCATAGAGAGTATAACAGGCTGCATCGTTTCCTCTCAGAAATGGGGTATGAAGCTAAACATCAGTTCGTTACCAGGCGGAGTATACTCCATCAAGTCAGTCAACAGGAAGGGGGTTACACACCACTTGGGTCACTTCATTATCAAACGTTAGGCGCCAACTGCGGAGCATACGCTTACTCGTTGTCATCGTCGAACAAGGAATGTATGGTCCGGGTGGAACTGAGCACCTCGAGCATGCGCTTTCGCGTGTCGTCGATGACTCCAGCCTTCAACTGTTTCTTGTTGTATTTCCACCAGTTGAGAAGTCCGCGATTTTCCACTTTCTTTTTGTCTGGCAACTGCCCATGCTCCACCACGTACTTCATCAAGCGGGCATAGTTGAGGAGCCATGTTCCTTCTCTATCCATAATTGTTGACTGTTTGTTAAGTAATAAAATACTGTGTAGTTGAGCGGCATGAAAGCCTGCTGCATAAAGCCGGTCACAGCCTGCCAGTTGCAAAGGTAGGCATTTACCCGCAAAATCCTGCACCTATGGCAAATTAATACGCCAAGCCGCTCCATTCTTTAGTCGAGCCACCGGCAAAAGAGAAAAGACGGGAAACGCTTGGTCAATCAAACCAAAACCTTTAACTTTGCACTTTATGAACATGCAACGCCGCACAATCCGCATATTTTCTCTACTACTCATGATGGCCTTGGCAGTCATCATCCTTGGAGCTTGCTCCACAAGCAAGCTCATACCCGAACGCAAATATCTGCTCGACAAGGTGGAGATACGCTCGGACGATAAGCAGTTTAATCCTCACCAGTTCGAAGCCCTTATCCGTCAGCGTGCCAACTCACGTTGGTTCAGTCTGTTCAAGATTCCGATGGTCACATATGCCTTCGCCGGGAAAGACTCGACACGATGGATCAATCGCACACTTAAGCGCATTGGCGAGGAGCCCGTCATCTATGACACGGTACAGGCCCAACGCTCTGCCGACGACCTGCTGATGGCTATGAAGAATATGGGCTACATGCAGTCGTCGGTCACGATAGACACGCGCGTAAAAGGCAAAAAGCTCACAGCCATCTACACCCTACATCCACGCAAGCCTTTCTACGTGAAGAGCATCGGCTATGACATTGCAGACTCCACCATCGCCACCATCATCACACCACAGTACCTCGCCCAAGGCAACGTGAAGGAAGGCAAGCAGTTTTCCGCCAACGATCTTGACGATGAACGTAAGCGCATCACTGCCACCTTGCTCGACCAAGGCTACTACCACTTCAACAAGGACTTCATCACCTATTCTGCCGACTCCACCGCCGGCAGCAAAGGCGTAGACCTGGTGATGCACATCAATCTCTACCGGGCCAATAACAATGACTCACCTCACCAACATCCTCGCTACCGCATAGGCCGAGTGACCTACACCAGCACCAATGCAGACGGCTCGCTGCCCCTCAGACAGAGCGTGCTCGACAACAACAGCCGCATAGAGACTGGTCATCTCTTCAGCGCTACCGACCTGCAACGCACCTACAACAACTTCGGAAGGCTTGGTGCCGTGCGCTACTCCAACGTGCAGTTGCGCGAAGTCGACAGTCTCACACTCGACTGTGACGTGCAGTTGAACACCAACAAGCCAAACTCCATCAGTTTCCAGCCTGAAGGCACCAACACGGCCGGTGACCTGGGTGCCGCTGCCACACTCACCTATCAGAACCGGAACATTTTCCGAGGATCCGAACTCTTCAGTCTTGAACTCCGTGCCGCCTTTGAGGCTATCACCGGCCTGGAGGGCTACCAAAACCAAGACTACGAGGAATATGGCGTGAAGGCGAGCCTGCAGTTTCCCAAGTTCATGGCACCCTTCCTCTCGCGCAGCTTCACACGCAACAGCAACGGACAGTCAGAACTGTCAGTTGCCTACAACTTGCAGAACCGCCCCGAATTCCACCGCCGAGTCTTTACCACAGCCTGGCGGTACAAATGGAGCGAGCCTCATCACCACTCAGCCTACCACTTCGACCTCATCGATCTCAATTATGTCTACATGCCGTGGATATCACCCACGTTTAAGAAAGACTATCTCGACGACACACAGAACAGAAACGCCATTCTGCGCTACAACTACGAGAACCTGTTTATTTTGAAAATAGGTTTTGGCGTGAACTACAACAACGGCACCCACGCTCTCAAGGCGAGCGTGGAGACAGCGGGCAACATTCTCAACGCCTTGTCGAGCGGTGCCCGTTTCAAGAAAAACGCCAACGGACAGCACACACTCTTCAACATTGCCTATGCACAGTATGCCAAGGCCGACATAGACTATACCAGGTTACTCAAGATTGACGACCGCAACTCTCTCGCCTTGCATGCCGGTTTCGGCATAGCCTATCCCTACGGCAACAGCACAGTGTTGCCCTTTGAAAAGCGCTACTTCTCGGGCGGCGCCAACTCTGTGAGAGGATGGAGCGTGAGAGGACTCGGACCGGGACGTTTTCGCGGTACAGACGGACGCATTGACTTCATTAACCAGACAGGCGACATGAAACTGGACCTCAACGCGGAACTGCGCACCAAGCTTTTCTGGAAATTCAACGCCGCGCTGTTTGTAGATGCAGGCAATATTTGGACTCTACGCAACTATGAGGAACAACCCGGCGGACAATTCAAGTGGGGCGAATTCTACAAGCAGATAGCTGTGGCCTACGGCCTGGGCATCCGACTCAACTTCGACTACTTCCTTGTGCGATTCGACATGGGCATGAAGGCGGTGAACCCTGCCTACGAAACCTCGCGTGAACACTATCCCATCATCCATCCTGACCTTAGTCGCGACTTCGCCTTTCACTTTGCCGTAGGGCTCCCCTTCTGACGGATAAGCCTTTTGGATATTCCCAAATCCATAAGCGCAAGAACAAGGAAGTATGCAGTGAGTCAGCAATTATAACAAGCAATCAAGACAAGAATGATTTTTTATTTCTCAGGTACAGGAAACAGCAAGCATGTGGCCCGACGCCTGTCGCAGGCTACAGGCGAAAGTTGCATTTCAATAACAGACTGCATGAAGAAGGGCAAATTTTCATTTGCCTTGTGTGAAGAAGAGCGTATCGGCTTCGTCACGCCTGTCTATTTCTGGGGACTCCCCAACATTGTCGTGAGATTTGTCAGTCAGTTAAGTTTTACTGACTTGCATAAGAATTTCATCTACCATGTACTTACGTTCGGAACCACCACAGGACAAGCTCATTATATGATGCAAGAATTACTGAAAAGCAAAGGCTTGTGGCTTGACGCAAAGTATAATGTGAGAATGGTTGATGTATGGACTCCGTTGTTTGACGTGTCCGATTACAAGAAGTGCTTGAGAAAAACAGAAAAAGCGGAAAAGGACATAGCAAAAGTCACGGAGATGGTTGTGACCCGACAGGGCGGCAACTTCGATTATCTGCGACTCCACCATTGGCTGGCTCACTGGTATTATCTTACCTACGAGAACCAACGCAAGACGAAACACTTCCATGTGATGAAAGACCGGTGTATTGGCTGCAGCAAATGCGCTCGCCAATGTCCGGAACAGGCAATAGAGATTAGCAACGGCTATCCGGTCTGGATAACAGAGAAATGCACGCTATGTCTGAAATGCCTGCACCGCTGCCCACAGTTTGCCATACAATATGGCAAACACACCCTAAAGCATGGTCAATTCGTATATCCAAGAAAGCCCGATGGTTTATGATGGTGTAGATTCTATAAACTTTAGACCGGTAGTTCCTTTGATTATAGAAACAAAGAACGTGCTGGTTGTGCAACTATAGTGATGGAGAAATTGACGGTCAAGAACAATATACGAACAGATTGACCGTCACTACGCCAAGCGGAAAGCAAGCAGCCTCTTGGCCCCATCACCTTCAGCCATCAGTTGCATAGCAGCCGACCAAACCTGCCATTGTCCTCACTTCATGCAAGACGAAGAGCGTTCACGGTCACCCGATTTCACCTCACCGGCATGCTTTTGGCTGAACTCCCGATTGATGTCCATCAGTTCACGCCGCCCGAAGATGTAGTCGTCATACATGTCTTCCATGTCAACGCCTTCACACTCGCCATCGCCAAAATTGAGCGAAGCTTTCACTATCTCTATTCTCTCCTCGACAGTAGTGTCTTCTATCAAGATGCTTTTCTTCATGTTCTTGTTGTTCTCTTTTATATCGCGATGCAAATGTAATGCTTTTCCGGCAAACCCAAGCACTCTGTCACACTTTTTTCTCCCTGTAAAAGTGTGACAAACGCCTGTTTTCTTAGCCAACACAAACAAATAAACAAAAATAAAACAGGCGAAAACCACACTTATTCGTTCATAAACACTACCTTTGCAAGGCAAACATACAAATACCCAATTCACAGACAATAAGATGAACGCAATAGACACAGCACTGCGCATTGCCGTCTCGGCACATGCCGGACAACTTGACCGCGACGGGCATCCCGTCATACTCCATCCACTCACCGTAGGACTAATGGGGCATACAGATGAGGAAAAGATAGCCGGATTTCTGCACGATGTGGTGGAGGACAGCGACTACACATTCGATGACCTCCTAAGGGAAAACATTCCAACCGGAGTGGTCAATGCCTTGCGCCTGCTGACCCACCCTAAAGGCACTGACTACTTTGACTATGTGCAAGCCATCATCGACTCCTACAATCCCATTGCCTTACAGGTGAAATACAACGACCTGAAGCACAACTACGAGCGAGGCAAGGCTTATCCAGACTTGCAGGCCAAACACGGCAAGGCTCTCGGCATGATTGAAAAAGCCATCAAGGAACGATCGCAGACAATTCTTTATAAAACGCCCGACGACCCATCACTAGAAGTGGCCGTCTTTGCCTGCGGATGCTTCTGGGGCACCCAACATCAGTTTGCCCGGCAACAAGGAGTGGTCCGCACACTGGCAGGCTACACAGGTGGAACGGAGCCATGCCCTTCATACGAAGACGTGCGCAGCCACAAGACACATCATGTGGAAGCCGTTGTGGTAGAGTTTCATGCCGAGGAAGCAACCTACGAAGACCTGTGCAAACTGTTCTTCGAGATTCATGATCCTGCACAGACAGACGGTGTGGGGCCCGACATAGGACCACAATACCGCAGTTGCATTTTCTATCGCAACGAGTCTCAGCGACTGACAGCAGAGAAAGTAGTGCAATTGCTACGCGACAAAGGCTACGAAGTGAACACAGCGATTCTCCCAGCCAAAGAATTCTATATCGGCGAAGCATACCACCAACACTACTATGACAATACAGGCGGTGAGCCCTACTGCCACATCAGGGTCAAGAAATTCTAAACTTCAGTCTGTTGCAGGGAAGTTTGCAAACAGTTTACCATAAAAACAAGCAATATGATTATAGAAGAAATCATCCGTCACAACAAGAGTTTTGTCGCCAACAAGGAATACGAAAAATATCTTACCAGCAAGTATCCCGACAAACGGCTCGCCATTCTCTCATGCATGGACACCCGTCTCACGGAGCTACTGCCTGCGGCGCTGGGACTGAAAAACGGCGACGCCAAGATTATCAAGAATGCCGGCGGACTTGTCATCAACCCATTCGACTCAGCCATGCGCAGCCTGCTTGTGGCCATATACGAGTTGGGGGTGGAAGAAATAATGGTCATCGCCCATTCCAATTGCGGTGCCTGCCACATGAACGGAAGTGAGATGAAATCCCTCATGCTCGAGCGCGGCATCCGTCAAGACGTGCTCGACACCATTGAGCTCTGCGGCATCAATCTCGACCACTGGCTTGAAGGGTTCCACGACACCGAGGATTCCGTGCGCAAAACCGTACAGACCATTCGCCGCCATCCCCTCGTGCCACAAGGCATTAACCTCCACGGCTACATCATCGACTCCGTGACGGGCGAACTCACAGAAGTGAAATGACCTTGACAAGAAGACAATGTCTGCATCCCCCACATTAAGGGAACATATCTTCATCAGTCAAAGAACACACTTCAACGGCAGAGCTATCAGGAATCCAATAGCTATTTCATGTGGACATAACGATACATCAAAAGTTCTGTCCACCACACCCTCTTACTTGATAACCTACTTTTACGTAATCCCCTCACAAGACTACAGAATGAGAAGTCGGGCTGTACGCGGTAGTATCTCTGCCAAAGTACTGGAGTACTTGTGCTATAGTACTGCAGTATACGGCCGATATACTCAAATGAAACCTACCAGTAAAGCATTTCTTCATAGGCGTCGAACGCCAAGTTCTCTGTCACTCCCACTTGTCTGAGCGTTTCAAGAATTACGCGTTGTTCCTCTGGTGGAATCAGACACTCACCTCTTCTGCGCACAAAATAAGAATTTCTGCCGAACAGAGCAATGAGGCGCTTCATGAAAGTCTGATATTGCTGCGGATACATTCTCCGCTGAAAGTTGGTAAAACCTCGAGCAAACTTCACAGGGATACTGCCACGATAGTACTCGCAATCTTCGTTGCGACTGCAGAACCGAGGTTTCAGCATAGAAAGACAACGCTCGTCCTCATCGTCGAGCAACAATGCATAGGCCAATTGGCGCAGACAAGTTTTGGCCAAAGGACACTCAGCCAGGGAACAAACCACATACCGGTTGGGTATAACCACATTCTTCAATTTCTTCATACGACTATACTTTTTGACAGATTTAAAAACACGCTACAAATATACGAAGAATTCTTCAATTTATTAAGATGTTTGCCTTATTTCTCACCTACATTCACAGGCTGTACTCATCAACTACCCGCAGAAAGACAAGCCAGTACAAATAGTCGACAAAGAGACTTGTTGAAAACATCTTGAAAGGTACAGGGAAAGCATGGAAAAACGGATAAATATTCACAATTAACACTTAAAGTGGCATTTTATCAAAAATAATGTGCTCAAGTTTCGGATTTAGAATTCAAGCCGTTTGAGCATACTC
>ULUS01028885.1_pt1 | contig 13845 bp, 8 predicted proteins | sample 1958761 | NCBI WGS metagenome assembly ULUS01 (sample SAMEA4835767, study PRJEB28245) | human gut metagenome | biome: gut microbiome; material: fecal sample | place: Denmark | collected 2008
ACTTGCACCCATTAGAATAAGCTCATGCCGAGCATACAAGAAAAGGGGCCTGTCGTAAGTTACGGCAGGCCCCTAGTATATTATGTTGTTCACATCCACATACGGCGTCTCGACTCACGACTTCTGGAATCTTGAGTTACGCCACCACCATGATGTAGATACGAATGTATTCATATTGCTTTTTCTTTTAATTGTTTGTTACTACCAAAAACGAGGCGTTTCTTTCTTTTTAACGAAAAGATTCTCCTTCGTTCTTCATTTCTACCGCAAAAGTACAGTTTTTCTTTTAAACTACAAACTTTTTGTCGAGAAATTTTAAGATTTAACACTATTTTATCATCCAGCGCCCCTTTTTCTCCACTTTCGTCTCACGTTTTCTCCACTATACCTTATTATATATAGGGAGAAAGAAAAAGAAAAAATATTTCGCCTGAATGTAATAAATTTCCCAATACGCCGTTATTTATTTAGAAAACAGGTTACGGAAAGAGGAAAACTCATCCTCAAGACATGCCCGTTCTAAAAACAAATAACAAAAAGTATTATTCAAATAAAAAGATTCACGCCTATGAAGCAAGTATTTACACCAAAGAAAATGAGACCTTCGGCTCAGAGCATCTACTTCATCAAGCAGATAGCCTACTCCTATCATACCATGGTGCAAAATGGGAAGCTAAAGGTGTGCTATCCTAACTAAAAGAAGAAGAAAGATGAAAACAATGGTATCCCCTTCATTGCTCTCAGCCAACTTCATTGACTTGAAGAGTGATATAGAGATGATTAACAAGAGTGAGGCCGACTGGCTCCACCTCGATGTGATGGATGGTGTCTTCGTGCCCAACATCTCGTTCGGCTTCCCTGTAATAGAAGCCGTGAGCAAGGTGTGCACCAAGCCCCTCGACGTCCACTTTATGATACAGCACCCGGAAAATTACATTGAGCAGACTGCCAAGCTCGGTGCCATGATGATGAACGTGCACTACGAGGCCTGCACCCATCTGCACCGCACCATCCAGCAGATTCATGCAGCAGGCATGAAGGCAGGAGTTACCCTCAACCCTTCTACCCCGGTATGTGTGCTGGAAGACATCATCTGCGCTGTAGACATGGTACTTTTGATGAGCGTTAACCCAGGCTTCGGCGGACAGAAATTCATCGAGAACACCATCAAGAAGATAGGCCGTCTGCGCCAGCTCATCAAAGAGAGCGGAAGCCAGGCACTCATCGAGGTAGATGGCGGCGTGCAGGCAGAAACTGCTCCAAGACTGGTAAAAGCCGGAGTAGACGTGCTGGTAAGCGGAAGTTATGTATTCAAGAGCACAGACCCTTATGCTACCATCCATGCCTTGAAAGAACTCCACTAATCAAGATTCAGATAGATATTGTGCTCCTTAGCCATCTTGCGGAGGTTAAGGAGCGCATAACGCATTCTTCCTAGACTCGTATTGATGCTCACATTGGTACATTCGGCTATGTCCTTGAAAGACATCTGCTGATAAAAACGCATATAAACTACTTCGCGTTGTGGAGCCGGCAGAAAGTCTACCAGTTTCTTCACATCACGGAGCACCTGTTTGCGTACCATCTCCTGCTCAGCACAGTCTGCCTGAAAATCTTCGCCTCGCAGACAGGAAAGATCATTACCGTTCCCCTGTTCTACCATGCGGAACACACACTGACTGCGATAACCATCGATGATGACATTATGCGCTATGCGCATTAACCACGAAATAAATTTGCCCGAACTGGAATACTGGCCAGCATGCAAACGACTGATTGCCTTCACGAATGTCTCCTGGAAGATATCATTCGCCAGATCCTCATCGTGAACCACGAAAAGGATATAAGAGAACAGTTTTACCTCGTTGCGGGAAAGCAACAGGTCAAAGGCTCTGTTGTCACCCCCGACATAAGCCAGGGCCAACTCTTCGTCTGTCATTTCATTGAGTTTACTCATTTTCTTAATCTTATTTTATTCATTAAGTAAATGTCTATCTAATAGGCTACCCAGTATTTATTGCGTTAATAATGTTAAATATCGTTGCAAAGGTAATATTTTATTTTGAAAACGCCAAACTTTTTGGCAAAAACATTTATTTTTAACATTACCCGTACTTGTTTTCCAAATAAAATTCGTAACTTTGCACCGATGTGTTAAGCATCAAACCCAACAAACGAATAAACTGATTCATACAAACGAATAAATACATTTAAAAATCATAAAACTAGAACAAAGACAATGAAGAAATTCTTTAAGACCCTACTCGTTGCTCTGCTCCTCATCCCTACCTGCGCTTGGGCAGATAATGGATGGAACGATGCTGAATATCAGCGCATTGAACAGAGCATACAGTTGCCTAACATCAAGCAGGCAACCAAGAAGTATGTAATTTCTGCCTATGGAGCCAAGCAGAACGCTTCGGCTGCACAGAACCAGAAGGCAATCAACAAACTCATCGCCCTCGTTTCTAAGAAAGGTGGCGGTACCGTAGTCATACCGAAGGGTACCTGGCGCACAGGAGCCATTGAGATGAAGAGCTTCGTAGAACTGAATCTCGAAGAAGGTGCCGTACTGCAGTTTGCCTTTGAGCCAAAACTCTATCCGCTGGTTCGCACCGCATGGGAAGGACTGGCATGCTGGAACTACTCTCCATGCATCTATGCCTACAAGGTTTCCGACATCGCCATTACCGGTAGAGGTACCATCGACGGAGGCGGCAACAATGATACATGGTGGCAGTGGAACGGCAACCCTCACTTCGGATACAAGGAGGGCGTAACCAAGGAACACCAGAAGATGGGCTCCCGCGCCAGACTGCAGAAAATGGCAGAAGACGGCGTGCCTTTTGATGAGCGTAAGTTCGGTATGGGACAGGGTCTCCGCCCTCAGCTCGTCAACTTCGTACGCTCTGAGCGCATCCTCATCAAGGATGTAAAGATGATCAACTCGCCTTTCTGGGTGATGCACCCTCTGCTCTGCAAGGACATCACGGTAGACGGCGTAACTGTTTGGAACGAAGGACCTAACGGAGACGGATGCGACCCTGAGGCATGCGAGAATGTACTCATCCAGAACTGTATCTTCCACACCGGCGACGACTGCATCGCCATCAAGAGCGGACGAAACAACGACGGTCGTCTCTGGAACAAACCATCCAAGAATATCATCATCCGCAACTGCCGCATGGAAGACGGACATGGTGGCGTAGTCATCGGTTCTGAGATTTCAGGCGGATGCGAGAATGTATACGCCGAGAATTGCGAGATGGATTCTCCTCACCTGGAGCGCATCCTCCGCATCAAGACCAACAACTGCCGCGGCGGACTCATCCAGAACATCCACATGCGCAAGGTTACCGTAGGACAGTGTAAGGAAGCCGTGCTCAAAATCAACCTCGACTATGAGCCAAGAGAGGCTTGCTACCGCGGATTTGAACCTACCGTGCGCAACGTGAGCATGGAAGATGTTACCTGCCAGAAGAGTAACTACGGTGTGCTCATCATCGGTGGAAACAAGGTAGAAAACGTATACGACATCCATGTAAAGAACTGTAAGTTCGACGGTGTCATCAAGCAGCCTACCAAGGTTACCGGCAAGACAAGAAACGTGAAGTTTGACAACCTCATCATCAACGGCTCCCTGGTTCTCAACAAGGAAGACCGTCCTTACCAGACCTACTCAGAGTGGCTCACTCACAGCGAGATGCAGCGCGTACCTCAGTCTTACCTGCTCGACTTCAGCAAGAAGCCAAAGTGGAGCTACGTAATGGGCATTGAGATGGAAGGTATGCTCGACACCTACCTCCATTACAAAGGCGGAAAGAGCACCTTCAAGGGAGCTGATGCCGAAGCCAACAACGAGGCAATCATCAACTATCTGAAAGAATATCCAGCCAAGATGATTGACAAAAAGGGAAACATCACAGGCTACAAATATGAGGATTTCAACCTCGACAATGTGCGCACTGCGAAGTTCATCCTCCGCATGCACAACCTCTTCCCTAGCAAGAGCAGCGAACTGGCACTGAAGACGCTCTTCAAGCAGTTGCAGAACCAGCCTCGCACCAAGGAAGGCGTTTACTGGCACAAGGCAATCTACGCCAACCAGGTTTGGCTCGACGGCATCTTCATGGGACTGCCTTTCTACTGCAACTACGCCGTTCAGAACCTCAAGCCTAAGAAGGCGAAGAAGATTCTCGACGATGCGGTAGACCAGATTGTGAAGACCGACCTGCGTACCTACGACGAGAAGACCCAACTCTGGAAGCATGCATGGGACGAAACCCACAGCCAGTTCTGGGCAAACAAGGAAGACGGAAAGAGCCAGCATACCTGGGCAAGAGCCCTCGGATGGTACGTCATGGCAATGACCGAATGCCTCGACGCCATGCCAGAAGATTATGCCCGCCGCGGTGAAATCATCACCTTATTAAATAAGGCAATGAAGAGCGTGGTAAAATACCAGGATAAGAAGACGGGCGTATGGTACGACGTAATGGATGTAAAGGATCCTCGCAACTACCTGGAGAGCACCGCTTCAAGCATGTTTGCCTATGTTCTCCTCAAGGGTTACCGCAAGGGATACCTCGGAAAGGAATATCAGGAAGCAGGTATCAAGGCTTATGAGGGTATCCTGAACAACTTCATCAAGGTAAACCCAGACAAGACCATCAGCCTTACACGCTGCTGTGCTGTCAGCGGACTCGGCCCTGGACCTGGCCCATACGTAAAGAAGCCAAACTACAAGCGCGACGGCAGCTTCAACTATTACATGAGCGAGCCTATCCGCGACAATGATGCCAAGGGCGTAGGTCCTTTCATCTGGGCTAGTCTGGAAATGGAAATGCAGGGGTTGAACAAATAAACTGCAAAGGTTTGAAAAATATCAAATTCAAATGAATAACAAGAAGATATTAACAAGTATGGCAGCAGCACTGGTAAGTGCTGCTGCTTTGGCACAAACTCCAGCCTTTCCGGGCGCAGAAGGTCACGGAAGATACGTAACCGGCGGAAGAGGCGGAAAAGTAGTACACGTAACCAACCTCAACGACAGCGGAACCGGTTCGTTCAGAGAGGCTGTCAAGTCGGGTAATAGAATCATTGTCTTCGATGTGGCTGGCGTCATCGCCCTGAAGTCTGATTTCAAGTTTGCTGACAACATCACCATCCTCGGACAGACTGCTCCATCTCCGGGCATCACCCTCAGATATTACACCGTTCAACCGGGCAACAACAACATCATCCGTTTCCTCCGCATACGCCGCGGAGAGGAAAAGAACATCAATGACGGTGCGGATGCTACCTGGCAGCGCAACAAGACCGGCATCATCTTCGACCACTGTTCCTTCAGCTGGAGCATCGATGAGGTGGCTTCATTCTACGACAACAACAATTTCACCATGCAGTGGTGTACTGTAGCCGAAAGCCTCACCAATCCGGGCCACTCCAAAGGAGCACACGGCTATGGTGGTATCTGGGGCGGTAAGCTAGCCAGCTTCCACCACAACTTCGTAGGCCATCTCATGAACCGCGGTCCTCGATTCAATGGTGCCAGATATGGATGGACAGGCTATACTTCCAACAAGGAATACAGCACCTACAAATGGCAGAACGCCGTACAGGCAGAGAACGTCGATTTTCGAAACTGTGTGATGTATAATGCACAAGGAACCTGCTACGGAGGTCCGGGCGGCGGACAGATCAACATCGTGAACAATTACTACAAGGCTGGACCTAGCCAGGGACTTAAAGGAACTACTCTGAATGGTCTCAAGGTAGATGTAAGCACAGGCAAGGAACGTGGCAACCAGGAACGTATCACCCTGGTTACCTTATCTAACAGCAGCAACTCCGACAAGAATCATCCTGAGTTATACGACATGACCAGCCGTTACTTCATCAACGGAAACACCACCGAAACCACCAAGGGTTCTGTTACCAAGAATCAGGATTGGAAAGGTATCAGCTACGACAAAGGCATTCCAAGCCTGAACGGAGAATACTACAGTCCGGATGCAAAAAACTTTTATGGTGACAATGTTGCCCACGTAACCATCAGCGGCAAGTCTTGTGTCAAGATCAAGATGGATGCTCCTGCTCCAATAGGAGAGGTTACCACCCACTCTGCTGCCGAATCATTCCGTAAAGTACTGGCATACAGCGGAGCCTCACTCTACCGCGATGAGGTTGATGCGCGCTACATGGAAGAGGCTAAGACCGGTACAGCCAAGTATAAGGGAAGCATTACCCAATCACCTGGCATCATCGACAAGGTATCAGATGTAAACGGCTACACCGAGGCAAACTTCGGCACCGCTTCTCGCCCAGCCGACTTCGACACCGATAAGGACGGAATCCCAGATGCATGGGAGATTGCCAACGGCTTAGATCCAAACGATGCCGCTGACGCCCTGACCTATTCGCTTGACAGCAAGGAGTACTACACCAACCTTGAGGTTTACGCCAATTCGCTGGTTGAGGACATCATGAAGCAGGGCAATGCCGATACAGAGAACAAGGTAGATGAATACTATCCTGCATGGAAGAATCCTACAGACATCTCACAAATCACCGGTTCCAATCCAAGTGAACTGGTCAAAGTAAAGTATTACAGCCTCAACGGCACCCTCCTTTCTGCTCCTCAAAAAGGCATCAACATCCGCAAGATGTTATTTAAGAACGGAAAGACCGTAATAGATAAGGTAATAAAGGAATAAAACAGAAACTTCTTATAAAACAAAAAGGGCATCCCCTCGTTTGGGAATGCCCTTTTGTTTTATCTGTTTACACAATCTGTTACTTTACATACTTCTTACCGTTCTTGATAATCAAGCCCTTTGTAGAAGAAGAAACCTCCTGACCAGCGAGGTTGTATGTCTTACCATTCTTCTTGGCTGCAGCAGCACTGATGTTAGAAATGCCATTAGTAACACCCACATTGAACCAAATACCATGCAAAGCAACATCTGCACCTGCAGACTTATCCTCCTTAACACCTGTAATTTCTACGGTATAAATCTTAGACTTGTCCAACAGAACCTTAACTACAGCAGTATTTCCTGGCGCTGTTATTTCATCCTTTTCTACTGTAGTACCATCAGCAGCAGTTGCTACTACAGAAACATAACGAGAATCACTACTAGAAGTAGTAACACCATACACTTCAATATTATCAACTCCAGTAATAGCCATTTTGAATGTTTTAGCCTCATTATCTTTCTTCAAACCGATTCCATCCAGCTTTACTGCTCCTTCACCTTTCTCTTCCTTAGCCTGAGGGTCGATGCTGCCTTTCTTGCCATTTGCAGCAGTTTTACCACTACCTGCTACAATCCAACCTTCAGCAATACCAGCCTGGACATTTGTCTGTGAAGTCTGCAAGAAAGTATTCTCGGTGAATACCTTTGCTGTCTGAGCATTAACACTAGCAGCCAAAGCTACGGCTGCGATAAGAGTAAAGAATTTCTTCATAATCGTTTTATTTTAAGTTTATATATTATTAATTAGTTGATGAATAACTTTATTTTAGTTTGATTCATTTGCTAGTTTATTTCGGTGGCAAAATTAGCAAATCATTTTGAGAATCTCAGAAAAATTTGAACCAAAATGAGCTAAAACTACGAAAACGATTACGTAAATCCAAACGTCAAGTACCAGAATATAAGAGAGTTTTAGCTAGCAGACACCAAACGGGCTGAAGAGATAGCAGTCCCTTCAGCCCGTTGCAGAACTATATACTAAAGTACAGTATTTTATCCTTCCTTTATCTTCCAATCACTAATTGTCCGCTGATTACTATCGTAATTAACACCAATTTTGAACAAGCGTTTACCATCAGCAGAATATGGAATCAGATATCCCTTTTCATCTATCTGTTTGATTGCTTCTTCGGCAGAACCATCATACTTCAATTCGAAAACAAATACAGCATCAGGCATATACACCACTGCATCAGCCCTGCCTATTGCACTATCCTCCTCTACCCTCATATGGGCGCCCATCAGGTTGAAGATAAGATAGAACACCGTCTGGAAATCCCGTTCGTTCTTATTGCTCAAACGGTTGGAGATGCTGGCAAGATACGCTTTCAATCGAATCATTGCTCCCTCTACATCTCCATCATAAAGCATTTCCAGGAAATCACCCACCAGACTATTATTATCCAAAGATATTGGTGAAAGATAGTTAGGTGCAAGGCTCTTGAGCATGCCAATCTTTACCTCCCTGTTAGGATATTCCAAAGTATAACGATGCAGCATCGGATTATACTTCTTGATAGTGAGATAACCGCTCTGATAGAGCAACGGAAGCGCAGAAGTCATCATTTCCGGCGAAACATCAAAGTCATCCACATCACATGATTCCTTCTCAATATCCATCACATTGACGTGATACTTCTGCAATGTCTTAATAAGATAAGACGGAGTACCCGAGCCAAACCAGTAAGGAGCAATATCCCGTGCATTCAGTGCCTTTACCAGGCTGAACGGATTGAAAACATCTTCAGATTTCTTACTGAAATGATAGCCGTCGTAGAATCTTGTCAGCTCTGCCAGGCACTCCTCATACGTCATACCCAGGTCTTCTCCCAAAGCCTCAATATCCGGTTTCATCTGCGTGATAAGCTCCGTCTTGCTGATACCGCAGATGGCGGAGTACTGGTCGAACATGCTGATATTGTCGAGGTTATTCAGCTCGCTGAAGATGCTGAGCTGCGAGAACTTGGTGATACCCGTGATGAAGGTAAACTCCAGGTATGGGTCGAGCTTTTTCAGAGGACTGTAGAAGTTCTGCATGATGCGGCAGAGGGGCTGCAGGTTCTCCTTCTCATGTACCACATCCAGCAATGGGGCATCATATTCATCGATGATGACAACCGCCTTTTCGCCCGTTTGCTCATAAGCACGCTTTACGATACCATCCAGTCTTTCATTAGGATATTTTTCACCTTCTCCCTTACCGTATAGCTTTTCATAGGGCAAAAGCTGCAGATTCAGATAACTGTTCAAGGCATCAGCATCAAAGTGCTTGGCACCGCTCATATCAAAATGAAGCACAGGATGCTTCACCCAATCCTTCTCATAATCAGCTATTGCCAATCCCTCGAAGAGTTCCTTTCTACCCTCGAAATAAGCTTGAAGAGTAGAGGCAAAGAGCGACTTTCCGAATCGTCTTGGACGACTCAGAAAGACATACGACATCTGCTTTTCTCTGAAATCCACGATATATTGGGTCTTATCTACATAGAGATAACCTTTCTCACGGAGTTTTTCGAATGTCTGTATCCCCACAGGGTATTTATTTACTATTTTTGCCATAATCTTACAAACTTTACGTTTTGCGCGGCTAAATTACAAAGAAAATCTGAATTAACCAAAGAAAAAATCAAATAACTTAACTTTCACTTATCAAGAAATGAAAGGAGATAAGGAAGTACTGTAAAGATAGCAAGTATTGCCCCACACGCCATGGGCTAGGAGCTTTTGGACCTTCAGCCCGTTCTTGAACCACTTGCGAAAGTTCTGTGATTTATTATTATAATTTGGTTTAAAATTCGTTTGTTTACGCCTGCAAAAGTACGACTTAATTCTCATTTGGCAAAAAGAGATAAAAAGGCGGAAATGTACGAAAACGATTGCGTAGCTTTTACAACAAAATTGAAACAAAAAGTTCTTAAATAGAAATAATAAGTGTATTTTTGCACCAACAAACTTAAAATATAAACTGAAAATAAAAATTATAATAAGTATAACAACCTAAAAGGCAAACAAATGAAAAAGAATCTACTCAGATTGGGGCTCTCACTCATAGCCCTGTTTGTTATGGTAGTAGCAAATGCGCAAACCTACCAGAACGAAGAAGCTAGCGTTTCATGGCCGTTTAATGACGACAACTACGCTACGCAGTACACTAAATCACCAGGAAATGGTTTCAGTCTGGTTTCCGTAAACACCGGTGACTTGAAGTATTCTCTCAAGACATCACAGACTACAAAAGACAAAGACGGAAACAAGATGGTCATGGCTGGTTTCGGTCCTGTTGGCACAACAAAAGCCGTAGAATGGACCGTTAAACCAAGCAAGGGTCTTACATTCACCCCAACATCTATCAGTACCTATGTAAACCGATTCGGTACAGATTCAGAAAATGGAGTAACCGTAACCGCCAAACTTAGCAACGGAACTTCTGTAGACTTGGGTAATTTCACGGCATTAAGAGACAACAAAACTACAGCGGATGACAAATATTCGAAAAACGAAAACCTGACCAACCATATCGTCATCCAGCTCACTGCCGAGCAGCAAGCCCAACTGACATCAGCTGAAGGCTTCACGCTAAGTTGCACCGTTGGCGTTGGCCCTACTAAGCAGCAAGGCTTTGCCGATGTACACATCAATGGTCTCTTGAACGGAACCGTTCAGCAGGTTGAACAGTACACCCTGTCGGCTGCCGTTTCAACCGTAGGAGCAGGAACAGTCAAAGTATCTCCTGCAGGAACCGTATTTGATGCTGAGACATCAATCACCGTAACAGCAACAAAGAATTTCGGCTACAAGTTTGTCAACTGGACAGATGCCAACAACCAGGTGGTATCTACAGATGAAGCATACACCTTCTCTATCTCTGCCAACACAGCATTGAAGGCAAACTTTGAGAAGATAAACACCTACGCATTGAATTACAAGGTTGAAGGTGGAGCAAAAGACTATATGATAAGTGCCTCTCCTGTCCCAACCGTTGTTGAAGGAAAGAACATGTATGAAGAGGGAACAGAAGTAACCCTCACAGCCAGCAGCAACGACATCCTCACCTTTACCAACTGGAATGATGGTGAAACAGGAGCAGAACGCAAAATAAAGATGAATGTCGACCAATCATACACTGCTGCATATTCTGCAAAAGACTTCATCGCAGGATGGGACTTCTATAAGTCAGCAAGAGAAGGTCGTACAGCAGACTTCGCTGCAGAAGACAACGATGTAGACCAGCTCATCCTGCGCGATGCAGACGGAAATACATACACATGGCTCGACAAGAGCAACAGTGCTGGCGGCTACGAAGGAAAGAATGCAGCTGTAAACTGGACCTCCAAGAAAACCAAGCCACTGGGTGAGACCTACTGGCAGACCAAGGTCAACGCAACAGCCTTTACCGACATCAAGGTAAAGAGCAGCATGCTCTACAATTATAACGCATACGAAACATATAATGTAGAATACTCTCTCAACGGAACCGACTGGACCAAAGTAGGTGCCATCAAAATGCCAGGAGCCAAAGCCTGGACAGACGGAGAGTTCACTCTCCCATCCGATGCCAACAACAAGGCAGAAGTATACATCCGCTGGATTGCCGACAAGACTTCTTCCATCAAGGGAGCAACAGGCGACAACGACGGAATCTCTATCACAAATATCTACATCACAGGTACTGCCCAGCTCGTTAACGACGGCAAGGCACCTGTACCCGTAAACACCGTACCAGCAGAAGGCGCAACCAACGCATCTGCCAACGGCAAGATTGTACTGACTTTTGATGAGAAGGTAAAACTCACCGACAACGCAGCCGCTACACTCGGCACACAAAAGATTGAAGGAGCCGTATCCGGCAAGACCATCACCTTTGCATACAAAGGATTGAACTACGCTACAGCTTATACCTTCACACTCGCTGCAGGTTCGGTAGCCGATTTGACAGACAATGCCACAGACCAGGCAATTGTTCTGAACTTCGCTACCAAGACCAAGCCAGCAGTAACCAAAGCACTCTACGACTTCATCGTACCAACCGACGGCGACTTCAAGACAGCACTTGATGCAGCAGCCAAGCGTACAGATACTAGCAAGCGTTTCCGCATCTTCATCAAGCAGGGCGACTACAAGATTCCTGCAGACGAGAAGAGTAAGGTAACAGGTAGCGACGGCAAGAGTTATGCTAACCCAACCACCTATATGAATACGCCAAACGTATCAATCATTGGTGAAGGCATGGACAACACCTCACTGACCAACACCGTTCCAAACTCAGGCCAATCAGCCAACGTATTGGAAGGTATCGGCAAGGGTGACGTACTCTGCTTGCAGAAGGGAGCAACAAACACCTATTTCCAGGATCTGAAGATGTACAGCAGTATGGGTGATGCCAAAGGTCGCGACATCGTACTCAACGACCAGAGCAACAGGACCGTCTGTAAGAACGTAAGCCTCTGGGCTTACCAGGACACCTACGTATCAAACAACCAGAACGGTAAATTCTACTTCGAAGACGGAATCCTTCGTGGTCGTACCGACTACCTCTGCGGTAAGGGTGATGTATATTATAATAATGTAGAACTCTGGATTTGCGAAAAGGGAGGCTATCTCGCAGTTCCTTCTCAACCAAAGAAGTATGGATACATCTTCAAAGACTGTACCATCAAGGATGCTACTGAGGCAAAAGACCTGAATGGTAACTACGCCTTAGGTCGTCCATGGGGCAAAGGCACACCTATTGCACTCTACATCGACACCAAGATGGAAGCTATCCCTTCAGCAGCAGGATGGAACGAGATGAGTGGCGGTTACCCTAAGCGTTTCGCTGAATACAACTCATACACATCAACAGGTAGCGTAGTAGACCTCAAGGACAGAAAGAAAGTTTACGATGCCTACGATTCAAAGGATGGTGACAATTATGTAAACCGTCGTAATGAAACAGCAGGAGACCCTATCCTCGCAGCAGAGGAAGCAGCGTTCTACACTGTTGAAAACATAATGGGTCAGGATGATGACTGGGATCCTACAGCAGCCACCGAGCAGGCTTCAGCTCCAACCAACGTAAAGTTGAACGGCACAACCCTCGCTTGGGACAATAACGACTACGCTCTTCTCTGGGCAGTTTGCAAGAACGGCAAGGTAGTAGACTTCACCATCACTCCTAGCTATATCGTTGATGACGCCTCTGCAACATGGAGCGTACGTGCAGCCAACGAGATGGGCGGTTTGAGCGAAGCTACAGTTGTTGGTCAGGGCACCGGCATCCACAACATCGCCGCAGCTACAGATGCAGCAGTCATCAAGACCGCCATCTATGCAGCCGACGGCACCCAGCTCTCAAATCTTCAGAAGGGTATCAACATCATTGTGAAGACCCTGGCAGATGGCAGCAAGAAGACAAGCAAGGTCATCGTAAAGTAAAGAAGCAGAGACCATAAGTAATTAGATTGACAGATAACATTCGGAGTGCAATATCCCCATCCTCTTTCAGAAGGGTGCCGGATATTGCACTTTTTTGTTCCCTCAGCTTCTGAAACAGCAGAAACAGGAACTGAGAAAACAGACCGTCGAAATGTAAAAAACAGAGTATTTACGCAAAAATCTGTAAACGTTTACGTAATTTTTTACCCCCAATATACCTATATTCTCATATTTTTTATATACTTTTGCAACAAGAAAACCAAGACTTAGCTATTGCTACGCATCTAGGTAGCCCCATTGGAGCCTTCGGGTTCCAAGAGGAACATCCCTTCAGCAGGCATTTGCTCAGAACTGGAATTCTACTTAAAAACATTAAATAAAAACATTAGAATATTAGTAATTTAGAATAAGTTTTATCTAAACCTAAAGTGTATGTCTGGTAATTATAGAAAAAAGAAAATTGCTTTGGCAGGCGCACTGATGTTCGTAGTAACAAGTGTATCTGCACAAACAGTAAAAGGCGTTGTTACTGACAATACGGGCGAGCCTATTATCGGCGCCTCTGTCATGGAGGTTGGTCAAGCAGGTAATGGTGGTATCACTGATATTGATGGTAACTTCACCGTTAATTTGAAAGGCAGCAGTAAGAAACTGAAGATTTCATACATCGGTA
>ULUS01025118.1_pt1 | contig 13723 bp, 15 predicted proteins | sample 1958761 | NCBI WGS metagenome assembly ULUS01 (sample SAMEA4835767, study PRJEB28245) | human gut metagenome | biome: gut microbiome; material: fecal sample | place: Denmark | collected 2008
AAGAGAAAAATTTGTTCATAACGCTTGTTTATTAAATTATTATTATTAACTTTGCGACAGCTTCGATGAGAAGTTAGCATGTGCTACGGCACGTTGCATCGCGGGGAGGTCTGCAAAGGCTTCCCCGTAGTTATTTTTAGTTGTAGTAGAATTTACGGTCTTTATAGAACAATCTGACATTGCCTTTTTCGTAAATCCAAACCTCGTTGACTTCCTGTCCTGGCAAATGTATTCTTGCCATGACCGCTTTTCGTATGAAGCGGTCGGAGCATCCCTTTGTATTATTGATAACAACACGTGAGGACTGCTGTAGTCCATGGGATAGCATGTGTCCGACTTTCTTTTTGTTCCACGGCTTGACAAAGCCCTCATACTCGTAGAATACGCCATCGACAGAGAAGTCGGGGCATTTATTTTCGTATTTTGTACCAATGAGCGAACCATAAATTTGTTTGTATTCCTCGGACTTGCAGTGTAATCGCGGAGTCATACGAACCTCGTGTCCCATTTTTGCGAGCTGTAGGCAGATGCGCTTCATGTCCTTGTAGTCGGCTTTGTCCTTGTCGATGTCGGGATGCACATATAGTTTGCCCCCATTTTTGAAATTATGCTCCAACTTAAAACCGTCCGATGACATACGACTTATGCAGGCGTTGATGTACGGGCAGTTATAGCAGTCCTTTGCCCTATTGGTAAAGACGCTGCGCAGTGTGTCCTTGAATCCCGGCTTGTAGAAACTACATGAGGCGCATGATTTTGGGAAGTAGGGATGCGACTGTGCGAACACAGCCCCGTCAGTTCCTGGATTGGAATCGAGTCCTGGTTGCGGATTGCTCCGCGCGTCGTTTAGGGGCGTGGCTGTACATGGTTCGTCGGTGGATGTAAGCGAGCATTTGCAGTTCCATCGATCGCCCGGCCGGTGTTCGTTCCAGAACGGGTCGTTGATGGGTCGGACCGTGTTCCAAAAGAGCTGATGGTCGGCGCCCGGATTTGGCGATGTGGATGGCATCCATTTGAGATTTGGCAGTACGTCTGCCTCCCGTAGGAACTGCTGCCAGTCGGCAGCCTGATGTGCCCGAATGAGAGCCGTGTCGTATTCGGTGCGCAGCCATGCCCCACACTGATGCGATGCGATGGGCAGAACATCGTTTGCCCACTGATTGAACGGCTTTAAATCGCCGTTTGAATCGGTGAGAAGTCTTGCCATATCAGATTGCATACGGTGGACCTTGAAGGCAGAGAAGACCTCGTTGGAATGGCGTAGCGCCTGACGGAAGTCGTCATCCAGGTCGGGCACATCGGCTGCAGCCATGCCTTCGGCTGTAGCCTCATTGAATCTGCGCAGGATGGCACGGAACAGTTCGGGCGAAAGGTCGGTGGGAGACTGCGCCTTGCCCCGACGGTAGATGTCGTGGAGAACCTGCGCGATGAAATCGTCTGAGAATTCCATGGACGCAGCCACATCATCGGCCTTGGCCTGGTAGAGATTGTTGACTACCACTCTAAATCCGCCCCGCCCGGTTGCGGGGCTTTTGCGAAAAAAGAGCGCAGCCAGTTTTTGAAAGACTTTTTTTGTTTGGGCGACGGTTCGGAGTTCTTTTTGTCGTCGCTGTTATCGGGTTCGTCATCATCATCGACAGGGAGCTGCTGATTGGCAATGGAGGCAAGCGCCTCCTTTTTTTGTTGCTGTTCGGCTTTCTGCTTGTCGTAATCGGCAGGCTTTTCGACGCCGAACTCCTCATAGAGATAGTCGTCGGAGACAGGCAGCTGGAAGTTGGTGCGCAGCTGCGTGAGTATGTTCATCTTTGTGGAAGGGTCGATGTCCTTCTGCTCGGGGAAACAGAACTCTCCGCCAAAGGTATTGATGCCCATGCGCTGGAAGATGTCTGCCATGTCGTAGTTGAGGACATCGAGAATGTAGCGGCGGTCGGCCTGTGCGACGCGGTCCTCGACTTTCTTGTGAACGGTGCCGAGCGCCTGTGTGCCCTTGTCGGAAGACTCGGTGGTGAGCGTGTTTCCGAGTATGAGCTTTGAAATCTCGTTGTTGCAGCGCTCGCAGAATCTCTCGTAGACATCTGCCGACCCCGTCTTGTTGCCCGCCTCAACGAGGTTTAGCGTGGTGTCCTTGCCATGCACGAAAACTGCGAGCGAGCCGGCATTGTATGCATCGTCGATGGCTCGCTGTCGTGAGTCCTCGTCATCGGTCTCGTAAGTGTACTCCTGAATGGGCATGCCAAAGACCTCGGAGAACTGTGACCAGTCGCCGGTGGTGTTGCGCTTGTATATGACCCATGGTGCAGCCTTGGCGAGGAGTCCGAGGTCAGAAGGCGATCCGATGAAAAGCAGGTCGGGGTATTCGTCCCATGAGGTGCCGGTGATGTCGGTCTGTCGGCGGAGGATGAGCCGGCGTACGGGGTCGGCATGCTTGCGTGGAATGAGGTCGTAGTTGACCCACTCTCCGTCTCGATAGAACTGGCAGAGAGAGAATCCCCACATCTTGGCGTCGATGATGTCGGTGACGAGGCGTGAGAACCATGGCGACTTGATCTGCTCGTTGACGGTGTCGTCGGGTTTGCCGTCGCGCCAGAACTCGATGTCGGCACAGAGGACGGCATTGCGTCGTTTCTCGATGACGCAGGAGAGGTGTGCATCCATGAGGATGTCGGCGTAGAGGTCGTAGAGACTGTATCGGCGTGAGAAGTCGACGTTCTCGGCCGCCTTTACGGCAGCGGTGAAGTCGGCGATGTCGATGCCGAATCGCTTGGGCTGTGTGAGGATGATGGTGTTGGGGCGCTGCTGTCCCGGTTGCGGGATGTTGCCTCCGATGGTGATTTTGCCCTTTGGGGCCTTGCTATACTTTCGTTTGCTCATAATCAGAATTTTGTTTTACCAATGGTTTACACGTTTGGGGTTGCTCTTCAGGCGGAACGGCGCATGGGCAGCCCGAATGTCCTCGGGCAGGAGCGGCGCGCCCTCGATGGAGATGTCCTCGGCGGCGACCGCCTTCATCCACTCGACGGCGCGGTCGTAGCGGTCCTTGCGTAGCTGCGAGAGCTTCTGGGGGTTGTGAATACAAAAGATGTGGTAGACCGCAATGTCGATGACCATCATGAGGACGAGCTGGAGGCGGTCGGCGCCCGTGGCCGAGAAGATGCGGTCGCAGTCGTATCGTTTGGAGAGATAGCACCGCATCTCGGCGATGGCACGATCCTCGCAGATTTCGACGATGGACTCGTCGGCTCGTGTGAGGGAGTCGAGTATTTCACGATGTATGGTGGCATCGTAGTCGGAAAGTTGTACGAATTGGCTCATGTTGATAAAAATTTTTTGGGACGGCGGCGTTGAAACGCCACCGCACGTGTGTTGTTAAAATCTGCGTTTGTTTCGTTTGCGGATGTCGGCGCGTGACCGTATGACGGGGGCTCTGTCCGCTTGGATATTTCGTCGATGATGCGGTTTCCGCCCTCGACGGCATCGGGTCCGTCGGCTGGATAGCGCAGGGAAAGGGTGAAGAGTGTGAACTGGTCGGCGAGCTCCTTCATGTGCGGATTGTCGCGCTCGGCCTCGTTGAGGATGAGGTTGCCTGCCCGGTTCATGGGTTCGAGGTTGGCCTCGATACGTGTAGCCTTGTCGGTTTTCTTCTCCTCGTCTCCCCTGATGTAGAGCTGTACGCCCTGTTTCCGTCGCACCTTGGCGACGAGCGGCTTGAAGACCTGCTGGAAGAATGGGTCCTGGAGCTTGTTGTTCTCCATGTAGCAATAGACGGGTGCCCGTCCGCCGACGAAGTCGAGGAGCTGCACGTACCAGTCGATGAACTCGGCATTGAGCGCCTGTGCGAGGAATGTCTTGATGACGTAGAGACGGCCGGCGAGCTTCCCGAGCAGGGAGACGGTCTTGAAGGACTTGCCTTTTTTGCCCTTGCCCTCGCCCGGCGCCGGGTCACCGTAGGCGACGAGGAACTTGAACTTGGAGAGCGGCGGCACCTTTCCGAACGCCATGGACTCGAAGATCTCGCCCTCGGAGATGGGGTTGTTGAAATACTCTCCCTGCGCCGCCTTCTTGGAGATTTTGGCGAGTACGCGGTCGATGTGTTCCTCGGAGTTTTTCTCGGGCCATGTGGAGTGTCCGTCCTTGTCTCGGATGTTGACAATGTCCCAGTGGTCCGCCATCGCGCCGGCGCGGACGACGCAGCAGTCCTTGGCGATGATGTTGCCGCAGAAGAGCACGAGTGTGGGCTCGGAGACGGAGCGTGTGGGGTAAAGCGCTTTCTCCCACCAGTCCCATCGTTTCTGGATGATGTCGGGGTTGAGTGTGTCCTGGTCGGTGTCGAAGTCGTCGACGAGGAGTACATCGGGCCGGACGGCATCCTTGCGTGATCCACGTGGCGACTGTCCCGCTCCGAGCGCTCGGAAGGCGACGCCCTGCTTGGTGATGAACTCACAGTCGGTCCAGGATCCGAGAGACTGCTGCTTGCCGTAGTAGGCGATGATGCGTCCGTTGGCCTCGAGGTTAGCCCGGAAGGGGTCGAGGAGCCGGACGGCATTGTCGAAGGAGTTGGATGTGAGGATGACGTTGTGCTTCTGCCCTGTGAGCGTGAGGTACATGACGCAGAACATGGCGCACGTGGACTTGGCGAGCTCTCGGCTCCAGGAGAGCACCTCGAACCACTCGGGATTGGAGACGATGCGCCGGATGGCGCGCCGCTGGAAGGGCGCGAAGTCATACTGCGCAAAGGATGGGAAAAAGAACTTGATCCACTCGACGGGACGCTCCTCGAGCCATGCCTTGTGCTTTTCCATCTCGGCATGCGACATGGAATGGTCGACGGGTGTGGCGCGTGCGATGTTGTCCTTGAACTTCTCCCAGTTTTGTATGGCTATGCGGTCGGCTTGTTTCATGATTGGTGTTTTATAATTTGTCCTTGATGTAAGCGTCGAAGAGGGGTGTGAGCTCCTTGGCCTTCTGCAGGTCGGATGGGCGCAGCCACTCGATGACGTCGGTGAGGACGGCTATTCGGTCGGCGATGCCGACCTCCTGCTCGAGGTTGTGGATGGCGGACGTGAGCTTGACGATGGTGTCTGCCTGCTTGGCGTCGGGGAAGCGCTGTCCCTCGGGCTTGGTCTTGATGGCCTTGTCGATTTCGGCGAGCTGCCGGTAGAGGCTCTGCGCCTGTTCGCGCCGGGTGAGCATGATGCCGACCTTCTGCTCCTCCCACTTGCCGGCGCGGCACCAGTTGGAGACGGTGACACGCGAGACGCCGACCCGGTCGGCAATCTCCTGCTGTGTGAGGTTTTCTCGCAGATAGAGCGTCTGCGCCCATTCCTTTTTCTGTTTGTTGGTAAGATCTGCCATGTTATAATAAGATTAAAATGCAGTGCAAAATTACCATGTAAAGGGGTGAATCCGCACGTGTGAAAAGCATGATGACCGTTTGTGGCGTCATGATGACGCCGTAAAGTGTCATGATAAAACGCGGGATGTGGAAAATGAGCCGAAAGCCATTAACTTTGCGGCAGAAACCCGACCGGCGCCCCTGTGTGTGGCCGGCATGAAAAGAGGAAACGAAGATGAGCAAGTATTTCAACATGAAGCAAGCCGACGGAGGAGTGACCATCTTCCTGTATGGCGACATAGGATATGAAGTGGAGAGCGGACAGATAGCCGCAGAACTGACGGCCTGCGCCCAGACGGGCGGCCGCATAGACGTGCGTATCAACTCGAACGGCGGAGACGTGTTCAGCGGGATCGCCATCTACAACACGCTGCGTAACAGCGACGCCGACATCCACCTGTATGTGGACGGAGTGGCGGCGAGTATGGCGAGCGTGATAGCTCTGTGCGGTAGGCCAGTGGAGATGAGCCAGTATGCGCGGCTGATGCTGCACAGCGTGAGCGGCGGCTGCTACGGGAACAAGCAGGAGATGGCGCGTTGCATCGCGGAGATAGAGAGTCTGGAGGACAGCCTTGGCGAGATGTATGCGAAGCGCATGGGCATCAGCAAGGAAGAGGTGAAAGCCCGCTACTTTGACGGTGCGGACCATTGGCTGACAGCGGAGGAGGCCCTGCAGATGGGGTTGATAGACGGCATCTATGACGCGGAGCCCGTGGCCGCGGGCAGCACTCCTGAGGAGATATACAAGACATTCAACAACCGGCTCCAGGCGGAGCCACAAACCGAGAACAATATGACAATAGAAGAACTGAAGAAACAGGCGCAGTTCAAGGACTGCAAGACGGACGAGGAAGTGGTGGCGAAGGCACAGCACTACGCGAACCTTGCGAGCAAGGCGCAGACCCTCGACGACGAGAACAAGGAGCTGAAGGCGAAGCTGAAGGACTTTGAGGACAAGGCCGAGGCCGACGCTGCGGCCGAGCGCAAGGAGCTGCTTGACGCCGCGGAGCAGGACGGCCGCATCAACAAGGACACACGTCCGACCTTCGAGAAGATACTGAAGGACGACCCCGAGTCGGGCAAGAAGGCGCTGAAGGCCCTAACCCCGAAGCGCAAGGTGATGGACGACCTGCACAAGGAGACGGAAGAGGGCAAGGGTCCCTGGGAGCAGCGCATGAAGCAAATCAGGGAGGCGCGAGCGAAACGCCAGTTCCAATAAAAGGAGCAAGAGAGATAGAAGAACCATAAAACAAAGCATAAGAAATGGCAATAGTAGTAAAGAACACGAACTACAACGGCGAGGTGCTGGAGCGCATCCTGACCGTTGCGACCACTGGCAACGAGCTTGTGGACAAGGGACTCATCATGGTGATTCCCGGTGTGGAGAAGAAAATCAGCGTGCCGCGCCTGAAGGCCGGCAAGATGCTGCAGAAGCGCAAGGAGGACCCGCAGAAGAGCGACGCGCAGGGCGACTTCAACTACAGCGAGAAGACGTTGGAGCCGCATGACTTCATGGCCTTCACAGTGTTTAACCCGCGCGCCTTCGAGCAGATATGGCGTAAGTGGCAGCCCAAGGGCAACCTGGTGTTTGCGGAGCTACCTCCCGAGGCCCAGAACGAGCTGCTGGACGCCCTGTCGAAGCAGGTGCAGTTTGAGCTGGGCAACCTGTATGTGAACGGCGAGTATGTGGACGGCGGCACAGACGAGCAGCTGATGAACGGTGTGCTGACTCAGGCTGCGAAAGACAAGGACGTGATTGTGGTGAACCCGGAGGGCCCCACCACGATGATAGACCGTCTCTACGCAGTGCGCAACGCGATACCGAAGGCGATGCGCACGAACCCGAACCTGCGCATCCTGATGAGCGTGGACGACTTCGACCAGTACGACAAGGAGCTGACCGAGCGCGAGCACAAGAACTCGAACGAGAGCGAGGTGAACAGCAAGCGCTTCAAGGGCATCACGATCGAGACGGTGGCAGCCTGGCCCGACTCGCTCATCATGGCTACGCTGTGCTCGCCCGACGCGGACGGCAACTTCTTCGCGGCTGTGAACCTGCAGGACGACGAGAGCGTGATCCAGATAGACAAGCTGAGCAACCCGTCGGAGCTGTACTTCTTCAAGCTGCTGATGAAGGCCGACACGAACGTGGGCTTCGGCGAGGAGATCGTGGTGATGGACTGGAGAAAGACCAAAAAGTTCAATTACGTGCCCGAGGGATAGAAACTGGGAACGGCGGAGTGCGTGGAACCACCTCCGCCCAGGTAACAAATACAACTAAAATAAAAAAAAGATTATGGCAGAGAAAAAGACAGTGAGTGTGAAGGTCGTGGCAAAGTTTCGCGACAAGGAAGACCTGAGCGTGGTGCACGAGGCAGGTGAGGTGCTTGAATTTGAGCAGGAGCGTGCCCAGGACGTTGTGGAACGCGGTCTGGCAGAGTATGCTGACCCCATCGGCTAGGCTATGGCAAGGATGAAATATCTGGTGCTGCACTGCACGGCGACGCCCGAGGGCCGCGAGGTGACCTCGAAGGAGATACGCCACTGGCACACGGACCCTGTGAGCAAGGGTGGCCGCGGATGGAAACAGGTGGGTTATACCGACCTGTTCCATCTGGACGGCACGGTGGAACGGCTGGTGCGCAACAACGAGGACGCCGAGGTGGACCCCTGGGAGGTGACGAACGGTGCGGCGGGCTATAACTCCGTGAGCCGCCATGTGGTGTATGCCGGCGGTGTGGCGAAGGACGGGAAGACCCCGAAGGACACGCGGACGGCTGGACAGCTGAAGGCGATGAGGGACTATGTGAGGGACTTCCACGAAAGGTTTCCGCAGATAAGGATTGTGGGACACCGTGACCTGCCTGGGGTGAAGAAGGCCTGCCCGAGCTTCGACGTGAAGGCTTGGCTGGAGAGCATCGGCATCAGGCAATAGGGAACGACTCCCGGCGGCGACAACGGCGGCGTAGAAACGCCACGCACGGGGGGAATGAGAGAAATGAGAACGGAATATTGAACAACGAAAGGGGAAACAAGGATGGCGAACGAAATGATCATGCAAATCGTGCAGTGGGCGATTCCCTCTGGCGGCATAGGCGCCGCCATCGCTTGGGTGGCGAACCGGCGGGTGAAATCGGCCGAACAGGCAAAGCGTGTGCACGACACGTATAAGGAGATGTATGAGGACATCAGCAAGGAGCTGCTGCGAACCCAGAAGAAAGTGGACGAAAGTGCGAAGGAGAATGCGAGGGCCATCGAGGACCTCAATAAGGAGAACGCGCGGACACGCTATGCTCTCAACAAGCTCACGCGTGCGATCGAGGCTATACAGCTGTGTCCTCACCGTGCTACTTGCCCTGTCAGCGGCGAGCTGCGCGACCAGGAGGACGGTGACGGCGACAAGCGCGGGGTGGGCAATGGCGACAAGAAGCGACAGCACAAGAAGCGAGAGGCGGGAACGCCTGCTGTGGTGGACGGCTCCGGTGAAGGCGGACACGGCGAGGCTGGAGATAGCGCTTGACAGCGGACTGTGGAGGATGCCCGACGGTGCGGGCTGGACGGCGAGCTCGGGCCGCGCTCACGTGAAGGCGAGCGTGGTGAAGGGCAAGACGGGACAGCCGGTGCTGGAGATAGAGAGCGGATGTGACAGCCTGGAACGGCTGTGCGCGATGTATGCGGCGGAGAACGAGCGTCTGACGACGGACAACGCGGATCTGCACTCGTCGCTTCGAACGGAGACCGAAGAGCGTTTGAACGGTGTTTGGGGATGGCGTGTGTGGCTGATGGGAATGGCCGGCATAGTGGCCGGCGTGGCATTAACAATAATCATAACAAGAAAAGGAAAATGGAAAAGACAGTATTAGACGGAACGGACCTGATCCTGAGTGTGGGCGGAAAGGCCTTGGGCTTTTCGACGGGCTGCAAGGTGACGACCACGACAGAGACTGGCGAGCGCGTGACGAAGGAGAAATCGTCGGGCAAGTGGAAGGAAAAGTATGTGAAGAGCTTCTCGGAGAGCATCTCGGCAGACGGCTGCGTGCTGACTGACGGTGACGACTCGACTCCGACCTATGACCAGCTGAAGGACCTGCAGTTGGCAGGCAATCCAGTGGAGGCGAGCTACAATGTGCGTGAGGACGCGTCTCGCGAGGGCAAGCCTGCTGGCGGCTACAAGGGCAAGTATCTCATCACCTCGCTGGATCTGGACGCCCAGGCCGGCGACGACTCGAAGTATTCGGTGCAGCTGGAGAACTGCGGCGCCGTGGAGAAGCAGACGACGGGTTTGAGCGGCAGTGGCGGCGAAGAGTAGACCGGGAGGAGAGACTATGCTGAGACTGAGAATCAAAGGCAAGGAGTATCCCGCCCGGATGGTGATGGGTGCGATGCTGGCGTATAAGCGCGAGCGTGGCAAGGACGTGAGCGAGCTTGCGGACGATGACCTGGAAGGCATGCTGACGCTGATGTGGTGCTGCACGAAATGTGCGTGCCAGGCTGAGGGTGTGGAGTTCGGTCTGGACTTTGAGACGTTCTGCAACTCGATCACGCCTCAGGATGTGTCGGACTGGAACGCCCGGATGAAGGATGAGGAACAGAAAAAAAAAGGATAGCAGGCTCCGGTGACGTCGGGGACGACGAAGGGTCGTGCCTGGGCGTGGAGGAACTGCTGGGCATAGCGATGGGGTGCATGGGGATGACGATGAAGGACTTCTGCCAGTGCGCCCCATCGGAGTTTTACGCTGCCTGGAAGGCTTGGAGCGACGCTGAGGACCGCCGGGAACGCGGAGCTTGGGAAAGGATGCGGATGGAGTGTGTGTGTGTGCTTCAGCCGTATGCGAAGAACCGGCTGAAGGCGAAGGACGTGATGGTGTTTCCCTGGGAGACGGAAGCGGGGACGAAGACGGCGGCGTGGAAACGCCACCGCACAGGGGGCGCGACGGACACAACGGGGGAAGGCACGGCGGAGGCGCCTTGCGGACGTGAGGAAATGATGGAAAGGTATAGAAGGGCTATGGAGGCCCGAGGGCTGAAATAGAGGTCAGAACCACCACCAAGGTATATGGACTTCAGGGCGTTTGCACTCGTGGCGAAGGAAAGCCCAAACAATGGCGAAGAGCACCACGAAAGCCCCGGCATAAAACACGGTTTTGGGGTGTGACGAGAAATGACAAAAAACAATCATGTCAAGAATGCCTCCTGCGGCCAAGTAGCCACAGGGCATACGGAAACCTTTGGACTTGTTTTTCTTACGTCTCATAACTCCTTTGCTTTTAAATGTGCGACAAATATAATAAAAATCGGAAAACGAACAAAATATTCAAGACAGAAATATGGCGCAGAATGTGACTTTTAACATAAACTTGAAGGTGGACGGCAAGGATGTCGTGCGGAAGGTGAGCATGGATGTGGATGAGCTGCGCCGTGTGACTGACGCAGCGACAAGCGCCTCCCGCAATTTGGCGGCGGAGCTTGTCAACTTCAACCAGCGGGCGGAGAGAATCCGCAACATCTCAGAGAGTGTGTCGCAGTTATCGGACACGCTGAACTCGCTGACGGAGGAGAGCCGCTCGTTTGGCGGCGCCATGGCTGCCGCCAACACGATTGCGGGGAAGAGCGGCGAGGAGTTCGACCGGCTGAAGGAGAAGGTGGCGGACCTGTCGAAGACTGTTCCCGTGGCGAGGGACGAGCTGGCGAACGGTCTGTACCAGGTGATATCGAACGGTGTGCCGGAGGACAACTGGATAGAATTTTTGGAGAAGTCGTCGAAGGCGAGTGTGGGCGGCATAGCCGACCTCGGGGAGACGGTAAAGGTGACGTCGACGATGATCAAGAACTATGGTCTGGAGTGGGACGCCGCCGGCGAGATACAGGACAAGATCCAACTGACGGCGAAGAACGGCGTGACGTCGTTTGAGCAGATGGCGCAAGCCTTGCCCCGTGTGTCCTCCCAGGCGTCGAACCTGGGTGTGGGGATAGACGAGCTGATGGCGTCGTTTGCGACGCTGACGGGCGTGAGCGGCAACACGGCAGATGTGAGCACGCAGCTTGCCGCCATCTTCACGGCTCTGATCAAGCCGTCGAGCGAGGCTGCGGAGATGGCGCAGCAGATGGGGATAGAGTTTGACGCGGCGTCCATCAAGGCGGCTGGCGGCATGAGCAACTTCATCCAGCAGCTGGACAAGGACGTGAAGAGCTATGCGAAGTCGTCGGGCATGCTGGAGCAGGAGATATACGGCAAGCTGTTTGGCAGTGCGGAGGCGCTGCGCGCGCTGACCCCGCTGACGAACCAACTGGCCGACAAGTTCAAGGAGAACATCGGGGCGATGGCCGACAGCACGGGAACCGTCGACAACGCCTTTGACACGATGGCGAGCACGGGCAAGGCGAAATTGCAGTTGCTGAACAACAAGTTGGGCGAGGTGTCGGACGCCATCCAATCGACGTTCGGCAATGCCCTGCCCTATCTGAACGTCAGCTCGCAGGTGCTGATGTCGGTGTCGGCGGTGGCGCAGCTGGGCGTGTCGATGAAGTCGCTGGGTGTGTCGATGAACCTTGTGAGTGTGGCGAGTGCGGCGCTGAGCCGTGCGCGGGTGTCGGGTGTGGCGGTGACGAGACTGCTGACCGCCTCCTATCATGGCGAGGCTGTGGGCGCGACCACAGCGGCCGTTGCCACGAGGGCGCTGCAGGCAGCCGTGCGGGGACTGATGATAGCGACGGGTGTGGGCATAGCCGTATGGGCCTTGACGGCTGCCATCGGGTATCTGGCAGACAAGAGCGACGAGGCCAGCGCCAAGACGGACGACCTTGCAGAGGCGGAGCAGCGGGCGCAACAAAGCCACCGCCAGGAAGCCGAGGAGATCAGCCGTGTTCGGGCGGAGATGGACTTGAGCATCACGAAGCTGAAGAACTTCAAGGGCAGCAAGGACGAGGAGAAGAAGCTGGTGCAGGAGATGAACACGACCTATGGGGACGCGCTTGGGTATTACTCGAGTGTGTCGCAGTGGTATCAGGCCCTGACGGCGAACTCGGAGGCCTACTGCAACCAGATGATCAACGAGATAAGGCTGCGACAGCTCGCCAACGAGGTGGTGGAGCTTGAAGGGAAAGCCAACGACATCAAAAAAGACGAGAACGGGCGAACCCGAATGTACAGCACGGAGAAGAAGACGAAGCTGGTGCGGGCTGAGAAGGGTGACTTGGGATCCTATTATGTGGGCGGGACGCTGATGAAGAACGTGACTCTGCCGAGCGACAAAGACAAGGCCCAAGCCGCCCTGAATGCGGTGAACGGGCAAATAAAGAGCAAGAAGCGGCAGATGGAGAAGCTGGTGGAGGAAGGCAACAAGACCAATTTCAAGCATACGGCCGGATACAGCCCCACGGCTCCGACTCCGACTCGCACCACGGGTGGCAAGCCCACGGTGAAGCCTCATGCGACAACGACCACGACGGACACCAAGCCCGACCCTGTGAAGGGAAGCATAGACTACTATGAGAAGGAGATAGAGGACCTGAAGAAGAAGATAAGCGCCACAGCGGACGAGGGTGCGGCGACGCAGCTGCAGGGCACCTTGAAGGAAAAGGAGAAGGCCCTGAAGGACATGAAGGTGAGAATAGGCGTGGAGGAAGCCCCTAAGGAAGAGGTGAAGACCGCCCTGGACGAACTGAAAGACCAACTGAACGCCGCCCAAACGGAGTTTGACAACGCCGTGACGGTGGAGGCTAAGGTGAAGGCGAGCGCAAAGGTGAGCGACCTGCAGAAGCAGATAGACGAGGCGACGAACGGGAAGCTGACCATCGAGGCGGAGACGGAACCGGCCTACATAGTGAAGGGCAGCATGGCGGACAAGCGGCAGAGCTACAGCAACGCCCAGGCGAAGGCGAACCGCATACAGACGGACTACGAGATAGGGCTGATCGGCAAGGACGAGGCCCGGAAGCAGATAGCGGACCTGAACAAGGAACTGGAGGGGCTGGGCGCCGGTCTGAAGCCGATAGAGATAGACGTGGACGCGAAGGGATTCACCCGGCAGATGGACAAGATCAAGAAGGCGTGGAGTGGTGTGGAGGGCATCGGGAACGGTGTGGAGAGCATCACGAGCGCCCTGTCGGGCGAGAAGAACGCCTGGGAGGCTGTGAGCGGCGTGGTGAGCGGCTTTATCCAGGTGTCGGAAGGCGTGGAGTCCGTGGTGGAGATTGTGAACCTGCTGGTCAAGGCTTCTGCCGCCCACACTGCGGTGAAGACTGCGGAGGCTGCGGCAACGGGCACGAGCACGACCGCCTCGGCGGCTGACGCTGTGGGCAAGGCTGCGGAGGCGACGGCGGTGCTGCCGG
>ULUS01003873.1_pt1 | contig 13704 bp, 11 predicted proteins | sample 1958761 | NCBI WGS metagenome assembly ULUS01 (sample SAMEA4835767, study PRJEB28245) | human gut metagenome | biome: gut microbiome; material: fecal sample | place: Denmark | collected 2008
TAGATTACGGTAAAATGAAGTTCCCTCAAAAAGTTATGCAAAAACTTTTTGAGGGAACTTCAACTATTTCTGATTATCATGTAATAATTATAATCTATTTAATTCTTCAATATTTTTGTCTACTTTCTCAAATTTTTGTTTTCCAAAGCTATAGCTAAATCGCAACATGACTTTACGACTTTCTCCGTATCCCCAAGATGAGAGATTCAAAGCATCTTTTATACCATAACTATCCCAACGTTCGGTATGGAAGACATCTGTCATTAGCAATGACAGACGCATACGTCCGTCGTGCCAACTCTTGCTAAGGTCTATATCCATACTTCCAGTCGGTCTGCTGACCTCATAGCTACCACCCTGACGTTTTGAATAGTATCGTCCAGATATCTCAAGATTTATGCCAAGTGGAAGTAGAACACTATTAGACGCCGATAAGAAACAAGACGGACGCTTGTATTCATGTTTGTATGTTTCATAATCTAATTTATTCATGAAGTAGTAGAATCCAGCGGTTGCAGACAACTCCCACCACGGAGTAAGACGTTTTGAAAAAACGGCATCAAATCCTACCTGTTGTTGTGTTCCTATATTTTTCGTTGTCATGATGGTCTTATTGTTTCCATATACATCTGTAAGTGATGTAAAATAGTCATCGAGTTTGTTATAATAGAGATTCAAAGACAGATTACTCCATGTATATGACAGCATAATCTTATTGCTTACCTGAGGTTTAAGAAACGGATTACCTTTCCAATAAGACAATTCATCAAGTAAATACTCAAATGGATTTAGATCCTCATACCGTGGTTTATCTTGCCTTCTACTGTATAGCAATGCTATCTTGTTCTTATCGTTAATGGTATATGATGCACTCAGGTTAGGGAATAATCGGAAATGGTTCTGGCTGTTTGTCTCCGCATCTTGACTAGTCTGCGAATTGAGTTTGTTATAGGTGTACATATACTCCATACGCAATCCTGCACTCAATACCAATTTATCCCACGTATAAGTGTATTGCGCATAGGCTTCAAGGTTTTTCTCTTTGTAGCAGAAACTATTTGAACGCTGTGTGTCTATATCCCCGTTCTTCTTAAAAATAAATGTGTTATCACTCTTTATGAGTGTTGCCTTGATACCTGCAAGGATTTCATTCTGGGCATTCGGGGTGAATTTAAAGTCTGACAAAAGCGCATAGATATCAATGTCTTTGTCTGGTTCTGAATAGAAGAAATCAGAACGTAATGGCGTATTGTCTACCGAGTAATACTCATTAGGCTGCTCACACCTGGCTTTGCCATCAAAGTGCGTCCAGTCGGCCGAAAATGAAAATTGCGCCTTTGATGATGGCTGATACAAATAATTCACGCTGTTGTTGTATTGAAGATTCTTCTGCTCTACATAATTATTGCGTGCCTTAAGGATATTGTCCAGCTGGTTTGTTCCTTGATATATCTGAGTTATTGTCTGAGTCTCTCCGGGTCCTGCAAGCAAGTTTACGGTACTGTTGATGAAAAGTTTATTCTTTTGATTGAGCAACCAAGAAAAGTCCATTCCTACCGAATAAGTATTGCGTTTGTCGGTATCTGACGTATCTGATATGTTTTTATCTCCATTCTGAACTTTTTCGTAACCATAATTCATAGAATGATATCCCAAGCTATGATTATAGTTCAGGCCTAATTGCCATTTATTTGTATTATAAGACAAAGCGATATCAGAATTTTGTTTCACATTTTTCCAATAGCCAATACCATGTGATGTAGTTACAAAAAAGCCAGACTTTTCAGATGCTTTCAGGATAATGTTTATGATACCGCCTGCACCCTCAGAACCAAAACTTGCATTAGGATTATGAGATATTTCTATTCGTGATATTTTCTCGGAAGACATAGAACGGAGGTAAGTTGACAGCTCATCTCCCTGCAACATGAGTTTTCTACCGTTAACATATATAGCTGTTCCTCCAAGTGAAGCCAAAGAAATGCCACCTTTATTGTTTACAGAAATACCAGGAGAATGCTTAAGTACATCTAAAGCGTTTCCTATATCGGTAAGATATGATTGGGCAATATCAATCTGAATCTTTCCGTTTGACGAAGTTGTCATAGGACGAGATTTTCGTGCTGTTACCACTATATCTTGCAACGAAATCTCATCTGGCTCCAACCTAATATCTGGAAGTGTCAGTGGACCTTCAATAGAAATATTCTTCTTAATCTCCTTATATCCCAATGTCCGTACGCACAGAAGAAACTCGCCTTTGTGTACGGGGAAACAGAATTTTCCATCACTATCTGTTATCGTAGTTTCTATCAAGACATTGTCTGGCAAAGACGCCAACATTACTACAGCTGCATCAAGCCCCTGTTCTTGCTCATCCAATATTCTCCCTACTATGCTGTCTTGAGCATTCACAAACATGGCATAGCTTATTCCTATAAAAGATAAAAGTATCTTCACAAAATAATTTCTCATAGCAGTCAACATTTAATAGTGATGTATCAATTCCAATAATCACCAAAGACAAAGATATTGAAAGATTTGAATTCCAGATTTACAATGTAAGTTTTTTTTGATATATTAACAACTAAGAACAAGCCAAATCAATAGATAAGATCAAATATCATCGACACTCTCTACGAGCCGGAGTACAGAGAGCGGCTACAGGCTTTGCTTGAAGAGATTTTCAACCCCGACATTCCTTTCTGCCAAACAGAAGAAGAGGATAAATGTACCTACTGCGATTACTGCAAATTATGCAGAAAGTAGGTTGAAGCCGGGCTGTAAGTTACCGTATGGTTTATAGATTACGGTAAAATAGGTATACATAAAAAACAAGCTATAAAAGCAGCGAAAAGAATGCGATGTTACAACCTGCAATATGCGAATTGCAAGTTGTCTTATCGCATTCTTTTCATTTTTTCTCGCATTCTTTTTTTCGTAACTCGCATATCGTTTCTCACCCCCTCCAGAACACCTTCTGAAGGCTATTTTGATAATAGCAATACGCGTTTAATTAACTGATGGGCAAAAACGGTTTTACTGAATTAGAGTAAAAGTATATAACATGGCTGCTGTGATGTGTAATGTGTTCAACTTTAGATTAAGCAGAGAACTAAGAACCCATCCTTTAGGCAATTTGCGATAATGCGCATTATCACAAGTATTTATGCCTTTGAATCGACACGCTTAAGCAGTTCGCTGGCTGGCTCGTCAGTTAGGCCTTGGGGAACAAGTTTGCCGTAAATGGCGAGGTCGAGTAGCTTTTGGCGTAACGCTTTTGTATTCATCGTTTTTCTTACTTTTCTGATTTATCCTCATTCATAAAGAACTGGCAAAACTCTCTTAACTGCTGCTGCATTTGCTCCTGTGGAATCAATATACGCTTATACTCTGCAATCATTGTTGGACTCATGCTGCGACTCATGGCATACTCAACAACCACCTTGTCTGCATCGGGACATAAGATGATGCCAATGGATGGGTTCTCGTTTGAACGCTTCACATCACGGTCAAGAGCCTCCAAGTAAAACTCCAACTGACCGAGGTCACGTGGATGAAACTTTGTTTTCTTCAATTCCACAGCAACAAGGGCTTGAAGTCCACGGTGGAAGAACAACAAATCGGCCTTAAATGAAGATGCACCAACATTCAAGCGATACTCTTGATCCATAAAGATGAAGTCCCTACCCAATTCAAGAATAAACTGCTTCATGTGTTCTATCAAGCCATGCTTCAGCCTCGACTCGCTATGTTTCTTTGGTAAGTTGAGGAAATCTACAAAGTAAGTATCTTTGAACATTATCGGAGAATTGGGATAAGTTTCAAGCAAACCTTTCGATAGATTTGTCTTATTACTCAATAACGCTGAATATGTCTGATTAGATATACAGCGTTGCAGTTCGCGTACAAACAAATGCTCTTTATGGGAATAAAGAATGTAGAATAACCGTTCTTCCACACTTTTACACCTACACAATATCTCAATATGGTTTGTCAAAGTTGTCAGTGCCAAGATGTTGGGCATTTGTCCTGTTTGTGATTGGACAATTTGTGCAGTTTCTGACTGCGCAATTATAGCCTCTTCTTGCTTAAATCCTATTTGTGCAGTTTCCGACTGCACAAATTTATCCGTCATATATTTTCTTATAGCAGCAGCGAATAACTCAGATGAATATTCATCATAAAACATCACCATATTATAAATATTTCTCTTGCTAAATCCTCTGATATCAGGGCAAGTGGAACGAATATATTCAGACAGTTGGGCTACGACTTTGCTCCCCCATTCCTCGCTTTTCAGTTTCATTGAAACATAACCACCAACATACCAAGCACAAAGCAGAATTTGTTCGTTGACTGCACGTGATGCCTTACTCCTATGCTGAACTATTATATCCACCACTTCTGTAAAATCTTGCTCCTGGGAAGTTTTTGTCAAATCCTTATTTATACTCATAGTCCTTATTATGCTTACTGTGGTTTATTAAATAACGTGAGTTCGATATAATATCAAATATAATCTGTTAGAAATTAGAAATATAGCGATAAAAGTATTAAATTTATAGTGCTGAATTATAACATTTAAACGATTACCACTATGTTTCCAGAGTATAAAGTTACAGAGATTTATTGTATGGCCGATGATTTTTGCAAGGAATTTACCTTTCTGCAGGAAAAATATATGATTGAGGATAAGAAGACTTCACTAAGAAAGTCCTGTTGGGAACATGTACCGGCATCAGTTTCGTCGACTCCACTCTTTTACGTGTCTGCCGTAACTAAAGAATCCTTATTCATAAGACATTTGATGGACTTGCCGAACGTGGAAAATGTTCAATGGGATGGTTCTTCGGATTCAAGCTACATCTGATAAAAACCTTTTCCTTAATGGTATAACGGACAACTTTCTATTTTTTGATTTTATTTCGGACTCACGTTAATTAGCTGATGGGCAAAAACGGTATAACTGAATTGAGTAAAAGTATATAACATTAAACAGAGAATACGAAGATACTTTTCACAATTAAAAAGCTATTTATTGGACTATAAGTGTCGAAAAGTGTATGTTTTCGATACTATCGTGTGTCAGAAAGTGTAAGTTTTCGCCATTAACATGTGTCGAAAAGTGTAGAGCAACACAAAACACAAAAAAAGCGCCGCATAATTTCAACTAACGCATCATAGCGATACAATTGAAATTATGCGGCGTCTTTTTATACGAATGTTCGGCAGAGAATCTGAATCTGTGCCGAACACTTCGTTTATAAGCCTATATTACTTTTCTTTCTTAGTGGTTGTCTTCTTTGCAGCGGGCTTCTTTGCAGCAGGTTTCTTGCCTTCTGCTTTCTTCAACTCGCCTTGCAATTTTTCAACTTCTTCTGTAAGCTGAGTCAATTCTTCGCCCTGGTTCTTGATGGTAGTAAGCAGAGAACCGAGTTCTTCGTTATCCATATCTACTGGATACATTGCATTTACTCTTCCCAAGAAGTCGCCCAAGATGTTCATATAGTTAGTGAAAGCATCGTACGGAGAATCATAGATACCTCTGTTAAAGCCAACTCCTGTTTCCTTAGTAGTCATGAAACGGAAGTTGTTACTTGCCTGCAGATAGTACCAGTCTTGCTTGATACGACGGTCTGTGCAAATATGAACACGTTCTGCTACGCTGTACAACTTATTGAATGCTTCGCGCTGCAATACGTTTCCTAACCACGGACTGATATCGCGTTCTTCGTCTACCCATGACATAGGATAAGGAACGTCTACCATATCTACAGATTTCAGCTTGGTAACAAGTTCTGAAGGAGTAGAGAATGTAACGCCTCTCTGTTTTGCACATGCCGGCAATGCCTTGATGAATTCAAGGATGTTAGACGACAACGGCTGAGACATACCGATAGAAGACAACTCCATAAAGATATTGATAACCTGCTCGTTTTCTGGCATTGATGCAATCCAGTCGATATACTTATCGGCAAACAACGGATATTCGCTCCATTCTGAGTTAGAGAAGCGCAAGCTGATATCATCCGACAACTTAAAGTCGCGCATCAACAATTTCAAATCAGGGTTTTCAGCGCAGTGGTACAAGTAGTGCGGGCTCTTCCATCCCAACACGTGCTTAGCACCTTCTACCAACATACCCTTGAATCCCATGCTTGCTACCATGCCACCAATTTCATTATCGTAAATCAAACTTGAGTTACGGAAAATCTTTGGATCCTGTCCGAAGTAATCTTTAACCTTCTTGCGCATGTTTTCCACGTCTTCGCGGAAGCAATCTTCGTTAGCCAATGAAGACAAGCCATGAGAATATGGTTCGCAAATAAATTCGCAGCAACCGGTAGCGTTCAACTCGTGCAACAATTCGATAACAGCCGGAGCGTGGATTTCGAGTTGCTCTAATGCAACACCCGAAATAGACAAAGCTACCTTAAACGCACCTCCGTTATTCTTGGCCATGTCAATCAATGTATTGAGCACGGGGATGTAAGAGCGTTCAGCTACCTCGTTAATACCCTGTTCGTTGGCATAATCATCATAGTAATAATGATCGGAGCCTATTTCGAAGAAACGATAACGTTTCAAATGAGTAATCTGATGTATTTCAAAGTAAAGACAGATTGTTTTCATATATATCAGTTATTTTATTATTTACCATAATTGTTTAATACCTGCTCATAAAGGTTACGTATCTTCACGCCTACCTTTTCCCATACTATACCATCGACCTCTTTCTTGCCTTCATTGCGCAAGTATTCATAGAGTGCCGGATATGTACAGATAGCATGAATGGCGTCGGCCATAGCATGAATATCCCAATAGTCTGTTTTGATACACTTATCAAGAATTTCAGCACAACCCGACTGCTTAGATATAATCGTAGGAACGCTGCACTGCATTGCTTCCAACGGAGAAATACCGAACGGCTCTGAAACTGACGGCATGATATACACGTCACTGGCCTTCAATACTTCGTATACCTGCTTACCTTTCATGAATCCCGGGAAATGGAAGCGGTCGGCTATTCCTCGTTCGGCAGCCAAACGAATCATGGCATTCATCATATCTCCGCTACCAGCCATTACGAAACGTATATTACGTGTACGCTTAAGCACCATTGCCGCAGCTTCTACAAAGTATTCAGGTCCCTTCTGCATGGTGATACGTCCTAAGAAAGTAACGATCTTTTCTTTCGGGTTTTTACGCGGAACGATGTCTTGTATCTCTTGTGGCAATGGAGATACGGCATTGTGCATGGTAAATACCTTGCGCGGGTCTTGATAATACTTATTGATAACTGTTTGACGTGTAAGCTCGCTCACGCACATAATGCAATCGGCGTGGTCCATACCGTTCTTCTCGATAGAGTAAACTGTAGGATTTACATTACCGCGGCTACGGTCGAAGTCGGTAGCGTGTACGTGGATAACCAGAGGTTTGCCAGATACCTGCTTAGCGTGAATACCTGCCGGATAAGTCAACCAGTCGTGAGAGTGAATGATATCAAACTGCTGCTGACGTGCTACTACACCTGCTACAATAGAATAATTGTTGATTTCTTCATGAAGGTTATCAGGGTAACGGCCCGAGAATTCCATACAACCCAAATCATTGGTGTGCATGTAATTGAAATCGGCATAGATATGATCGCGCAAATCGAAATAGAGCTGAGGATCCATCAATTTACCGATGCGGCTGTTTACATAGTCCCACTGAACGTCGCGCCATACGATAGGCACATTGTTCATACCGATAATCTTCATAAAACTCTGATCTTCGTCGCCCCAAGGTTTCGGAAGACAGAATGTTATCTCCATATCTGGCTGCTGAGCCAAACCTTTAGTAAGTCCGTAACTAGCAGTACCTAATCCTCCTAGGATATGAGGAGGAAATTCCCATCCAAACATTAAAACTTTCATAGTACTTCCTCCTGTTTATTGATTATCATATTTATCCAAAAGGTGGATTGTTCTTAAAATCTGTGCAACATTCATTGCGAATGATATGGCACCTCTGCCCGTAAACGGAGGGTTACCGTCGAACAGTTCAGGAATAGTACCCAAGCAATGCAAGGTCATTTCGTCTTCGTAGCTAATCATCTGTCTTTCTACGAACGAGAATGCGCTGCGCTTGTATATACGAAGATATGCTTCAAGGTAGAATCCTTCGAGCCAAGGCCATGCTGTACCCTGATGGTAAGCGTAGTCGCGCTGCAACTGAGGTCCTACGTAGTTAGGATTATAACCACCGCTCTTAGGACTCAATGAACGCAAGCCTTTAGGAGTAAGCAATTCTTTAGTCACGATATCGACAACTCCCTTCTTCTGTTTAGCATCAAGCGGAGAGTAATCGAACGCTGCGGCGAAAATCATGTTAGGACGTACGCTCCAGTCCATCATATTGCCGTCGGCTACATAGTCGAGCAAATATCCGTATTCATTGAGGAATGTTTCAACGAATGCCTTGCCTGCCTTGTCGGCTACTTCAGACAAACGAGCACTGAATTCAGCGTCGCCGTTTTCGCCAAGCAATTCGCCTACAAAACGAAGAGCGTTATACCATAAAGTATTAAATTCTACGATATATCCTGTACGCGGAGTAACCGGGCGACCGTTTACTGTAGCGTTCATCCATGTAATGGCTTTATTACGGCCTTCAGAGTAAACCAATCCGTTTTCGCGAACCTGCAAGTTAGGATGTTTTCCGCTTACCAAATAATCCATTATATCTTTAAGAAGTTGACCGTATTTTTCGAAAGCGTCTTTTCTTGAAACTTCTTTAGCGAACTGCTGGATAGTCCAAACTGCCCATAAGAGCACATCGGGATGTTCTATTTCGTAGATTTTCAAGTCTGAAGATTCGCCCTTCATGAAAGCATAGATAGCTTTAACGGCTGTAGACATCACTAAGTCGAACTTATCAGTCTCGCCTGTAGCAAGCATCAAGCCCGGCAGAGAGATGAACATATCGCGAGCGCGACATTTAAACCAAGGATAACCGGCCAAAATGTAATATTCACCATCTTGTTTGTTAAGGAACTGATGAGCCGCATTTACCAAGCAGTTTTTAAAATTGTTACGAGGAACACGTCTTGCAGCTTCTTCTTCGAACAACTGATTAAGATTATCAGTTAAGATTTCAGATACACCGGCAGAGAATACGATAGGTTTTTCTTTTGTGATTTCTAATTCAAAATATCCCGGTACGTAGAGGTCTTCATTAAAGTCATATCCTCTTTCTTGCTCTTTAGGATATTCAATGCCTCTATACCAATCTGGAACAAAATGGAAATCATTTTTTTCGCTGAGCTGCATAAACAATTCGGGATATCCCGGATACATGCAAGTCTTGATACCGTTTCTTACAACATCATAGTGGCGGCTAGCTTGAGAATTTTCGTGAGTATACTGGCGTACACTACGGAATGCCAAATACGGACGGAAACGAAGAGTTGTTGTAGAATGAGCTTGCAACAATGTGTATCGAATCAAGATTCTATTTTCATGATGTACGAACAACGTTTCTTTTTTCAGCACAACACCACCTACACGGTAGATAGTAGTAGGCAATTTATCGCACTCATACTCGCGGATATATTTATGTCCTCTCGGGCTGAAGTTGTCACCATGATACTTATGGACACCCATATTAAATTCGGCTCCATGCTGTATCACAGTTTCATCAAGTGAAGACAACAATACATGGTTGTCGTCATCCATCTCTGGGATTGGAATAACCAACAAACCATGGTATTTGCGAGTATTACAATCCACAATTGTGGAACAATGGTACGCTCCCGATCGATTTGTACGAAGAATTTCTCTCGGAAGAGCCTCTTCCAAATTCGTCATCAGCGTTTTGTCAAATCGTAAATAACTCATAGCTGTTATATTAAGGTTTTTATTAATAATATTCAATAAATGTTATTTTGTTTTCACCTCAAAATTAATAATTAAATAAACAAAGAAAAATTTATTGCCTCTTTTTTTCATTTTTTACTCCCAAAAAGCCCTAAAGCACAATTTATATGTTCAAAAACATGTCATAGAGCATTATTTTTTACTATGTAAATGAATTAATGCGATAAGTTTTCGGTACCGCTGCAAAAGTTTTTCGACACGGTTACAGAAGCGCTCTGATATTTATGCGGAAATGTTAACGCAAAACGCACAAAAAAAGCATCCGGAAATGGTAACAAATCCGGATGCTTTTCTATAAAGATTTCAATTATTTATTCTTGAATCAGTCTATCATGTCGAATCCACAGTAAGGAATCAATGCCTTAGGAATGCGGATTCCGTTTTCTGTCTGGTTATTTTCGAGCAACGCTGCTACTATACGCGGCAAAGCCAAAGCAGAACCATTCAATGTATGACAAAGTTCAGTCTTCTTGTCAGCGTTACGATAACGGCATTTCAGACGGTTAGCCTGATAAGTGTCGAAGTTAGAAACTGAGCTGACTTCCAACCAACGCTTCTGAGCTTCTGAATAAACTTCGAAGTCGAAGCAAAGGGCAGCTGTAAAGCTCATATCGCCACCACACAAACGAAGGATACGGTACGGCAATTCTAGTTTCTGAAGCAAGCCTTCTACATGATCAAGCATTTCCTTATGTGACTGCTTAGAATGTTCGGGCTTATCAATGCGAACCAATTCTACCTTAGAGAATTCGTGCAAACGGTTCAAACCACGTACGTCTTTTCCGTAAGAACCTGCTTCGCGGCGGAAACACTGAGTGTATGCGCAGTTCTTAATAGGCAACTGCTTTTCGTCCAAGATAACATCGCGGTAGATATTAGTAACAGGAACTTCGGCAGTAGGAATCAAGTACAAGTCATCGAGGTTGCAATGATACATCTGTCCTTCTTTATCAGGAAGCTGACCTGTACCGTAACCAGAAGCAGCATTAACTACTGTAGGAGGCATAACTTCTTCATAACCTGAAGCACGAGCCTCATCGAGGAAGAAATTAATCAACGCTCTCTGCAAGCGTGCACCTTTACCTTTATATACAGGGAAACCTGCGCCTGTAATCTTAACACCCAGGTCGAAATCAATCAAATCATATTTCTTGGCCAATTCCCAGTGAGGCAAAGCGTTTTTAGGAAGTTCTGTTTCCATTCCCCCCATCTTAACAACCTCGTTATCTTCTGCGCCAAAGCCTTCGGGTACTTCATCGTAAGGCACGTTAGGCACAGTATAAAGGATAGCCTGAGTTTCTTCGGCAGCCTTATCCATTTCAGCCTGCAGACCCTTGCTAGCTTCCTTGATTTCTGCTACACGAGCCTTAGCTGCTTCGGCTTCTTCTTTCTTGCCTTCTTTCATCAGCATACCGATAGTCTTCGACGTAGCGTTAACTTCTGCCAGGTTCTTGTCAAGCTGACCCTGAGCGTTACGTCTCTTACTATCAAGCTGCAAAACTTGTTCTATTGTTTCTTTTGCATTTGCAAAATGCTTCTTTTCCAATCCACGAATCACCTTCTCGGTATCATCTGTAATTTGTTTAATTGTAAGCATATCTTAGTTTTTTAACGTCTTTATTATTTCAAAATTGCTGCAAAGATATTCTTTTATTAAAACAAATAAAAGAATAACATAATTAATCTTACAGGATGCTCTTACGAATGCGCACCAATTTCACCAAAAGATCCTCAAGTAAATCGAGCTTCAGCATATTGGCGCCATCGCTCTTGGCTACCGACGGCTCTTCGTGGGGTTCCATGAACAATCCGTCAACACCTACCGCTACTCCGGCTTTAGCCACTGTTTCAATAAGCTGAGGCATACCGCCTGTAACACCCGACGACTGGTTGGGCTGCTGAAGCGAATGCGTTACATCCAGAATTACCGGATAACCGAAAGTCTGCATTTCGGGAATGCCGCGATAGTCAACTATCAAGTCGTGATAGCCGAATGTAACCCCTCTTTCAGTAAGCATTACTTCCTTGTTTCCCGCTTCCGCCACTTTATCGGCTGCAAAGCGCATAGCACCCGGTGACAGGAACTGACCTTTTTTTATATTCACAATTTTTCCGGTCTTGGCAGCCGCTACAAGGATATCGGTCTGACGACACAAGAATGCCGGAATCTGCAACACGTCTACATATTCTGCCGCCATCGCAGCTTCATCGGCAGCATGTATATCAGTAACAACAGGCACACCGAAAGTATCGCGAACTTTAGCAAGTATCTTCAAAGCCTTTTCATCTCCTATTCCGGTAAATGAATCCAGACGCGATCGGTTCGCCTTACGGTAGGAACCTTTAAATATATAAGGGATATTAAGTTTATCCGTCATTTTAACCACACGCTCGGCTATGCGCAATGCCATATCCTCGCCTTCTATCACACACGGTCCAGCCAACAAAAAGAAGTTTTCACTCTTTTTCAAGTCTGCTATAGATTGTATCATATAATATATAAGGTATAAATTTATTCGTTCAATCAGGGATTATCAAAGTCAGTGCTTCTTGAGCCACTGTTATGTCTATGGGAAAATGCTTATCGAACAACACACGTCCATCCAGACTTATTTCGGCATTCTGCGCACGTAGTATCTTCACCTCTCTGGTACGATACGGCTTCACATTCTTATGGTTTAGCAGGCGTCCTTGCTGTAACATCCACAAGCCAGGCACAAGCTGACGCAACTCCGGACGATATATCAGAGAGACATCGAGCCATCCGTTGTAAGGCACCGCACTTGGAGTCAAACCGTAGCCTTTGGCACTACCTACAGCTACCGCCATCAAGCGCCCTCGTATATGTTCGCCGTTTACTTTAAGATGCATGCGATGCATCTTGCGCTCGAAAGCCACAAGGAATAGCGATGCCAAATAAGACAATAAAGGTATACCCCAGAAACGACGGGTTTCATTGGTGATACGCACTATGCGTGCTCCCAAGCCGATATAAACGGCATTGAGGAAATAGCGCGACACATGTTTTTCGCCGTCGTAATAAGAGAATATTCCAACATCCACCTTACGCAGTCTTCGGTTTATGATTACGTCGACCGCCATTTTATAGTCATCCGAATTAAGCCCCCAATATTTGGCGAAATCGTTTCCGATACCATTCGGTATAATACCCACGGCTATACTGTTCTTATCCTCAGCATCCGAAAACATGATACCATTCAGCGCATCATTCATCGCTCCGTCACCGCCTACCACCACTATCGTGCGATAGCCGTTATTAGCCATAGTACGCGATAGTCGTTCTACCGACCCGTAGCCTTCAGACTGCACATAGTCGTACTGTACGCCTTTTTCATCCATATAATCGCGAATGCTTTTCCAGCGTTTCTGAGCGTTTTTGGTTCCGGCCTTCGGATTATAAATCACCGCCCAACGGTTTGGTTCTACTGCCATGTCATTCTATCCTTTAATTAATCCGACAATCTCTTCCACTTTCTGCTCCATCGGCAAAGAGGCATCTATCCAGTGTATGTTAAAGCCACGGCGCTCCATGCCACGGAACCATGTCATCTGCCTTTTGGCAAACTGATGGATAGCTATCTCTAACTGGTGAAACATTTCATCATACGTAAGTTGACCTACCGCATACAGGGTAAGATACTTATATTCCAGTCCATAGTATATCAAGTCTTCGGCAGGTATTCCGGCATCGAGCAAAGCTCTCACCTCGTCTACCATACCTTCGTCTAATCGTTGTTTCAATCGGCGGGTTATCTTT
>ULUS01036596.1_pt1 | contig 13663 bp, 9 predicted proteins | sample 1958761 | NCBI WGS metagenome assembly ULUS01 (sample SAMEA4835767, study PRJEB28245) | human gut metagenome | biome: gut microbiome; material: fecal sample | place: Denmark | collected 2008
ACCTCAACCAACTTACCAAGCTGTCGCATCAGAGAGGTTTCCACGAAACCCATGTGTATGTGGTGGACTTGTTGAGAAGATTGAAAGCCATCCTTGGCGAGTATCGCCAAGCAAGTCCAAAATCGAAGCCATGCGGAATAGGCAGAAAGGAGGATGCTACATGATAGGCAAGCTAAAGAAGGGCAGCTCATTTGGTGGTTGCATCCGCTATGTTACAGGCAAGGACGAGGCGAAAATCATCGCCTCGGATGGTGTGTTACTCGGTACGAATGCCGAGATAACGCAAAGTTTCGAGCTACAGAGGCAGCTAAATCCAAGGATTAAGAAGCCTGTGGGACACATTGCATTGAGCTTCAAACCAGAGGACAAGCCACGTTTGACGGATGAGTTTATGACTAAGATTGCCCTTGAATATATGCAGATGATGTGCATCACCGATACACAATTCATCATCGTAAGGCATCACAATACGGACAATCCACATTGTCATATCGTGTACAACCGCATTAATAACGAGGGCAAACTCATATCAGATAGGAATGATTACAGGCGTAATGAGCAAGTGACCAAGAGTCTAAAATCCAAGTATGGGCTGACTTACGGAACGGACAAAAGCAAGACTAACACTCGCAAATTGCGCAATGCTGAGCGAGCCAAATACGAGATTCACAATGTTGTCAAGGATGTCTTGAAAGCCGCAGGTAGTTGGCAGAAGTTCAAGAATGAACTCGCAAAACAAGGTGTTCATTTGGAACTTGTATATAAGGACAAGGAGCAAACCAAGGTTCAAGGCATCCGTTTCTGCAAGGATGGATATAGCTTCAAGGGTACACAGATTAGCCGAGACTATAGCTTTGGCAAACTGAATGCGAGATTTGAGGGAACGGAGAACCTTTTATCAGCAAGAGCCAAATCTGCTCAGCAATATGAGCAGGGCTGTCACAAGAATGAGCAGATGCCATTCATGTCGGAGAGCAGTCAGGATCCTTGGAATGGTATTTCTTCCATTGGGCTTTTTGCTTCTGCCAACGTACAGACCTTTGAGCCATTCCCAGAGGATGAATCAGTCAAGAAGAAAAAGAAGAAACGCAGAAGAGGCTTTAGCCTTTGATGCAAGTTACAAACCATTCAAACAACAAAAGAAATATGAAAGAAGAACTATTGGAAGCCATCTACGGCACAGTTGAGAGATTGGAGCAGAAAGTCGATGAACTTTCTGCTTCACCAAAGAATGCAGAGGCTGGAAGCATTCCTGTCCCTGTAAGTGTTGATACATGCAAGCTTGAAAAAGCCATCCTTTCTATAGCTGTAAAAGAAGGGGAGTCTATTGACAAATTGGCAAGATTAAGAGAGGCTATCTGTATCTTTACCGACCTTACCAAGAAAGAAGCAAGTAACAGAGAACAGCGAAGCAAGCTCTTGTTTGATACGGTTAAGCAGCTGAAGCAAGAGCAAGATGCTGCATCAATAGACCTGCAAGAGCGACTTGACAACATAAGCAATGCACCTCAGAAGAAGATTGTTACCCATCGCTTCGAGCCAACTTCAAAGTCTGTTCTTCTTTTCATTGGTGGCTTGGCTCTATCTCTTGTTATCTCCATTTGGGGCAATCTCACCCAATGGCGAGAGCATCAAGATTGGGAAGAGGCAGACTTGAAGTATCGAGCATTGCGAATGGTATTGCCATCTGACGACCCGAATATTCGCTACATAGAAAAGCATTTCTCTGTGCAACGTGATGAAAATGTTATTGACGATGTTCGAAATCGAGTGGCTCTTTATGAGGATTCTATCCTTCGTCACTATGAAATGGTAAAAATGGGTACATATAAAGACAGCGTTGTTTATAAAAACCTACGAGGATTTCACTAAGTAACATGTAAAAAATATCTTGTGCAATTTTTATCGTACACTCTTAGGAATAGCACACTACTATCGTTAATTTTCTGCGCAAGTTATTTTTTGAACATTACTAAAATAAAGATTAAATTGAAATAGCTACCTACAATTTATAATAGAAATAGGCAATAGCATTCTCTATGCCTATTTCTAGAAAAACACCTTTTATATGCATGTTTATTAATCTTTAACATAAAAAATATGTGATAACTCTGAAAAAATACTTATATTTGCATTATGAAATAGTCTTTAAGTAATAGTTGTTCATTTTTTAAAAGATTGCAACATATAGGAAAAAGACTTTAGTAAAATAATAGGCATTAATTTGTTTGTTAATAACAATAGCATTATGAATAAAAAAATTGTATTGAATTGGCTTCCTCCTGCTAGTACAGACATGCCTTCACCGGCCATGACTGTACTGAAAGGTGCATTACAAAAAGCTGGCTTTAATTGTAAAATCTTATATTGGAATATTCTCTTTGAGGATATTATAAGATTTTATTTGCGAGAGTCTTCAATGGACAAAATATCAGAAGTTGATTATTTAGGAGTATTTTATGCCTACATCGCAATAGAGAAAAATGATAAGGATGCTTTGTTAAAACAAGAGATTATTTTAAAATCATTAAATCCACACTATTTTAGTTCTTCTTTTGATTTTAAAAAGCATATAAGGGATGCTGTGTCATTATTGAAAAATCGTATTAAGGAAGTCTTAAGCTCTGAGTTACAAGAGACTCCTTTTATGATGGGATTTTCTATGAATCTTTTTCAATGGATTCCTGCTTCAATTTTAGCAAAAGAAATAAAGATTCTTTACCCAAACTGTAAGATTGCTATTGGAGGAATTGGTAATCCAAATCTGGCAAAAGCTTTTCTCCAAAATTTTCCTCAATTTGATTTTGCATTATGGGGAGAAGGAGAAATTAGTCTTGTGAAATTGGCATTTAATTTGGATAATCCTGCGATTGTTCCTCATATGGCATATCGTGTAAAAAATAACAATATCGAATTGTCACTTCAACGTATTGAGAGTTATCCTTCACTAAATGACTGCTTCAATAGTGATTTCGATGATTATTTCAATGTATATAAGGGAACGAGGGATAAAATAAATTTAACAATTGAAAGCAGTCGTGGATGTCATTGGAATAGATGCAAATTTTGTTTCTTGAATCAAGGTTATCGTTATCGAGTAAAATCGCCAGAAGATATCATAAGCGAAATTCGTTTTTTGATATCCAAATATAATGTGTTCAATTTTTCATTTCTTGATAATGATGTTATTGGCAATGATTATTCTCGTTTTCATAACCTATTAACCTTGTTATCTGGTTTAAAGCAAGATTATCCTAATTTTAAGATTAATTTGGCAGAAATTATTACAAGAGGTATTTCCAAGACGGAAGTAAAAGAAATGGCCTTGGCTGGTTTCGTTTATGTTCAAATAGGATACGAATCCGTCAGTGACAATATACTTGTAAAGATTAACAAGAAAAATAGTTTTGCTAGCAATCTTTTGTTCATTAAATGGGCAATTGAGTATGACATTAACGTAGTAGGATTAAATGTACTAAGAGGTTTATTAGACGAAACAGATGCAGATATACTAGAAAGTATTGATAATCTGTATTTTATGAGGTTTTATAAAAGTGTAGGCAACATCAAGCATAATGTGTCTATGCTAGCTGTTAATGAAATGTCACGCTATTATAAGGAAATATGTTCAAACGGAAAGACGAACGAAATGTATTATGACCCTGTAATGGAACGACTACCTAAGGGGTATGTTCGTCATGACGATGAATTTAAAATCTATCAATTGGTAAGGAAATATCAAAATCCACTTTGGAATAATTTTGTTGCAACAGACCATTTTTTTGATGTGCATACCTTCTCATACAAGTTGATTGTGTTATCAAATAATACAATAATTTATCAAGAGAGACGAGATAACATAGAGGTTAATACTTTATCTTTTGAAAGGAACGGTATTCATTGGAAAATATTGATGTTTTGTAATGAAAAAGTTCGGTCAATAACAGAAATTTTAGAACATTTTAAAGCAACTTCGGAAACAGATATTAAAGATACAATAACTGCCCTATATAGTCAAGGGCTTCTTTATTATAGCATTTTCAGAGAAGAATGCGTAAGCATAATAAATACGAATAAAATAATTTAGGTATGAAAGAAATTAAGAAAATCTCGGTGCAGGAGTTGGATATTCTTGCCCAAGAAGCTGCTTCACTTAAAGGTGGACAGACCGTTAAGCCATTCACCAATGATGTCCAAACTAATAAGCATAGTATTGTTGCTCCTGCACCTTACAAAGGGGAACCCGGGGTACACGGTTCTTTCTATATTTAAAAAAGGTATAAGAATGGTTAAACAAAACGACAAGAATAGTCTCGGCCATTTTGCATATTAAACTCACTGCAGTTTAAAGTTATGACAGGGCTATTCTTGTATCTATTTAAATGGTAATATGAGACATCTTCGTTTGTTATTTCTTTTAATATTAGTTTTTGTTGGTATCAAAATGTGTGCAAGTAACAACTGTGATACAATACCAACTCAACAACTTAATGAGATTATCATCAAAAGCAATAAGCCTCATATAAAAGATGAAAATGGCATTTTAGTTGTGAACTTAACTGAAATTGTCAAAGATAAACCTGTAAGCAATATATTGGAGGCTCTTGGATATATGCCTGGTGTCACAAATAATAATGGCATGATTTGGCTGACAGGAGCGTCTAATGTCACAATTATTGTTAACGGAGAATTGACAAATATGCCATTGCAAAATCTTTATCAGTTGCTCTATACAACACCTGTTGACCGTTTAAAGAATGTTGAAATTATGTATTCTGCTCCTGCAAAGTATCATGTCAATGGAGCAGTTATTAATGTTGTTTTAAATTCACCAAAGCCACTTGATGGATTACAAGGGCAACTTCGCACAGGTTATAATCAGGCTCATTATTGTTCTTATGGTGGAGCTTTGTCTGCTACATATGCCATTAAGGATTGGACATTTGACCTTAATTATGGTCTGTCAAGAACTAAATCTTGGGGACACGAACATACATTTTCTAACCATCTACTTAACGGAACATATACAATGATAGAAGATGATATGCACCGAATTGGAAATAACTGGGCGAATACTATATACACATCAATGGGGTGGAAATCATTAAAATTGACCTATAATGGGCAAATTGTATCTGATTCAAAAATAAGAAGTTTATATGTAGGCTCCCTTGGTCGCTTTAACAATAACTACAATTTTGAGTCACCAATAAATTATCACAACATAGCATTAAGATACGAAACTCCTATTGGTATGACAGTCGGAGGTGATTATACCTATTATAATGAAAATAGGGAACAATTCCTTTCTCAAAATTTTACAGACTTGTTAAATTCGACAAATAGTCAGATTATTAATCGCTTTCATCTTTATGTGGACCAAGAGCATCTGTTGAAAAAATGGAAACTAAATTATGGCGTTGAATACCAGCGCTCAATTGACCATAGTTTACAGGTATATCAATCTGTAGAAATGGGTAAATTCAAGAACACACTAAATGAAGATGTAGTCAGTGTATATGTTGGCACGGAGCGTTCTTTTGATTGGGGACTGTCATTCAATATTTCGAGCAAAGGTGAATTTTGCCACAATAATTATCAGAACAACTGGAGCTTTATTCCGCAACTTGGTGTTACATATCACAAGAATCCCAAAAGTATATTCCAAGTCAATCTTAGTTCACAACGTATATATCCATTATATTGGGAACTTCATGGTGGAACAAATTATATAAACAATTATATTGTGTCCATAGGAAATACATCTCTCCTGCCATATGTCAACTATTCTACACAGTTTAATTACATTTTTAAACAGAAATATGTAGCTACGCTGTATTTCCAATATGATGACAAAGCAACAGTTTGGTTGCCATACCAGTCTCCGAATACGCAGAATCTAATCTACCAGACTATAAATATGAATTACAAACGTTTGGTAGGTATCAATCTACACTGCCCATTCAATATTGGGGATGTTTGGAATGTAACAACCACTGCCAATTTTTTTAATCAGAGAGAAAAAGCAAGCCATTTCCATGATATAAGTTTCGATAACGATAAATGGATTTTCTATGGCAAGTTTAATAGTTCTTTAAAATTTAGCAAAAATAGTCCCATTTCATTGAGCGTAGATTTTTCATACATATCACCTTCATTACAAGGGATTGCAAACATGTCAAGTATGTGGAAGGCTGATGCGGGAGCTAAATGGCTATTCGGTAGAAAGCTTTGCTGTGAACTTGATTTGAAAGTCGATGATATATTTAATCAGTGGTCACCAACAATGACCATCAACGACAAAGGGCAAGATTACAAAATGAAGGTATTTGATATGACTAGTAATCTTAAGCTGACTTTTATTTGGCGTTTCAATGGCTTTAAGCCTAAGGATTATAGCATTGACACATCACGCTTTGGAACGGGCAAATAGAATATTTTTCACTTGTAAATCGTTTAATTATGAGATATATAGAAATTATTTTTACTTTTTTTGTAGCAATTAGTTGTCATGCACAGTCGGAAGATAGAAAAATCATTTTGATGCGAGAGAATAATATTCCTACTCAAGAATTCCATAATGAACAGATAGATAGTCTCTATAACAATTATAGTATTAATACCTATAGTCCAAAATTGTGGTCCATAGCCCCAATTCATCCATTAGTATTATTATCTTATTGTAGAATCCCTATATATAGTAGTTCGTCTGCCGAACAGGGAATAATATATCAAGGTCATGACATGACATTGTCAGGGATGGTTGCAGTTACTGCATATCCTGGTATGATGAATAAAGAAGAGGGGATGTTAGGATTTTCTTTCAGAAAAGAAAAACTACATTTTCAAGTATCTGGTATAGTAAACAAATATGGTTATTATAACAGTTTGCTTAGACAGTTAGGTATCTTCGGGCAATTAACTTATCAACTTTCGTCTCCGTTTTCATTTACAGCATTTGCATATTACTATGGTAATAATGTTATGCCATTAATGCCAAATGGGGATTTTATGACACCCTCTATGCTTGGCTATTATGAAGTTTCTAGGTTTGGCGGTTATATTAACTATAACCCATCAGAGCATTTTGGAATACAGATGGGAGGACAAGTCGTTGAACGAATGGGACCCAAAAACCATTATGAAATGGAACCAATTGTTACGCCATACATAAATGTAGGACATGGAAAGAAGAAAATAGGAATAGGACTACCTGTGGGACAAATAATATATGGCATATTTGGAAAGTAAGATTCTAACCAATTGAGGTTGTCAGATAGTGTCTTATAGGATAAATGTTTCCAATGAACATCTAGCCGAATAAGAAAAGCTGCATTTATAAATGTTACCTTGTATCATATATTGAGAAATGAGTCTTCTGTTTTATAAGCAACATGACTCCATGCAATGTGGCGTAGCTTGCTTGCAAATGATATGTAAATATTTAGGCAGAGAGTATACGGTGGACTCTCTGTCGAAACTTTGTTTTGCCACAACTGAAGGGGTTTCTCTGCTAGGTATCAATGAGGCTGCAAATACTCTTGGGCTGCATACTGTATGTGCGAGAGCAACTACTGATATGCTAAGTAATGAACCACTACCATGCATCCTTTATTGGAATCAAAATCATTTCGTTGTCCTATATAAGGTTAAAAGGAAAAAGAAATTCTATGTGGCTGACCCTGGAAAAGGATTGGTAACTTATAGCTTAAATGAGTTCAAACAACATTGGATAAGCACCAGTTCCAATGGTGAAGACAAGGGCATTGCTATGTTTCTGGAAACAACTCCAGCATTCTTTACCTATAATATGGAGTGCGAAGAGAATGTCAAAGAAAAAAGATCTTTTCGGTTTCTCTTTGGGTATGTGAAGAAATACCGCAAGTATTTCGGACAAATCATCTTGGGATTAGTGATTGGAAGCCTTTTGCTACTTGTTTTGCCTTTCCTTACCCAATCTATAGTTGATGTTGGCATCAAGAATCAAAACATAGGGTTTGTTTGGCTTATCCTGTTGGGGCAGTTGATTCTCACTATCAGCCGAACGGCTATCGACTTTATCCGTAGGTGGTTGCTGCTTCACATTTCGCTGCGCATCAACATTTCGCTAGTGAGCAACTTCTTCATTAAGCTTTTGAAATTGCCAATGTCTTTCTTTGATACGAAACTCATGGGCGACTTGATGCAGAGAATGAACGACCATAGCCGTGTGAACAACTTCCTCACGCAGCAGACGCTCAACATCACCTTTGCCATGCTCACCTTCGTGGTGTTCTCCGTAGTGCTGTTCTTCTACAACAAGTTGGTGTTTGCCATCTTTCTGTTGGGAAGCATCCTCTATGGAGGCTGGATGACATTGTTCTTGAAGCGGAGAAAGGTGCTCGACTATGAACTGTTCGAGCAACAAGCCATCAACAACAACAAGACCTACGAATTTATCACCTCCATGCAGGAAATCAAGTTGCAGGATTGTGAGCAGCGTAGAAGATGGGAATGGGAGGACACGCAAGCAGACTTGTTCGGTGTGCAGATGAAATCGCTCAAGCTCCAACAAACTCAGGAGGCAGGAAGCATCTTCATCAATGAGGTGAAGAACATCATCATCACGGTAGTGGCTGCAACAGCCGTGATTCATGGACAAATGACACTCGGTATGATGCTTGCCGTACAATACATCATCGGACAACTCAACTCACCAGTGGAGCAACTGATGAACTTCTTCTATTCTCTGCAAGATGTGAAGATTAGCTTGGAGCGTATCAACGAGATTCACCAAATGGATGATGAGAACGGAAAGGAAGGTTTGCAAACTTCCATTGAGGACAAGAATGATGGCATTGACATCAAGACCATCATGTTCAAGTACGACCCACATGCTTTGCGCAAGACCATAGATGATGTGAACATTCACATTCCGCAAGGTAAGGTAACAGCCATCGTTGGCGCATCTGGCAGTGGAAAGACCACCCTCATCCGTTTGATGCTTGGTTACTATCCTGTCTTGGAGGGAAAAATCAACATTGGAAATACAGACATTAACAAACTCAACAAAAAGTGGTGGCGCAGACAATGTGGTGTTGTCATGCAGGATGGTGTTATCTTCTCGGAGAGTATCGCACGAAACATTGCTGTTGACGATGGCGACATAGATAAGAAGCGATTGTTGAAAGCTGCTGAGATAGCTTGCATCAAGGATTACGTGATGGCTTTGCCTCTGAAATTCAACACCAAGATTGGGCGTGATGGCGTGGGACTTAGCCAAGGACAGAAACAGCGCATCTTGATAGCGAGGGCGGTGTATAAGAATCCTGACTACATCTTCCTTGACGAGGCAACCAACTCGCTCGATGCCAACAATGAGAGAAGCATTGTGGAGAACTTGGATAAATTCTATAAGGGTAAGACTGTTGTGATTGTGGCTCATCGCCTAAGCACGGTGAAGAATGCCGACCAAATCGTGGTCATCGATCATGGAAAAGTGGTTGAGGTAGGCAATCATGAGTCTTTGACCGCCAAGCGAGGGGCATACTATAACCTTGTGAAGAATCAGTTGGAATTGGGAAACTAAAATGTTTTTGACATGGAACAGAAAGAAAAAGAATCAGATAATATCGAGTTGAGAAGCGAGAAGGTGAGGAACGTAATAGGTAAAGTTCCTCCTCGCCTCGTCAGCTTGGGGACAGTTATCATTACCATAATAGTCCTCGCTCTCGCAGTTGCTTTCTACAAGATACCTTATCCTATATCCATAGAGGCTAATGGTGAGGTCATCAATCAAAGAATAGTGCAAGTGTTTGTACCATATAAGTATTTGCATCTTTTCGATGAGCCAAGGACAGCTCATGTTTCTTTCGAGGGCAACGACAATGCATCTTATAACTGCAACATCATAAGCCATAATGCCAAGCTCATACATAGGGAAGATGGTAACTATTTTATGGCTATAGCCACAGTGAGTACACAGGGACAAAAGTCCCCTGTGTTGCAAAAGTACATGAAAGCCGATGTCAGAATCATCGTCAGCAACAAAACGTTATGGCAGCAGGTATTCGGATAAGCTATATCCGAATACTGCTGTTTGTTTTTGGATACATATTGTTGGTAAGCATCAGATTTAACTTAAAAAGTTCTAAATTCCGTAAATTTCTCCTTGCTAGTTATGGGATATTTAGAAAATTGTCGTATCTTTGTCCCCGAATTGAGGCGTTCTTTGCATATTGCAAAATACAGAAACGAGCAGAAGTCCGCTCGTTTCCATATTGTTACCTATATAAAATAGGCAAACGCCCAACTTCTTGATTTTCAATCAAAGTCCAATTTAGAGCGAGTTAGGTTTTTTAAGAGATGATGTATGACAAAAAACGGGAAAACATTCAGGCTAGGAGGGATGAAGAACTGGATGGAATTGGTAATTTGATGCAGTTATACAAATTTAACGGAAGAGATGCAATGGCTTTAGATAATAATGTGTACTTTTGTACTAGATAATGATGAAATAAAAACATATTGTAAGAATGAAGACGGTTTTTTGCTCTTTTGGACTGCTGATGGCTGCTGTGCCCGTGTTCGCTCAGAACACTGGGAAGGACTCTATTGTCTCTACTAAAGCTTTGGATGATGTGGTGGTATCAGCCTCCAATATCAGTCGTGTGGGTGATCATCTCGTCATCTATCCCAACAGCCAGCAACGAAAACATGCGGTTAATGGATTCGAGGTGTTGGAAAACCTGAATATCCCAGGACTCATCATCGACGCAAAGTCGAATCAGGTGGACGTGATGGGACTGCAAGCCACCTTGTATCTGAATGGGCAGGAATGCGACATCAGGGAAATACAGATGCTCCGTCCTCGTGACATCGAGAAGATAGAATATCATGATGCTCCATCGGGAAAATACGCCAAGGATAAGCTTGTCGTCAACTTCATCACCAAACAATACCGATATGGAGGATATGTGCAGGCTGACGGACTGCAGACGATAGGATATGACCATGGCGACTATAACGTTGCCACCAATTATGTAAAAGGTAACAATTCCTATACTGTGTTTGCTGGTGCAAACTATAGTCATGTGGATGGTACTGAGACCTGGAACAATGAGAACTATCAGTTTTCGCAATCCCTATTTGATAGGGAGAGCTATAGTAAGAATTCTTACCGGAATCATCAGGAATATATGCAGTTCCGCTATCAGAACCAGAAGGGAAAGAGATATTGGGTGGGCAAGTTTACGCTCGTCAACCTCTCTACTCCGAGAAATGCATCTTCTGGTTTTGCGAAGGAAAGCACAGAGACGGACATCTTCTCAAATATCAGGAAGAAGAGTCTGTCTCCTAAGATTGACCTGAACGCCAACTTGCCATTAAGCAAGAATCAGACGCTTATCTTGGGAGTACATGGCAAGTATTCTGCCAACTCCTATCATCGTCTTTACCAGGAACAGCCTTTCGAGGCAATGACCGATGAAGATGAGAAAGCGCTGTCGTTCCAGCTGTCTGCCATCTATAATTATTTCTCTCAAAAGCATTCCTTATCTGTGGAACTGTTTCATTACCACGATGTCTGGAATGCCGATTATTCCGGCAATTGCGAACTTTGGCAGCATCTGTGGAAAGGGGAGTCGTTGGCTTTCTTCTCCTATAATTTCCAGGCTAGCAGGCGCTTGAGCCTGAAAACCCGCATCGGATTGGATTGGCTTCAATATCATCTGCATGGAGACAACAGCTTTAGCCAGCTGTCTCCTCGCATCAATACGAATGTGCAATACCAGCTGAATAAGGGAATGCTCTTGTGGTCATTCAACTTTGTGAACTCCAATCATGGTATGGATGTCATCAACCGGGCTATGATTCAGGTCAATTCCCACATGATGGAAAAGGGAATGCCCGAACTGAAGAAATCGCATGACATCAACACCTATTTATATTATATGGGGCGTTTCAACAGGTTGAGTGTTTCTGCCATCGGACAATTCCGCTACAATCATCATCCTGTAACTGATGATTATTACCTGGATGAGGCAAACGGGAAAATAGTGAAGACTTACTCGAATGGTGGAAATGCTCAATATTATTCTGCTATCCTCGCCTTGCAGTACAAACTGTGTAAGTTTGCCAATCTGTCGGGAGATATCAGATATAACCATGCGGAGGTGAAGACTACCTGGTCGAAGCATAACAACAATTTGACGGGTAATCTTGGGTTGAATATGTTCATGGGTGATTTTGCCTTGAAGCCTTATCTGCATTTTGGCAAGAAGTCTTTAGATGAAGCTGCTTTGGTGATAAGCAAGACTCCTATCAACTATGGAATGTCGTGTTCTTACAGCAGGGGCAACCTCTATGTAGAACTTCAGGCAGTATCGCCTTTCAAAAAGCAGGAGAAGCGATATTGGTTGGATTTGCCTATCTACAGCTACAGTAAGAGCATCAAAGACCAGACGGCTTCGCAATATGCCAGCATCAAGGTTGCTTACTCCTTCGACTTTGGCAGGAAGACCCAAAAAGTAAAGAAGGATGTTAATAAGAATATAAACAGCTCTTTGTTAAGAGTGGAGTAGAGTTTTATAAAACAAAAGATATAGGAATGGATGAAAATGTTAGATTTTAAGGTAAAAAGATTTGTTGGTATTATATTTCATTTGATTTTAGCTCAAATCTGTTTAGCTCAGACTGGTATCGCTAACCAAAATTTTGGAAAGGATACTCTGCAATTAAGGGAGGTTGTTGTTAGAGCCACCCGCCCTTTGGCAAAGTTGAACAGCGAAGGCTTTGTGACAGAAGTCAAAGGTACCATTTTGGAAAAACTTGGTTTTGCAAAAGACGTTATGGGTATGTTGCCTGGTGTACTGAATAATAATGGTTCCATTGAAGTTTTTGGCAAGGGAAAACCAGTCTTCTATATCAATGGACATATTGTCCGCAATAATATAGAAGTTGAGCAATTGAAGGCTAACCAAATAGATAAGATAACAGTTATAACGAATCCAAGTTCACGTTATGCTTCAACCGTAGGTTCCATCATAAAGATAACAACCATTAAAAAGGTTGGGGATGGTTTCTCCTTTGATAACATCGCGACTTTTGGTTATCGTAATTATATGTATGGCAAAGACAATTTGGACTTGAACTATAGAATTGACAATTTGGATGTTTTTGGAACGTTGGGATTTGAGAAAGGTAAGGATACGAACTCTAGCAAAAATGTTCAGAATTCATGGCTCTCGTCACATCATCAGCAGAATACGACTATGAAATCGACACAGCACTCAAAGTTGATTGATGGTAAATGGGGATTTGATTTTTCCTCATCTCCAAAACTCTCATTTGGCGCATTTTACCAAGTATCTTATGCTCCAACAAAGACCAATTCGAGCATTATGTCATCATTGTATTCTGATGATGTAATTGAAAGTGAGACTTCTGCATACAAGGATATCAAATTAAGAGATTTGGAACATTTGTTAGATGGATATTGCCATGGGGCTTGGGGAAAATGGAATTTGGAAATGACTTTTGATTTAATGTGGAAAAAAACACATGAAAATCAAAACGTTATAGAGCAAACCGGCATCAATCAGAATTTCGGAATAAAAGATGTTGGGCATGCTAGGTTAATGGCAACGGAATTATATGCGTCACACCCGTTTCTTAAAGGTAATTT
>ULUS01032194.1_pt1 | contig 13496 bp, 12 predicted proteins | sample 1958761 | NCBI WGS metagenome assembly ULUS01 (sample SAMEA4835767, study PRJEB28245) | human gut metagenome | biome: gut microbiome; material: fecal sample | place: Denmark | collected 2008
AGTTTCAAAGAACAATTACTTGTACGACTTCACGTCGCAATTTAGCTACAAAGATAATGATAATATTTCACTTGACCATTTATATGATTCACTATTTATGCTTTTTTGTCTTTTATGGATAGTTTCTCAACTTTTTAAAAATTCGTGGTTTTTCTGAATTTAAAAGCCACGAATTGGTTTTTGTGTTATCAAATTTCTATTTTTTATTAAGTATTATCTATATTAATACGCCATTTTTTGTTTTTATAAGCAATTTTGATTAAAATATCTTAAAAACATATCTTGTCATTGAAATTTTTTATCATTTTTGTTTTTTCTTCGATTATTTTCTATAACTTTGCATTCGGACTGTACAGCCAGACCGCAGTTGTCAATGTTAGACGAGTTCTTGCGAGATAACCGAGTCGGCAGCCTACGCCGTGCTGAGTGTAGTGAAGTCAAAATGACATATCTATACAAACGCGGGAAATGGGTGGGAATGACAGTTCAGACATAGAAGGCGTTTATCGACGCTGTGTTTGAGACACACTGAAATCTTCCAAAACAATCAGTATCAAAGTCTCGAATATGGTCAACGGTAGATGTCCCGGGTGTGATTATATCAATCCCGTGGAGACCTTGTAAGCATGAATTGTACCCTTTTGGGTGCAGTTAAATGTTTTATATAGGTCTCTTTGTGGTAGCGATTTTCATATCGGCGTGGGCTCTGACGTTGTCTGTTCGACTTTGATAGGCAGTTGGAAGAGCCTCAGTGTGTGGAATGGGCAACAGGACGATTCCACGCTTTTTTTGTGTCACAATTTAACGGATTTCTGTCTAGAAAAAAGTTAGCACCGATATGAAAGTCGATGAATGGACATCTAACGATGGACACACCCTAGGAGGTGGTGAATTCCCTCCTTGCGCTGGACTTACCTCCAACGCCCTCCCCGAAGCTCAAAGCACCATTTCCGCAGAGAGTTTACAAACAGGGGTGTCCACCAAAAATGCACTTTTGGCAACTAAGCCTAAAGCACCACGAGAGGCAGATACTCCTCATTGGTATGCCTTACGTACCACTTATGGTAGAGAGAAAAAGGCATACGACTATTTGACCGCCAAAGGTATCACGGCTTTCTATCCTACCACTAATGTAGTAAAACTTATAAAAGGTAAGCGCAAAGTCGTTACTGAGTCACGTTTGCCCAACATCTTCTTCGCCTATGGTACAGAAGAGCAACTCAAAGAATATGTTTACGACAACGTAAACCTCCCATTCCTCCGTTTTTATTATCGCCACATCCACGAAGGGAATACGATTAAAAAGACTCCATTGATAGTTCCAGATAATCAGATGGAAAGTCTGAAAATCATCTGTGCTGCCGATGCAGACAATACCTTCGTATCTTTAGTCAAAGTACCAAAGTTTGAGAAAGGACAGCTGGTAAAGGTTACCGATGGTGCATTTAAGGGAGTGACAGGAAGGGTTGCAAGATGGCAAGGACAACAGAGGGTTGGTATTGTTGTTGATGACTTGGTTACAATAGCAACAGCTTATATACCTAATGCTTTTATTGAAAAAATATGAGATAAACAATGGTTACTTTGGAATAATTCAATCCATTAAGTTTTGTAATAATCAATAGAATATAGTTATGTCAGAATATTATAATCCAGAAGTTCAGCAACTTTATCCAGATACTTGTGCAATTAAGTCACAACAATTGATTCTTAAGGATTTCGGAATAGATGTATCTGAAACAGAGTTAGTACAGGCAGCCAATGCAAATGGTTGGTATAATGGAGGTGGTACATCTCCTGAAGATGTTGGCAATTTGCTTAATCTTGCCGGAATACCTGTGTCAAAACAATCCAATGCAAATGTATTTAACTTGGTCAATGAATTGGCACAGGGACACGAAGTCATTGTTGGCGTTGATGCTGATGAATTATGGCACAATTCATGTATTAACGAAAAATTGTCAAATTGGCTCAATGATGTTTTTGGAGAGCAAGGAGGCAATCATGCATTGATTGTTGCTGGAATAGACACTCGTGATCCAAACAATATACAAGTTATTGTAAAAGACCCAGGAAGTGGTGAAGACGGTAAACCTTATCCTTTGGACCAGTTTATGGACGCTTGGTCTGATACTCAATGCTATATGGTATCAACAGATGTAGCTGCTCCCCAAAATGTAAGTGGCATGGAAAACTATAACTATCAAAGTGGACATATAGATAAAGTTGTAGGTATAGACTATTCTCAATTCCAAATATTTAATGATATTAGTACGGGACTCCCTGCTCCTATAACTGATATTAATGGAAACATTGCTTATAATCCATCTATGTCATCGTTGGTTGATGCTTATATGGATGTTGCGCATAATGAGATACCATTGTCGCAGATATGGTCTCCACAATATGAATTTAACAACCACTTGGATTTTGATACCATTCAATCTGCAATGTGTGACACTCTCCATTCTGGTATTAATCATGTTGATTTAAATTCTGAATTAAGTTGGGATAATTATATGATGATAAATGGTTTGTCAGAAATGACAAATATCGATTATTTTAATTATCTTAATCAAACGATAGACTCCTTAGATCCAATTATAGATATGGCTTCGATCGATGTGTATAATCAGCAGCTAATGATGCTGGATTATTGCAACTATAACCACTTGGATTTTAGTACTGCATTTTACGATAATTGTTTTGACCTATAATATTTGACAGAAATGATAAATATTCAAGATACGACAGCTCGCTTTAAAAGTATATTCAACAATGTTTGCAAGATACTTAACGAGTATCATAAGAAAATGGCTATTGATACAATCAATGAACTGTTTTCAAAATTATCATCAAACCAAACTACAATAATGGTTTGCGGAGAGTTCAAACGTGGAAAATCAACTTTTATCAATGCTTTACTGGACATGCCTCTATGTCCAACCGATGAACATATTGCGACTTCTACTGTTTCCATTATAAAATATGGAGAAAAGCAAAAAGTAACTCGTTTTTATGATACAGAGGATGGAGTTAAAGAGGAAATTGTAGAATATGAGAAAATAAATCAATTTGCAAAAGGTTCAAATCTCGAAATAGACAATACTATAATGCTTGTGATAGAGGTCCCATGTAATCGTTTGAAAGATGGACTGACTATCATCGATACCCCTGGTGTAGGAGGATTAAATCCAAGGCACAGATTTTTGACATTAAGCGCAATACCTAAAACCGACACCATTTTCTATATGGTATCGGTTGGAGAGCCTATGACTACAATAGAATTGGATTTTCTTAAAAAGGATATATTACCAAAATCAAAAGCATATAAAGTAATTTTAAATCGTGTAGATGAATTGGAAGATGATGAAATAGAAGAAGCCATTAATGATTGTAAAAAGAAAATTTGCTCCTATTGTGATGTTGATAATATAGACGTAATTCCTGTATCTGCTTATTTGTGGCAAGAATATAATAAGTCGCATGACGAAATTGACGGAGAAGCTTCATTTCATAAACTTATCGAAAAGGCTATAGATGAGATTTGTTATACGTATCGCTTATCATTGCTGCAGATTCTAAAGAATACTTTGGTGGATGAGATGCAAAGCATTTTGACACTTATAAAAAAGGAACAGGAGAATCTTTCAGATCCAAATCCTGATAAAATTAAGAAAATTGTTGCCAATCGGGAGAAGCTCAAAAATATGCTATATGGATTGCAGCAAGATGGTTCCGAAATAAAGAAACAAGTTTCTTTTGTTTTGAAAGAAGTACGTGCCAATGTGTTGTCTGAAATATCCAAAAGCTGCGTGCTGTTATCATCTGATAGATTGGATGAGGTGTTGAATGATGATAGGGCTGTCGGAGAAGATGGGGATAAATGGGTTTTGGATGAGATAAATAAGGATATACAAAAACTTATTTGTGACATTGATGATGAAATCAATTATGCGTTTGAAGAGTCCCTTGGAATTATTCAGCAAGATTTGAATATTGATCAATATTCATTTAATGGGCAGATGGAAGCTAATCTCAAAGTAAGAGAACGTAGGGAAGGAGAAGTCACTTGTGGAATGGTGCGCCAAGTGCTCCCTGGACTATCGGTTGGTGGTATCGGTTGGGGTGTAGCATCTGCTGCAGGTGGATTTTTTAGTGGCTTAGGAACGGCTTTGACTGGTACTGCGGTAGGCTCTTTGTCTGTAGGACTGGGAGCATTAATTAGTACTGTTGCTTTACCTGTAGGAATTGTTGCTGGTGCAGCATTTATATGGCAATCTTTAAAAGGAGAAAATAATGCTCGAAAAATTGCTGATATGCGAAGGAAACTGACACCACGTATCTCACTCTTGACTAATGAGATACAAACCTATGTCAATAAGAGATTTGAAAATTTCAATACTGCTGTAAGCGATTACTTTGAAGAAACCGCAAAAGAGTTGAATGCTCAGATGGGTGATTTGCAAGAAAACTATAAAAAATGTCAGCAAGACAGTTTAGCAATAGCAAATAGACGTAAAGAATTAGAAAGTAAACTACAAGTATTAAATACTGCTTTAGTACAGGCAAAAGTTCTACTTTCAAACTCGTTTCATTAAATGAGAAATACAATAAGTTATATAAATGAACAGTTGTACAACACCCTTGTCGCATCCAAAGAAATACTTGGTGGGTGTAGTCAAGAAATTAGCAATTGTTTGGATACTGCAATAAATAAGTTAAATGCACCGATTCAGCTGGCTATCATTGGTAAAATAAGCAGTTCTAAGTCAACTTTGGTAAATGCTATATTGGGTGCTTCGGACATTGTTGCAACAGGAAAAGCAGAGCTTACGTACAATGTCAATTGGTTGAAGTATGGCAGTCTTGATGATGACATAAAAATAGTGTTCAAAGATCTAACATATGATATTAAGCCACGAAAAGAGTGGACAAGATTGGCTAATAGACTTAGTGATGAGGAAGCTATTGAAAATGAAGATCTAAAACAATATATTGATAAAATCAAGTATATTGAAGTTTCTTATCCTTCTGAAATTCTAAAGTATGTTAATATCATCGATACCCCAGGGTTATATTCATATTACCGTAAGGATTCTGAGAACACAATATCTTTTTTGAAAGAAGTCAAGCCAGATGCAGTAATAATGTTGTTTACGAAAAGCATTCTTTCAGAAGATATGGAAATACTTTCTAAATTTCAGGAAAAGGCTTCAGAAACACAACGACTATTTAATCTAAATCCATTAAATGCTATAGGTATGTTGGCAAAAATGGATGAATGTTGGAAAATTTCTGAAAAGAAAAATCCATATAGTGTATGTAGAAGAGTTATAGAGGATTTAAAAAGAGAGAATCCAATATTGAATACGACCTTTTTCGAAATACAACCAATCAGTGCAATGTTGGCTTTGACATCAACATTTGTGAAGGAGGATTTCTCTTTATTGTCGAATTTGGCGAAGTTGGATGATGACAACATTGAGACTATGTTTAAATCTAAACGACATTTTTTAGCAGGAGCGGGTTGTATAACACTGACGCAAGAGGAACTAAAACAACTTATAGGGCATTATAGATTATACGGTTTGTATGCAATTGTTACATTTTTCAAGCAGCACAATAGTTGCTTGCCGGAAGACTTGGCTCTATACTTAGAACGAATAAGTGGTTTTAAACAGTTCAGAAAAATCTTGTTGGCACATTTTCGTGATAGAGCTGTTTTGATAAAAACACAAAATTATGTTTCGGAAATCATCCATACATGTGAGAAAGTCAGAAATGCTACAAATGACATTCTTACAAAAGAGCTTATAGACAAAGTACAAATAAAAATAATGACCATGTTAATGTCTATCCATGAATATGCAGAATGGCATTATCTGGCAAAAATATATAATGGTGATTTTAATCATTTAGAAAAGAAAATGGTAGAAGAATACAAAGTGATTTGCGGTGAGAACGGCAATTCGGTTATAGACAAACTTTCACTTGATCCCAAATGTACCGTAGAAGATATGCGTGCAAAGGCTTCTGAACGTGCTTCTTATTGGAATATCCAATATAATGTGGCAAGAATTAGAAAACCGAAAGATGCAGAATTGTGCAAAGTAATGTCTGAATCATACAAGGTTCTTGGACAACGTATAGACGAAATGGCACAAAAAGAGAAAGAAGCTAAGGAGATTCTAAATATGGCGCATGCCTTTTTTTATGGTGAATAACATATGAATATAGCTGTTGAAATAGGTGCTTATGGCATAAAAGTGGCCATTCAAAACAATGGAAAGGTGGAGATGGTAAAATTAGGGGACTCTTTGTCACCCTATATTATTCCATCTTTAGCTTATGTTGCAAAATCAGGGCAAATCATTTTTGGCAATTTGGCGGAATTGTGTGACATCAACAATGGTGAGCGTATTTTTTTGTCAGAAATGATGCCATCAGACAACAAGACTGAAGAAATATATGAGAAATTATTTACTTTTATAAAAGATCTGATAGTTTCTTCGTATAAGCAGTCTGTTTCAAATGTTACAATGATTGTGCCACCTTATTTCCAAAGTGTAGATCCCAGAAAAAAAGTCATGCGAGAGGCCTGGATGCATAATGGCATATATAATTTAGATTTCATTTCATCTGATGTTTCTACTTGTTATAGAAAGTTGAATTTAAGCAATAATGAGTCTGCACTTGTTTTTGATATTGGGTATAATGGCACTGTTATATCGGTTGTAAGACGAGATAAAAATGTATTTCGTTCTATAGCAAATAAATATATAAAAGGTATTGGAGGAAGAGTATTCTGTAATATGATATATTCAGACATAGAAGAGCAATCAAAATTACAATATGATTCTTTTGCACAGATAATCCAAGTTCAGAACATAGATAGGGTTAGCCGTATAATTATGGAAAGCTTGTCGTCTAAAGAAAATGTTGTGACAAGTGTTCCATTTGCGGATTATATATATATTATTACCAGAGAAGAATTTAATGGAATGATAAACAAACCTTTAGAGGAATCGCTGAATGAATGTCTTGATTGCATAAAAGATTCAGGTAATTCGATGAGCGGAATCAAGAAAATTCTCTTGACAGGAGGTTGCTCACAAATACCTTATATAGAAAAAATATTAAAATTGTTTTTCAATACAGGAAATTCAGAAAAAATAGATATCATAGCTCCCAAAAGTACAGAAGACGCTTTGTTTGCTGCTTGTAAGGGTGCTTTCACCGTACAACAAACTTCAAGTTTAAAATTCTAAAAAATGAAAATAAGTATATTAGGAGTATCACGCTCAGGAAAGACGTGTTATATAAGTGCTATGTCTCAAGTACTAAAAAATTGTAATTTAGGAAATGGATGTAGGGTGTCATTGAAAACTAATGATATTGCCAAACAACTTGAATTAGATAATAATTTTATGAGTATGGCGACAGAAAGGGAATGGCCTAAGGGAACTGATACAACAACATCTTATGATTTCCGAATCCATTTTCAAAGTCAAGATGCAAGCCTGCTGTTATCATCACTTACCATGGATGATTATAGAGGTGGTATGTTAAATGGCATGGGTAAACAAGACAAGATTGATCGTGATAGCTTTATAGAATCATTGTCGGATACTGCGGTTATAACATTCTTGATAGATGGAACTACCGTCTTAAATGCAATGGACGAGTTAGATAAGGATGCAACTCATAGAGGAGAAACGCAAGCTCCAGAAAAGTTAGCGGCGATAAATGAAATCTCTATAATGGAGAATATCCTTTATAAGCGAATCCAAAATAAAGCCGATATTCCACCCGTATTAATCGTAATAACCAAGTCTGACGTTTTTGCCTCAAAGGAAGAACTTAATAATGGCATTTCTTTAGTTAAAGACTTGTTGTCTGCATTGTTTTCCTTCGGCAATAGACTTTTTGTTGGAATTACAACTGTTTCTTTAGGCTCTGGTCTTGATAAGGGTGATAACAATAGTATTATTGGTCAATTAGATATAAGTACTCAAAACAATGTACATATCCCGATGCTATTTGCTTTCTATGCATATCTGGATGCAGAATATGAAAAATTGCCTGACAAAACGAACACAGATAAGGTTATGTCTGCTATTAGAAAAGTATTTGCAGGAAAAATTTCATTTTATGACAATGGTAAAGAAGCATTTTCAATAGACTAAAATATGACACGAAAATATTTATTTTGCTATACTCGTACCAAAAACATAGACTATAGAAATGTCTATGGTGTTGATGCTTCAATCTGTCCTCAACCAATACAAGATATATTCTTGGGTAGGATAAGTGCATTATTAAACAATACGGCAGACGAAAATCTCAAAGATCCTGTGTATGTCTATTTTAGACAAGATGATATAATACTTTATGGAATTGCCTGTTTAAATAGTGTTTTTTCCGCAGATTACTGTTTGGAAAAAACAAATGGTCGTGTAAGAGGATTTTTTGGAATAATTGAGAAAGTAAATGATGCAGTTCAAGCCATTCCGTATTCACTTGACTTTTATATTAAATTGTATGAGAAGTATATTGTTCCCAAATGGAGTTCGTTTACCTTCCACTACAATGAAAATATAGAACTTAGCATTCCTATTGATGTTTCTGACAGTGTAATTAAACCTTTGGCTGGAAGTTCTTTAAATAACGACTTAAATATTTGTAGGGTGTTTTTGTTTCCACGACTTTCCAAGAGATTGTTATCAGAGGCACTGGCATACAAAGGAAATATGTCTATCGCAATAGGAATATCAAATAAAGAACAAGTTACAGAAGACAATTTTCCTTTAATGAATGCAACTTTAAAGAATGAAGAATGTCGTTCTTATGAAGATGTTGCAGTTTGTCATACTTGTTCTAACTGTGGAAGGAACGTTAAACAAATACATTCCAATGATTTGTGTACAGATTGTTCTGAAAAACAAATAGCGCTTTTGCACAAAAAAAAGAAAGATTCTACAATTTTAGAAATCCCCAACCATCATTGTAATAGGTGTGGAAAAAGAGTAGCAGAAGTCTATACAGAAGAAGAATTGTGTTCTGATTGTTATAATGCTTATGTTGTAGGTAGAAAAAAAATACGCAGAAATATCGGTATTATAATTTGTCTTATATTAGTTGGATTTTTAACGTATTTGTTCACTCCAAAATCTGTGTTTAATACATTGGATTTGAGAGAAAATCAAATAGATACAAGTAAGAGCTGCATATTTCAAACAAGTGTAGATGTTTACTCGAAAGACTCTTTAGAAAAAGATACATTAAAAAAGTACTATAAAAAGTAAGAAGATTATGAGAGGAATAGGAAATAAAAATATACAAGAAACAAAATCAGACTTTTCTACAAAGTTTGACAGATTGTATGCTACTCAAAAGTATATAACAGCATTTGACTTATGTATTCAAAATGTTAAAACATCTTCTATTGATGAAGTTCAAAAGAAAGCAAAATTAATCATACCTAAATTAAAAGGGAACTTAGAACTATCTAATGTAGATAAATTTACTTATGATGATATTGTCGATATTTTTATTGGCACTAAGCATAAGATGAAGATGAAAAATGGAAAACTAATAATTTCATTTACTTTAGTAGAAATACGTAAGGAATACAAGAAAGTTTATATATCTTGTCATCCGACAGTACCCATACTTCTGACAATATTATTAAACATCATAACCATATTCTTAATGTTCGGTATAGGTATCATCATTTATATAATAACACATGGTTTGAGATATGAATGGAATGAAATGAACTCATATTTGGTTGCTATAGGATTACCTGTTGTTTTGGGTGGATTTATAATAAAGAAACTATGGAACTTACAATATAGCAACCGAAAAATCCTACGAATAATAGCAACGGCTTTACTAAAAATATACAGCAATGAGAGGGTATAAAACAAAAGAAAATATGATGCGAGAGGCATCAATAGAACAGAATGACACCTCAAAAAGTACAAAAAAACGATCAAAGAAAACATTCAAAGTAGTGTTATTTGTTGTACTTGTACTAATATTGGGAGTTTGTGCCATAATTGGCTATAATCACAAAACATTTGAACATTATTCTGACTATGAATATGCAGATTCTGATTCTGTAGCAAATGATTCTGTTGATGAAAATATAGCTTTGGCTGATTCGACTGTAGATGGAACAGCTTTAATAATGGATGAAGAGGAAGAAAGTACGGGCGAAGGGGGTGCCCCTTTATCCATAGGAGAGATAGAAGACGGAAAAGGTGGATATGGTGATAATGCCGAAGGATATTTTAATATGCATGCAGATAAATATCTAACCGAAAACCATGATGTGTATTTCGACGGAAACTTTAGCGACTCCAAGGGTACTTATCCTATAATGTTAAAATTTGAACTGGATGATAACTGGTATGCAGGCGTGTGTTATTATTACAATGTTGATTATGGAACAAAACTAAAAATGCGAGTTCGTTTTACAGAAGAAGAAATGATTATCCGTGGTAATACGGATGGTTGTGAATTTACAATGAGATTTACACCAACAAACGAAGGGTGTTGGAGTGGAACTGTACAAAATGGAAGTCATCATCTAAATGCATCTATCAATCCAGTAAATAGATAAGAACATGAGAGGGTATAAAACAAAAGACAATATGATGCAAGATGCATCAAATGAGCATAATAAAAATGTGTCATGCAACAATAAAAGCAAGAAAAGTGGTTTGATAAAATATTTTCTTTTTGTTGTGTCTTTTCTAGTGTCTTATATCGTGCTATTAATTATGGTATATAATAATCAGCCATATACTCCAGAACAATCAAATGAGGAATATGTGTCTAATGACACAATTCTTAATAGTGAGGATTCCATACAAAATAATGAAGTGAATGAAACTTATGAAAAGAAAGAACTACTGACTGGGGTACATAATGGTCATGAATGGATAGATTTAGGACTAAGTGTAAAATGGGCAACATGTAATATTGGAGCAAGTACCCCTTGGGAATATGGCGATTTTTTTGCTTGGGGTGAAGTTAAGTCAAAGACTTTTTTTTCTGAAGATAATTACTCAGAATCAAATCTTATTTCTTCTGATATTGCTGGTTCAAGTTATGACGCTGCCCATATTGTCTGGGGTGGTGCTTGGCGTTTACCCAAAAGTGAAGAATTTGAAGAACTTATAGAAAAATGTAATTTTAAATGGAGTACTTTTCATAACAAAAATGGATGGACCGTGACAGGACCTAATGGTAAAAAAATATTTTTCCCTGCAGCAGGTTATGCAGGGGAAAAATTATCTCAAAATTCTGATGGATGGGGAAGCTATTTAAGTTCTTCGGCAGACGAAAACGATGATTCAAAAATATATGATTTCGAATTTAATGAGTCTAGATATGGCAAAGGTTGGGGATTTCGTGAAAATGGACACACAATTCGTGCTGTTATTGAAAAATAAATCAATACAAACTAGCGTAAATCATAAAATATAAATCAAATGGATGAAGAAAAGCTAACACATTTAGATGAAGCTATAAGGCATTCGATGGAGGTAGAATGTGATATACGTAACACCCGTACCAATTGGTTCTTGGTGTTTCAAGCCGCTTTGGGAGGAGGGCTTATTCAATTACTTCTTAGCAATGCTACGTATTATTGTAAGTTGGGTGGAATCACTTTGCTGTCTATTATAGGTATAGCCATATCTGCAAGTTTTATTCATGCTGCGTGGAGAAGTGATAGAGCTATAAGTATGCTTTTTGCATATTGGGATCAAATTAGAAGTGAAAATGGGATGAATGTTGCTGATTATTATCCAATATCCCCAATCAATGAGCACATAATAAGCAGTTACTATTCTCATTCATATGAAGAGGATTTTGAAACTTCCGTATGGGAACACAGGCTTGCACAAAGGATGAATTTGAGGAAACACAGAAGATGGAATATGTTTATGAATAAACATGATTGCTTAATGCCATATAAATTCCTCCCCAAAATATTCTTTGTTTGCTGGATTATTTTATTGGTGTTAGTTTGGATATTTAGTGAGGATATTCTGCCTGTAGATAATATAGGGAATTGGCTGAACATTATAAACTTTCAATAGTTCAAAAACATGCTTGATTTTATTCTAAAATATCTCCACGTCCAAAGGAGTAAGCAACAAATCGTTTATCAAATAATGATAGACCGCTTTGCTAACGACTTCAAAAGTCTTAAGAATGATGACAACGTTATTCCTCCTCCATTTCAAGGTGGCAATATAAAAGGAATTATTAATCGTCTCGATTATATTGTAGATTTGGGGGCTAATAGCGTTTTACTATCCCCGTTCTTTAAGTCAAATGCTTATCATGGTTATCATTATACTACAGCCAGAAATGAAATAGAACCTCATTTTGGAAATGAAAAAGATATAAAAAGTTTCGTTGAGCTAATAAAAGAACGAAAGATGACATGTGGAGCGGATTTCGTTCCTAACCATTGCCACATAACCAATCCCATATATGTAGAACATTATGATTGGTTTGAATTTCCCAACAAAGAATATAAGTTCTATGCTAATATTAAGGACTTGCCTGTTTTGAATTTAAATCATCCAGAAGCACGCGAGTATATGATAAAACAGGCCTTACAGCTATGTGAATGGGGATTTAATTATATACGAATAGACCATGCAACAGGACCTAGCTATTCTTTCCTCCATGAATTAAGAATGCAAGTAAAACGGAAATATAAGAATGTACGTTTGATAGGAGAAGTTGTAGGTGAAATGGACTTCAAACCATTGGTTTGCAAAAGATATACTGACAATTTAAAAGATAAATGGTCGGAACAAGAGGCTCGTCAATACGAATATGTAGGCATATTAGATGGAATCTTGGATTATGAATATTACGACATAATTAAAGATGCGCTACTTCATGATATGCCGTTTAAAAACAACAAGGCGTTAAAACGACGAGTGGAAAAGCATTTCTCTCGCTATCCTAAAGATTTTGAATTGTGGCTTTTTCTTGACAACCATGATGTGGATAGAATATTATATTATTGTAAAAATATAGATAAAGTTAAAGATGTTTTAGACTTTACATATAGTTGGAAGAAACCTGTAGTTATTTATTACGGAACAGAGCAAGGTATGTGTAACAAGACCGCTATTCATCAAGAGGCATATGATGACGAGTCTGTAAGGCAATGTATTGATTGGAATAACATCAATAAAAATGCTTTTAAGACAATATATCCATGTAGATTTAATGAATAAACTCAATTAGCTCAGTTATACTTTGTAAAGTGACGTATATATACTTATGCACACAGAATGAAAACCAGAATCATCACATACATTCTCCTATTGCTCTCTTTGTCCGTTACTGCACAGACAAAGAGAGCTTTGGTTATAGGATTAGGCGAACAGCAGGATAAGGCTTGGAATAAAATCAATGGTGACAAGGATGTGCCGCTTGTGCAAGGAATGCTGAAA
>ULUS01001547.1_pt1 | contig 13469 bp, 8 predicted proteins | sample 1958761 | NCBI WGS metagenome assembly ULUS01 (sample SAMEA4835767, study PRJEB28245) | human gut metagenome | biome: gut microbiome; material: fecal sample | place: Denmark | collected 2008
GACTGTTAGTTCAGCCCGTTTGAAACTAAATCAGAAACTTTAGTTATGTATTAAGAATTGAAATCTAATGACCAATTTGGGTTGAAATCTAATGACCGGTTTGGGTTAAAAAAGCCAACAATCTATAGCAAAAACTACACGTTTCTTTTCCGCGACGGAAATATTTGGCCGAAATACGCCATTCTCAGCGTATTTATGTAATTGCTTAATAATCAAAGCGTTGTGGTGATTTGTAAGCATTCCACACTCCCAATTTCGCATTTCCCCTTGCGGTTAGGCATGTTTCGCACCCCGAAACATGCCCGATCGCAAGACGATACCTTCCCAACGGTGGCTCGGTTAGGCATCTTTCGCCACTCGATACCTGCCTAACGGCACGCGCACCTCTCATTTTGGGTGCTGCGATGGCATAAAAATGGCTTTGTCGTGCTCTATTTCACGCAAAAACGCGACACAACTTTTTAACCAAAAAACACAACAGTGAACCTCTCCATTGCTATCGGTAATCGTCATCATAGCCCAATGATCGATGCCATTAGACCAAATGGTTGGCGTTTGAAAGCATAAAAAAGGCGGTGCGCCAAAATGTCGTTGTTAAACATTTTGGTGCACCGTCCTGTGGTTCCAAACTGGTTTGGAAAGGTCGATGGCGCATGGCCCGATGGCCCGCTTATTCGGCCAGTGTGAAGTCGAGCTGGCGCTTCTCCAGGTTGGCCTTGGCTACCTGTATGCGAATGGCGTCGCCCAACTGGTACTTGTGGTGGTGGCGTCGTCCGCGCAACACGAAGTTTTTCTCGTCGAAGTCGTAGTAATCGTCGTCGAGGTCGCGCATGGGCACCATGCCCTCGCAGTGGTTCTCGTCGATCTCGGCGTAGATGCCATACGACGTGATGCCGCTGATGTGGGCGTCGTAGATTTCGCCAATCTTGTCGCCCATAAACTCAACCATCTTATATTTGATCGATTCGCGCTCGGCGTTTTGCGCCACCTGTTCCATGTCGGAGCAGTGCTCGCAGAGATCCTCGTAGTGCTTGGCGTTGGCCGAGCGGCCTCCTTGCTGATAGCGTGTCAGCAAGCGGTGGACCATGGTGTCGGGATAGCGACGGATGGGCGACGTGAAGTGGGTGTAGTAGTCGAACGCCAAACCGAAGTGTCCGATATTATGAATGGAATACTTGGCCTTCATCATGGCCCTGAGGGCTACCGACTGGATGAGCTTCTGCTCGCGCTTGCCCTCGCAGTCGTCCATCAGCTTGTTGAGGTTGCGGGCTATGGCGCCCTTCGTTCCGGCGGTCTTCACCTTATAGCCAAACTTGGCAGTAAACTCGCGCAGCGTCTCCAACTTTTGAGGGTCGGGATTGTCGTGTATGCGGTAGGGCAACACCTTGGCCTTCTTGCCCTTGGGCACGCGCCCCACACTCTCGGCCACTGTACGGTTGGCCAGCAGCATAAACTCCTCGATGAGCTTGTTGGCGTCCTTCGAGCGCTTGAAGAAGCAACCCGTGGGATGGCCCTTCTCGTCGACGGTGAAGTGGAGCTCCTCGGAGTCGAACTTCACAGCGCCGTTCTTGAATCGCTTCTCACGCAGCTTCTTAGCCAGGCGGTCGAGGGTGCAAATCTCCCAACCAAACTCATCCTTGTAGCCCGCCTTGCCCGGTGCCGGTGCAGGCTCGCCCGTTCCGTCCTTCACACCATTGTCCTCCAGCACCTGCTGCGCCTCCTCGTAGGCATAGCGGCGGTTGGAGCGAATGATGGTATGCACGATGCGGTAGCTCTTCACGTTGGCCTCGTCGTCGAGGTTGAACACGACCGAGTAGGCCAGCTTGTCCTCGTCGGGGCGGAGCGAACAGATGAAGTTGCAGAGTCTCTCGGGCAACATGGGGATGGTGCGGTCTACGAGGTAGATGGATGTGGCGCGCTTCATGGCCTCCTTGTCGATGACGCTGCCCTCGGTAACGTAGTGTGAAACGTCGGCGATGTGCACACCCACCTGATAGAGCCCCTTGTCAAGTTGTTTGATCGACAGGGCGTCGTCGAAGTCCTTGGCGTCGGTGGGGTCGATGGTGCAGGTCCACGTGTCGCGGAAATCCTCGCGCTCGGCCTCGTCCTGCGGTGTTATCTCGCCCGAGATGGCGTTGGCCGCATCCTCCACGTTCTTCGGATACTTGTAGGGCAGTCCAAACTTGGCGAGGATGGTGTTCATCTCCACGTCGTTGTCGCCGCTCTTTCCGATGACGTCGACCACCTCACCGATGAGGTTCTTATGCTCGTCGGTGGGCCACTGGATGATCTTCACCACCACCTTGTCGTCGGTCTTGCCACCTTTCACTTTCTTCTTCGGGATGAGGATGTCGTGCGCCAACGAGTTGTCTTGCGGCACACAGAAAGCGATGTCCTTGTCTACGCGCAAGCGGCCCACAAACTGGTCCTTGGCCCTCCGCAGGATCTCGATGACCTGCGCCTCCTTGATGTGCTTCTGCCTTCTGGCCATGAACGACACCTTCACATGGTCGCCGTTGAGCGCCCCCATCGAGTTGCGCTCAGCCACGAAGATGGGCTTTTCGCCTCCATCGGGTATGAACGAGTTTTTGCCGTTGGCCTTGCGGATGAAGGTGCCTTCCTGCACCTGTCCCTTGGTGTTGAGCTGATAACTGGTGTCGGAAACTTTCGTAAGGAAATCGTCCCATGCCATTTCCTCCATGATGTCGATGGCCAGCATCTTCGCTGGGTGCGTGCTGAGGTGCATCGACCTAAATATTTCTTTAAACGACAGCGTCTTTCCGGGCTGTCCGGAGAAGAAATCGACCAACTCCTTGGTTAGTTGCTTCTTCGTGATATGCTTGCCGCCCTTCTTGCCTTTTCCCATATTTTCTTAGTTTTAAAAGCGTCGGTTTATATATGCAAATTAACTAAAAAGAATTGAACTTTCCTAATTTTATTAGGATTATTTTGCTAAGAATTTTAAAATGTCGTAACTTTGTAACCTATTAACGATGAAGATATTAATTACCGGTGCCAGTGGATTCATTGGCAGTTTCATAGTGGAGGAGGCATTGCGCCGCGGCTTCGAGACCTGGGCTGGCGTGCGCGGTTCGAGTTCGAGGAGCTACCTGGGCGATCCTCGCATCCATTTCATAGAGCTTGATTTCTCGTCGGAGGATCGTTTGGCGCAGGCGCTCGACGGTCACAACTTCGACTATGTGGTGCATGCTGCGGGCGTCACCAAGTGCCTGACGGCTTCCGATTTCATGAAGGTGAACTACCAGGGCACAGTGAACCTGGTGAACGCCATCCTGAAGACGAAGATGCCCATGAGGCGCTTCATCTACCTGAGCAGCCTGAGCGTCTTCGGGGCCATACGCGAAGAGCAGCCCTACCAGGAGATTACGGAGCACGACACGCCGCGCCCCAACACCGCCTACGGCAAGAGCAAGCTCAAGGCCGAGCAGTTTCTCGACTCCATCGGCAACGAGTTCAACTACATTGTGCTCCGTCCCACGGGCGTCTACGGCCCTCGTGAGAAAGACTATTTCCTCATGGCGAAGAGCATCAAGCAACATGTAGACTTCAGCGTGGGCTTCCAACGCCAGGACATCACGTTCGTGTATGTGCAGGATGTGGTGCAGGCGGTGTTCCTCGCCCTCGACCATGGCATGTCGGGAAGAAAGTATTTCCTCTCGGATGGCAACGTCTACCAGTCGTCGACCTTTAGCGATTACCTGCACGAGGAGCTTGGCAAGCCCTGGTGGATACGCGTGAAAGCCCCCATCTGGGTGCTGCGCCTCGTTACCTTCTTCGGTGAGCACATTGGGCGGATGCGACATACCATTACCGCCCTCAACAACGATAAGTTTAACATTCTCAAGCAGCGCAACTGGCGATGCGACATCGAGCCGGCTTGCGACGAACTGGGATACCATCCCCATTACGACTTGCGCAAGGGCGTAACCGAGTCGGTGGCGTGGTACAAGGAAAACCATTGGCTGTGATGCAACTATCCAAATACATCGAACTGGAGCGCAAGCCCCGACGTGGGCTGATGGCGCTGGAGTGGGTGGCGCTGGCTTACGTGGCGCTCACCCTGCTCATTGTGCTTTTCGCCTCGACCAAGCTCGACAATCCCCAGGCCATGATATGGGGTCGCGTGAGGCTGGGAGCCATCACCCTCGCCATGTGGGTGGTGTATCGGCTGGTGCCCTGTAGGCTCGCGAGATTTGCGCGTGTGTTGGTGCAAATGTCGCTGCTCGGCTGGTGGTATGCCGACACCTATGAGCTCAACAAGCTCTTCCCCAACCTCGATCCCTTCTTCGCATCGGTGGAACAGGGTCTCTTCGGCTGTCAGCCGGCGCTGGTGTTCGCCCAGCATTGGCCGCAGGCCTTCTTCAGTGAGCTCATGTATCTGGCCTACGCCAGCTATTTTCCCATCATCGTAACTACGGTGCTCTATTACTTCTTCAGCCGATACGAGCAGTTTGAGCGCGCCGCGTTTGTGCTCCTCGCCTCGTTCTTCGCCTTCTATGTGGTGTTCGACCTGGTGCCCGTCACGGGACCGATGTACTACTATCACGCCGTTGGCGTCGACCAGGTGGTGAAGGGCGTATTCCCCAGTGTGGGCGATTATTTCCTGACACACACCGACATGATGACCTCGCCGGGATGGACCGACGGACCGTTCTACCATGTGGTGGCCGACCTCCACACGTCGGGCGAGCGGCCCACCGCCGCCTTCCCCTCCTCGCATGTGGGCATATCGGTGGTTTGCATGCTGCTCATCTGGCGCACACACAACCGCAAGCTCTTCTTCGGCTTGCTCCCCTTCGCCTTGCTTATCTGCCTCGCTACGGTTTACATACGTGCCCATTACGCCATCGACGTGGTGGCGGGACTCGTCACGGGAACCCTGTTCTACCTGCTGTGGGCAAGGGTTTACGACAGGACCCAATAGGCATGGACAAGCAAAACGGGAGGAAACATTCTATGAAACGAAGGTTTCCGTTAAGCCAAATGAGCAGAACCGAGCTTGCGCGGGTTATGCCATGGCGAGAAAACGTGCCATGAAATGGAAGGAAATCATCGTTGCAGATTAGAAACACCATACAAGTATATTAGGATAATCATCCAAGCAAATATAGGAATAACATGAATAAGAAACTATACATTGAGACGTACGGTTGCCAGATGAACGTGGCCGATTCAGAGGTGGTGGCCTCCATCATGAAGATGGCTGGCTACGACGTCACTGAGGCGGAAGCCGACGCCGACGCCATTTTTCTCAACACGTGCTCGATCCGCGAGAACGCCGAGAACAAGATATACCATCGCCTTGAAACGCTCCACGCTGAGCAAAAGAAGGGCCGAAAGCTCATCGTGGGTGTGCTGGGCTGCATGGCCGAGCGTGTGAAGGACGACCTGATCAACAACTATCACGCCAACCTGGTGTGTGGCCCCGACGCCTATCTGAGTCTGCCCGAGATGATCGCGGCCGTGGAGGTGGGCGAGAAAGCCATCGACGTGAAGCTCTCAACCACAGAGACGTACCGAAACGTGCTGCCGCAGCGGCTGGGCGCCGGACGCGTGTCGGGCTTCGTGAGCATCATGCGCGGATGCAACAACTTCTGCCATTACTGCATCGTGCCTTACACCCGAGGCCGCGAACGCTCACGCGACGTGGAGAGCATCCTCGCCGAGGTGCGCGACCTGCGCGACAAGGGATTCAAGGAGGTGACGCTGCTCGGACAGAATGTGAACAGCTACGGACTGCTGCCCAACGGCAAGCGCCCAGAGAATGGCGTGGTTGTTGAGGATGAGGATGGCAAGGAATTGCACGTGTGCAGTTTTGCCGAACTGCTGCGACGCGTGGCGCGCGAGGTGCCCACCATGCGCGTGCGCTTCACCACCAGCAACCCCGAAGATATGACCGAGGACATCCTGCACGCCATCGCTGAGGAGCCCAACCTCTGCCATCACATACATTTCCCCGCACAGAGCGGATCCAACAAGATCCTGAAACTCATGAACCGCAAGTACACCCGGGAGGATTACCTGGAGAAGGTGGCGGCCATTCGCCGCATCATTCCCGACTGCGGACTCACCACCGACATATTTGTGGGCTATCACGATGAGACCGAGGAAGACCACCAACAGACGCTGTCGCTGGTGAGGGAGGTGGGCTTCGACGCCGCATTCATGTTCAAATACAGTGAGCGACCGGGCACATACGCCGCCAAGCACCTGCCTGACAACGTGCCGGAGGAGGTGAAGATCAGTCGACTCAATGAGCTCATACACCTGCAAACGGAGGTGTCGGCCGAGCAAAACCGCAAGGACGAGGGCAAAGAGTATGACGTGCTGCTGGAGCGGTTCGCCAAACGAAGCCATAGCCAGCTCATGGGGCGCACACCGCAAAACAAGGCGGTGGTCATCGACAAGGGAAACCACCACATCGGAGAGACCGTGCGCGTGAGAATCACCGGCAGCTCGTCGGCTACGCTCTTGGGCGAGGAAGTCGTGAAAGAATAAGGCTACGCCCAAGGTGGCGTTCTATGAATTACCACCGCAAACGACAAAAATCATGATGGGTTACTTATAAACCCACCTTAAACGAACAATCAATGAAAGAATTCCTGCAAGTGCTCAGGCGCTTTGTGCCGCCCTACAAGAAATATCTGGCGCTATCGGTGCTGTTCAACATACTGTCGGCAGTGCTCAACATCTTCTCGTTCGCAACACTCATCCCCATGTTGCAAATCCTGTTTAAGACAGGCGACGCCGACACGGCGACGAGCCTCATGCCGTGGGCGCTCGACAAGGATACCTTGATGAACAACATGAACTATTATGTCAACGACCTCATCGCCACGATGGGAGCCACCACCACGCTGCTCTTCATCGGACTGGCGCTGGCGTTCATGACGTTCCTCAAGACGGGAGCCTACTTCCTTTCGTCGGCTACCATCATACCCATTCGCACGGGCGTGGTGAGAGACATACGCAACCAGCTCTACCAGAAGATCAACCAGCTCTCGCTCGGATTCTTCAGTGAGGAGCGAAAGGGCGACATCATTGCCCGTATGAGTGGCGATGTGCAGGAGATAGAGTCGTCGATTATGTCGTCGCTCGACATGCTCTTCAAGAACCCCATTCTCATCATTGTGTACTTTGCTACGCTGCTCGTCATCTCGTGGCAGCTCACCATCTTCACCATTCTCTTTGTGCCCATCTTCGGATGGTTCATGGGCTATGTGGGCCGCAAGCTCAAGGCCAAGTCGATGAAGGCACAGGCGCTGTGGAGCGACACCATGAGCCAAGTGGAGGAGACGCTGGGCGGACTGCGCATCATCAAGGCTTTTTGCGCCGAGGAGAAGATGAACAAGCGGTTCGACAAGGTGAACTCGGCGTACCGCAACGACATTATGCGCGTCAACATTCGCCAACAGATGGCGCATCCGATGAGCGAATTTCTTGGCACAGTGATGATCGTCATCGTACTTTGGTTCGGCGGCATACTGGTGCTCAACAACCAAGCCATCACCGGTCCGACGTTTATCTATTACATGGTGGTGCTCTACTCCATCATCCAACCGCTGAAAGACTTCTCGAAGGCTGGTTACAACATACCCAAGGGATTGGCTTCGATGGAGCGTGTGGATAAGATTCTGAAGGCCGAGGTGAGCATCAAGGAGAAGGAAAACCCCATTCACGTCAGTTCGTTTGAGCACGACATCGAGTTCAGGCATGTTGGGTTCAAATATGATCAGCAGTGGGTGTTGCGCGATATCAACCTCATTATTCCCAAGGGAAAGACCGTGGCACTCGTGGGACAGAGCGGTGGCGGAAAGTCGACACTGGTGGACCTCATTCCGCGCTATTATGACGTGCAGGAGGGCGAGGTGCTCATCGATGGCATCAACGTGAAGGACCTGGGCATCCACGACCTGCGCCAGCTCATCGGCAACGTGAACCAGGAGGCCATCCTTTTCAACGACACGTTCCTCAACAACATTACGTTTGGTGTGGAGAACGCTAAGATGGAGGATGTGGAACGGGCGGCAAAGATAGCCAACGCCTACGACTTCATCATGGAGTCGGAGAACGGATTCGACACCAACATTGGCGACCGTGGCGGACGTTTGTCGGGCGGACAGCGCCAGCGTGTCAGCATAGCGCGCGCCATCCTCAAGAACCCGCCTATCCTCATCCTCGACGAGGCCACGTCGGCACTCGACACCGAGAGCGAACGACTGGTGCAGGACGCGCTCTACAAGCTCATGAAGACACGCACAACCATTGCCATCGCCCACCGCTTGTCGACCATCAAGAATGCGGATGAGATATGTGTCATCCATGAGGGACACATCGTGGAGCGCGGCACACATACCTCGCTGCTGGCGGCCGACGGCTACTACAAGAAATTGCACGACATGCAGCAATAATCGACATGCTGTAATAAACGACATGTCGCAATAACCCAAAAGGCGGCTAACACATGCGTTAGCCGCCTTTTGGGTTCATCAGGCACACCTTGCCCCGTCTACCATATGGCGTCAATTCTATAGAGAAAGCAGATTACTTTCGGACACCGATGGCTCTATGCACATATCGTTCAATAACCAAAAAGTCCGGCTACAGCTGACGTTATGACTAGCGGTAGTCGGACTCTTGGCATGATCTGGTCTCCTTATCTTATGAGCACCTTTCGCGCTTTGTCACCCCTTTGGATGATGTTTATGCCCCGTTGGGGGGCGTTGAGGTGCGCGCCGTTGGTCGAGTAGTATCGGATATGTCCATTGTCAAGTGATGTGTGCTGCGCCTGTATGCCATCGGTGATGTCCTTCAGCGTGGGGCGGCTTACGATACGGTACAGGCGAAAGTTGTCCACCTTGTACCAAGTCTGTTGTGGAGCCTCTGTCTCGTTGACACCTATTTCCACATTGGTGCCATCATTCTCTACACCAAACTCCAGTGTGAGCGTCTGCATGGGGACGTTGTCACCGCGACCGGCGCTGAGCACTTGGTCGCGGAAGAGCGCCTTCTGGTCACCAGCAAAGATGTGTTGGTCACCTACGCGCTTGTTACCGTTGTCCGAAGCATGCATGTCCACGGTCAGGCAGTAGTTGCCCTTCGGCAGTGTGATGACCTGGCTTATCTTGGCGCGCTTGCCAGCCGTGGCATCCCACACGCCAAAGATATGCGTACCGTCGGTCGCCACAGGGTCGCCATTGCCTCCACCGGTGTTGATTCCCGACCAAGTCGTGTTGATGTCGCGTGTCCACCCTTTCGTGTAGTCTTCGAAGCTAGGATTGATGATATATGTGCTGGTTACGTCCTCGCGCTCACCTGGGGTGAAGACCTCCTTGAGCGTGACACTCGTCTCCGTGCCGTCATATTGCAGGGTGGCAGAGTAGTTGGTGGCGTGTGCGTCGCCCATGCCACGCACCTCATTGACCAGTACAATGTTAAACGTGCGGGAGGCCAGCATGCCGGGGAAGCCATTTCCGCTGCGGTTGGCCAGGGTCAGCGTCTTTGTCGCGTCATCCCAGTGCATGGCGATGGTGCTGTAGGCACCCTTCTCGTAGTTGTAATTGTCATTTTCGTCTTCATAGAGCGTGAAGTCGCCGTCAGCACCAGGGTAGATGCGCAGCTCCAGATTGTCCCAAGGTTTTTCTGTACTGTACTGCACGTCGGGGCCCCATGGCAGTATGCTGCCAGCTTTCACGTACAGAGGTATGATGTCGAGATGGGCCTGCTTGGTAACGGTCTGTCCGCCCGCTAAGGTCTGTCCCGTCCAGAAGTCCAGCCACTGACCGTCCACCTTGGCGCCGCCCTTGGTGGATTGGTAAGCTGGCAGGTAGTTGTGTGTGACGGTCTGTCCTTCGTTTACAACCGGGCACACCAGCATGGCATCGCCAAACATGTACTCGTACTTCATGTCATAACAGTTCTTGTCTTGGTTGAAGGCCAGTGGCAGTGCCGTCATCAGGCTCTTTTGGTTTTTACTGATTTGCCATGAGGTGCTGTATATGTATGGCAACATGCGGTAGCGCATCTTGATGTACTTGAGCACTTGGTTGTACTGTCCGTCGGCATCTTCGGGTTCACCCAGTTGCCATATCTCACTGTTGTGTCCGCTGCCATGGAAACGCAGCATGCCGGTGAACGTGGAGAATTGTGTCCACCGCAAGTAGAGGTTGCGGTAGTTAGCGTCATCGAAGGGACCATGGTTGCCCCATTTGTAGCCCACGAAGAAGGCACCATTATCATTGTTCCAGTAAGGTATGCCACAGGCAGTGAAGTTGAGGGCTGCAGGTATCTGCTTGCGCAAGGTCTCCCAGGAGGCGGAAATGTCACCGCTCCAGGTGTTGGCGGCATATCGTTGCTGTCCGACGAAACCACTGCGTGTGAGTATGCTGACACGCTTCTGTGCCAGTGTCTCGTCAGTGTCTTGCGCCTCACGGTGGTGGTTGTATACACCGCTGATGTGGCCCAGCACAAAACTGTTACGCATGGTTCTCCAGCTGCGTCCCACCTCGCTGACATAGTCCAGCTCGGCGTCGCTGTGCTTCTGGTAGTCAGGCTCAGTAGAATCCATCCAATAGGCGTCCGTACCATGGCTCACCAGTCCGGCGTAGAGGTGCTTCCAGTACACATCCTGCGCCGTCTTGCTCCATACGTCGATAGGCTCCACGCCATTGTTCCAAGGATAACTGGTGGCGGGTATCATGCGGCCAAGGGGCTTGAGCTCCTTGTATCCGGGTGTCTCGGTACCAAAGTTGCCCCAAATGGAGATGAGCAGATGTGCATTGTTGCTGTGTATGTCGTCAATCATCTCCTGGTAGTTGCTAAAGTGTGTCTTGTTGAGGAAATACAATGAGTTCCAATAGCGATGGTCGTTCTCCTCGCCCCAGTACTGCCAGTCTTGTACGACACAGTCGATGGGAACCTGGCGGCGTCGGTACTCGCGTATGACGCCCATTGTTTCATCGGCCGAGCGATAGCGTTCCTTGCTTTGGTATAGGCCGAAGTTCCACAAGGGCATCAGTGGAGCGTCGCCCGTTAACCATCGGGTCTGGGCTGTCACGTCATCGCTGTTTTCACCAGCCAGCAGGTAGTAGTCTATCTCTGATCCTGTGCTCTGCAATGTGGTGCCCTGGTCGTCGTCGGTGTAGTCGGTTGGCGAGTAGTTGTCCCAGAACAGGCCGTAGCCCTTGACCGACTGGAAGAAGGGTATGCACACCTTCATGTTGTCCTGTTCCAGGTGGATGTTCTTGCCACGTTGGTTGAGGTCGCCGTGCTGTATCTGTCCGAGCCCGAAGATGGGCTCATCGTCATCAAGTGCAAACGTTGTGCGTAGGGTATAGGTGTCGTAGTCGGTCACTCCCTTTCGCTCTACCAGCTCCGTGCCGTCGGGGCGCTCGACGATGAGTGTGCGGCCGTCAGCCCGCATGGCGGCGAGGTGCCCGTCCTTGCGTGCTGCTGTCACACAGACGTAGGGGCTGGCCACGCTTATGTCGCCATCGTCTTGGAGGTTGTAGGTCAGCGGCAGGGTGGCATCGTAGTCGCGTATGACCGACATGCTAAGCTTGTCAATGTCGGCCAGGGCCTTGTAGCTCTTCAGCACGCGTACCACCTTGTCGTTGTAGAACAAGACATAGGTGTGCAACTTGTCTTGCATGAAGTGCATGCCGCCAGGTATCTGCTCCACCATGGTGATGGCTATGGTGGGTTTGCTGGTCAGCATGGCGTTCTCCAACTTGTGCAAAGCCTCGTAGGCAGGAGCATAGGTGGTGGCGGTAATATCGGCTTTTGTCTTTTTGGCCTCGTCGAGAGCCTCACTCAGAGTCTGGCTGACACCGTTTGCGAGCTTTTGCTCAGCTTTGTTGATGCACTCGTCCAGCTTGTCGGCTATCTCCTTGGTGAGCGACTCGGCCGTGTAGCCCAGTTGCTCCCATGTGCAGGGGTAAAGTGCCGCCAATCCGTATTTCTCCAGGTAAGTGACATTGTGGATGGTACTGCTGCCTTTGGTGCTGGTCAGCCCCATGGCGTGTATGAAATCACCGCCGTTTGAGCCGATGGTGATTGTTGGCATGGAGAAATTCATGTTGCTCGACATGACCTTGTTGGCCGGTATGTCCCATACGGCCAAAGTGTGTCCTTCGTCAGTGGTGAAGTGCCACTTAGGAGGCTCTTGCGAATTGTCATTGGCACCATTGAACCACCATATGTAGCTACTTGTAGCCGGGTTAGCCTTGAGATCGGATCCCTCTACGACAAAATATGTATGCTCTTTGGTTATCATATACTTGCCATCAGCTCTTTCCTTGTCCATTTTGAAGGCTATGTTGTTGTTGCCGCTGGCCTTGATGGTAAAGGTGTTGGCTTTCTCATCATAGCTGAAGGCCGACTGCGGAGCCCTCTTGTCGTCAGTGCTCACATAGTCTTTCGCGTCAAACGAGTACGGCCGCTGGGCCCAACATGTTATAGAGCAACCCATTATGATTGCACATGTTGCCAAAAATCTTGTTTTTCTCATGTTTTCGATGTGTTATTTGTGTATAGTGCATGGTAGTCAAGTGCGTATTGTACAGTGTACTATGCTGTTTTGCTCTGATAACTGTCCGTGGTGAAGGGCGCGCGGCCTATCCAGCTATAGGCGGGCACGGCGGTGAAAACCTTGCTCAGCACAGGCATGCCCGCGGCTTGCACCGCCTTCTTGCCTCCGATGAAGAGCTTTCCCTGCTGTCCGCTCTGGCGATAGAGCACATGGGTCCACTTGCCCTTGTTGGCTTCATCCTTGCGGGCTTCCAGGCGGGTCTGGGTGTCGGTAAGCAGCAGTTTTCCATCCCTCGAAAGGAAGCGTATTTCGCCGGTCTGCTGATTCAGTTCGACAGAAATATGGCTTGATTTAATGTTTGCAATTTCGCCGTTTTCCTCTATTTGGATATCCTTTGTTTGCTGAGGCTTCAACACAACCGAATAGCTCTTCTTCTGAACGGAGGCACCTTAGTTGGCATCGCATTTCATGATGCGGACGATGGAGGGAGAATAAAACTCAATGGTTACGTTCTGCTGGGCCACCTGTTGGGCAACCACTTTGGCAGAAGCGTCCTGACGAAGGCTTGCCACCTTTACGCTTTTGGCAGCGAGTTGGCAGGGAACGCCAATAGTTGCAATGCCCAAGAGGGCCATGAGGGATAAACGCTTTAGCATACTTTTGGTTTTTATATTATAGGGTTTGTAATTGTTTCTGTCCGAAAAAAACGCATAAGGTAGTTTGTTGGTTGCAAAGATGGTGCTAATTGTTGGAAAAGGGATAAAACAAATGATGATTTGAGTGGTAAATTTGTTGAATCGTACCTAAAAGAGCCCTTTTTAGGCCCATTCGGGCACGATTTATCCCAAATTGGTCGTCATTAGATTTCAATTCTTGTTAACCTGAGTTCGGGATAAGAAAGTCTTTGTAAAAGTTGGTA
>ULUS01019462.1_pt1 | contig 13468 bp, 6 predicted proteins | sample 1958761 | NCBI WGS metagenome assembly ULUS01 (sample SAMEA4835767, study PRJEB28245) | human gut metagenome | biome: gut microbiome; material: fecal sample | place: Denmark | collected 2008
TGGTGTTACAAATAGTTTATGAAAAAAGGGAAAAGGGATATAAAATAATCTATTTCCTAATAAAGCAACATTTTATACTATATAAAAAAGGTTGACCGTGTCATCACAACACAGCCAACCTTAACGACTAACATCTTTTTTGGGTTAATCTTTGTATGATAAAACCTAAAACTAATGTCTTTTAGAGTAATTACTTGGCGCCGTTCCAATATTCAGGAGCGCCAAGACCAGCAGCAAAACCTGCATAGGTATGCTTGCGAAGATAGTTGAGATCCCAGAGACCAGTAGGCTCACCCTTGCGCCAACCTGAATCCTTAGGAGAATCTGTAGCACACCACTGAGTGATGCCATACTGCTGAGCAGCAGGAATAATCTCGAAGTACTTCTGGAGAACGAAGGTGTAGAGGTCACGCATTTCCTTGTGTTGTTCCTCGGTCATCTGATCATAAGTTACAGAATTGCCAGCGGCATCGACATAACCCATATCAAGTTCAGAAATCTTGCAAAGCTTGCCACTTTCCTTCATCAACTCCAACATCTTGACGATATGATTTTTCTTATTTTCCTGAGTCTTAGGATCAGCATAGCAAGAGATATGCATCTGAGATGCGATACCATCAATCTTGGTAACACCATCAGCCTCCCAATCCTTGATCCACTGAATCAAACTCCTCAACTTGCCATTGTCGTCCCAATCACTCTCCAGGTTATAATCATTGATGAAGAGTTTCAATTTCTCAGGGTCACCATTATGGTCGGCAAAACTCTTGCGAGCATCAGCCACGGCTAAGCGAACATAGTCGAGGTCGCCAAGATAATCCTGCCAGTAGAAATTGTTCTTTGCATCGTCAGCTGAAACGTTGCCTCGTTTAGCAGACTGCAAGTCGTACTTGCCATCACCATCTTTATCGGCACCAGAAAGGGCCTCGTTCACAACATCCCAAGATGTGACATAACCATCAGTAGCCTCCATCATACCATCAATCCAAGTTCCCATGGCAGTGGTAAGAACATTTTTCTTCTCTTCATCGGTGAGAGGAATGGAGTTGAGATTCTTGACCTGACAAACCTGAACAGAATGTACATCCAAAGTAGCATCTGCAGTCTGTGGTTTCAAGATAATATCATAATTACCTCCAGCAATATTAGGCATCTGAAGTTTTACGTTATGACGACCAGCAGAAACAGGTACTTTTACAGTAATAGCCTGATCACTGGCACCCCAACCATTCTGCATAGTCAATTCTACTCCACTAGCATCCTTTGAAGCAGACAAGTCAAGATAAACCACATAATTACCCTCAGATAGCGTATTGTTGCTACCTGGCATAACAAAGAACTGAGACCAAGCTCCTGTTGGAACAAAATGGATAGCACCATTCACAACAGGTGGTTCGCATCCCATAGCATAGAATGGGAAAGGTCCATCAGTATAGGTTTGCTCATTAACTAGTTGTTCTACCTCGACAGATGCGGCTGCAGAAGCCACCTTGATGGTACAGCCAGTCGGTGTCCAACCATGAGCCGACTCTTTTGCAAAGTCTCCATTTTCAATAAGATTCTCATCAGAACCAGCTTTCGTCAACTTAAAGTCATCGCAAGAAATGGTTCCTCCTACGTTACCGAACACAAACTGAAGCTTATCAATAGGGAAATTGGCTGTAAACTCCCAAGTCAAAGTAGAATAATCGTTAGTGATGTCATAATCAGCCATATACTGAACATCATTACTACCACCCCATTGGTTTTTATTATCACTTGCTTCCCAAATAGGCCAAGCAGCAAAAGTTCCACCATCCGAAGCCTTTACCTTAACGGACATCACGTAACTTTGTCCCTTAACCAATGCCTTAGGCAACACATAACTAATCTGTTTATCCCATTTATTGGCACCAGCTTCGCCACAATCAATCTCCAAGTACTTGTTTCCACCATTTGGATCAGGTGGCAACTCCTTATCCTTGATAAGATTTTTGAGGTACTTATTGGCTGCCTGAGCATGCCAAGCCAGCGTATGACCATAAATCGTCATATCTGCATCTTGCGCATTCTTGACGAACTCCTTGACTAACGAAAAATCCATACTGCCATCATTTTTCACACAAGAAGCCATTTTCATGGCATTACCAGCAGTCATTTCATTGAAATTGCTACCAGCAAGGCAATATACAAGTCCCTGCTTGTTGAATTCGGCTGCTTCGAGCGCAATGCCCAACTTAAAGTCGGGATTGCACTTGCCGGCAGCTTTCATATCTTCCATGTATTTCTTCAAAGGCTCGTAGTTATTCAGATACTGATAATCCTTCAAATTCTTGGTCATATCAGTTCTGTACTCCGAGAACTTGTCATCAGCACAAGAAGACAAAGCCAAGAGAGCCATCAAGCCTAAACCTAAATTAATATTTTTCAATTTCATAATAATCAAATTATTAGAATGACACTTATCTATCAAGAATATTACTTCTTGATATACTGAGGACTGAATTGAACAACACCATTGGTGTTACCACGAGTCTCAGCAACGAACTGATCGGATGTTTCCAATGCAATACCAGAACCGAAATCAACCTTGTAATTGAGAGTCAGGATGTCACGATCCTTGTTACCCCAAGCCAACTTAGCTCCCTTTTCAACAAACTTTCCTGAACCAGAAGCAGTCATGCCCTCTGTATCAGAAGTAACGGTACAATTACCATTATCATCGAACGTAAGTTTCAAGTTGCAAGTGACCTTAGAGCCGTCAGCTTTATTTACAGAGACTTCGAAATTACATTCCTTCAAACTCTTGGTTGTAATTCGACTCACTTCATCCTTTTCAAGAGTTGCACCTTCACGCTTTACCTCTTTAGTTTGTCCATTCTCTGTAATCTTGTCAGTTCCTCTACGGAAATAATAGCCATCCCATGGATTCATAAACCTAACGCAATAAAGGATATAATCCTTAGGAACAACAGACCAAGCTGAAGCATCAGTACGAACAGGAGTTGAACCTGCAACGGCAGGAGAACCCGAAAGAATAGAATCGGCTCCAACCATTTCCTTTATGCGAACTGGGATTACATATGTATTCTTTGCACAATCAGGGTCAGCAAAAAAAGCATCCTCCAACTTAACCTGAAGACGTCCCTGCAATTTCCCATTATACGCAACCGTCTTGGTAGGAATTGTATAATAATTGCTAGGCATTGGCTTTACAGGAGTGACACCATCCTCAAAATACAGATTGTCACACAATGAATTATCAACATCTACATTCAATGTGATGTTTTTTCCATTATATGCTCCACCCATTGTAGATACGATATACAATACATGATTGTTATCATCCGTATTATCTCGATTCTCATCATTGCCTAAAACTACAGAACGTTCGATATACTGATAAGGATAATATACAGTAGTACCGCCCTCATAATCAGGAAATTCTTGGTCGCCATTCTCACAAGAGTTAAAGCCTAAAGCCAAGATTCCCAATGCAGCCATGGACAAATATTTGCTTATCTTCATTGTTTTCATCATTTTAAATATTAGTCGTTATTTTTTACTTCCCAGCCCTTATTCTGCTGCAAGTTGCTCCACTTCAACATTTCGCTCTGTGGTATAGGACCGTAATACATGTAATCTTTATAGCTGCGATCCTCAACCTTCATGTCTTTGTATGATGGGACACCAGCCTCTGAAGTGATTTCAACACCACGCACAGCCTCATTTAGAGGAGCTTTCCAACGGCGAAGGTCACTAAAGCGCTTATTTTCAAAACAAAGTTCCAAACGACGCTCGTTGCGAATCAACTCACGCATTTTCTCTTTGCTACCAGCGCACTCATCCAAGTATGGATCCTCGCCAAACTCGCCAACTCCGGCACGCTCACGGATTGCCTTGATTACATCGTAAGCTGAGTAGTTGTGAGATCCCTTACCCTGTGGTCCCCAAGCCTCGTTGGCAGCCTCAGCGTAATCAAGGAATATCTCAGTATAGCGAATATACACAGGATAATGATACTGAGCATTCTTTGCATTAGGGTCAGGATTACAATCCTCACGCAACAGCTTTTTCATGTAATAGCCTGTACGAGTAGAATTGGAAATCTTATTCAAACCATCATTGTTATTAGCCGTCGTAATGTCTGTATGAATGGTCTTTCCCTTATAAGTACTACCATCATGAATGATATAAAGGTCAAGACGAGGATCTCGATTGCTGTAAGGATTCAACTTATCATACTCAGAACGAGCATCGGTGATAGGATAACCATTTACAGCAGGGAATGCATCGACCAGATTCTGAGTTGGGTTGATTCTACCCTTACCATAAAGAGACGGAGGGAAATTATCAGACTCTTGGTTCAGACCAAGATCCCAGTCATCAGAACCATTGGTACGACTGCCACGCCAAAGAATTTCAGCAGGACAAGCACCTGAGCCAAGCGCATCGATTTCCCTGGTTTGCATAAACCAATTATTACCTGTAGCAGACAAACCATTCACACCATTGATACGGTCAAGAACGGTAGCTGCATCGTCAGCAGCCTTAGCATAATCCACGTTTGTACCTTCAGAGAAAGCAGGACTAGCTGCAAGTAAAGATACCTGTGAGCGAATAGCCTCAGCGATACGACCGCTGATACGACCACGCATAATGGTACCAAACACACGGTTGTAGTCTCCTGCGGTCTTTACTCCGATTTCCTTATACTTGGCAGGAACATCGTTATCATCTGTCAAATCATTGTAATCAAGAGGGAGAAGCTTGGCAGCCTCGTCCAAATCGCTATAGATTTGATCCAAGCACTCTTGGAATGTATTACGTGGCTTGTTGAAATCATCAGTAGAAGTCTCTGGTTCTGTCAAATTAGGAACGCCAAGCAATTTGCCATCGGCTGTCCATCCACCATGATTCATCAAAAGATAATACAAGTTGAGAGCTCTCAAAGCATAAGCTTCACCTTTACGGCTATCACAATACATCTTACGGGCATTCTCGTCCTTTGCCCAGTTTACCTTATCTACCTCCTGAAGGAAGATATTGAGATATTGGATACAAGCACGACCATTTGTCCATTTAGACATAGGATCGTTATTAGCAGTCCAAGAACCTGTAGCCATCTTGAGAAAGCCATTTGTCAAGTCATTGCTTACAGCGTCATCTGTAGCAACATCAGTAACACTCTTGGTATTGTAAGGAAGCATCGCATAACCATATCCCAATAGTCCCTGAGCGTATGTTGGCTCATTGTAAATCTCATCCAAGCCACGGTTGTTTTCCTCTGCAGGCTCGAAGAGATCTGAGCAAGAAGCCAAGGTAAGCGACATTGCTGCTAATATAAATATATTTTTTACTTTCATTTCTTTCTACATTTTAAAATGATTAGAATGTTGCCTTCACACCTATATTATAATAGCGTGTCTGAGGCGCAGACCCAACGTTCATCTCTAAAACTTCGCGCTCTCCTGAAATGGTAAGCAAGTTAGCTCCGCTTACGTATGCCGACAACCCCTTAAGCCATGTCTTTTGGAACAAAGTACTAGGCAAGTCGTAAGTTATCTGGACCTTAGCCAAGCGGAATGCATCTGTCTTGTACATCCAGAAGTCTGATGTCTGGAAGTTGTTGTTACCATCAAGAGATGTCAAACGAGGATAGGTTGCAGTCTCTTTGGTTTCCTCTGTCCATCGGTTACGAACTACAGCAGAATATTTGCTATCGCCCTTTACCCACCAATAAGAATTATTCTTGACTCCCCAAGCACCGAAGTTACCGGTACCAAGAGCGAAGAAGGTAAAGTTCTTCCACTTAGCTGTAAGATTGACACCAAGCGTGAATGGTGCTCCGTACCAACCACCCTTACCCAAGAAGACTTGGTCGTATTGGTCAATTTTATTATCACCATTTACATCCACATACTTGATGTCACCAGGTTTAACTGTTCCACCAAAATAGCTTTGGTCTGGAGAATTTTTGACTTCCTCCTCGCTTTGGAAGAGACCTGCGCTCTTGTAGCCCCAAATGCCATCAAGTGCCTTTCCTTGTCTGTTCTGATACTGCTCAACGTTGTTCTCATCTCGTTTGGTAGCCTTGGTTGTATAGTAAGTACCTGTCACACCAAGTGAGAGATCCACATCACCTACCTTCTTATTGAAGTTAGCAGCGAAATCAAATCCAACTCTTCGATTATTGTTGTAATTAAGTACAGGCATAAACGAAGCCGCTGGATAACCAGTATTCAAATGAGATGGATAGAATGTTGGCGAAGAGATGATATAACCCTCCATCGAATTGATGAAGAAACTTGCATCCAATGTCACCAATTTCTGCCACAAGGATGTCTTGAAATTCAGAGACAACTCTTTGCGCTTGATAAAATCAAGGTCTTTGTTCTCACCTCTTTTTGAATAGGTGTATTTATCGTCAGATCCATCATACCATCCATAGCCGTAATCAGAAGTCCAAATACTCTGATAGAGATAGTAGCGATTGTCACCATTTGCTATATCAATATCCTCATTGATAATACTACCTGATACACTAATCATCATGTCATCTACCACCTTGGAATTCTTCAAGAAAGACTCATTCTTGAGCCTCCAACCCAAAGAAAGTGATGGTGAGAGAGCCTCACGATGACCTGGAGCCAACTGGGCAGAGTGGATGGCAGCTAATCCAAAATCTGCGTAATACTTCTGGGCATAATTGTAAGAAGCATCGAATGCAAGATTGGCACTAGAGTTCTTATGATACTGTCCAGACTTCGACTGCTGGAAGCCAGAAGCTATCAACATTGCCGACAGATTGTGAACCTTGTTGAAAGTATTGTTGTAGTTTAACTGACCAGAGAAAAACATGGTCTGGTTATCTGTACTTCCACTGATGTTCTGGTTGCCAGACTTTTTATCCTCACCTTCCTTCTTCAATGCGACAATCATATCCTTGCCATCGATGTTAGCCCATGTTGGGATATAAACAGCATAGCTATTATCGAAAGAAGTATTATAAGAGGTGGCATAGTCAACTGCGAAATGAGTCTCGAAAGACAAGCCCTTCAACACCTTGTGCAAGTTGATATTGACACCCGTATCAAACTGGAATTGACGACTAGTAAATTTACTACTTCCTGCAGAATAGATATCAGCAAAAACATTAGAGGAGTTTGCCTGAGTACCAGCAAGGAAGTATTTGCCATCAACCAACTTCGCAACGCTCATCAAGTCCCAAGCAGCCTTAGCATTAGGGGCTATCATATCTGTAGAGATAAGAGGAGCTGCATTCTGTGGAAAATTAGGACGCCAAGTAGCAGCAGCATCCCAGTAATTACCCTTTGCAGAGTGAGAATCATAGAAGGTTGCACTGGAGTTGACCCAAGCCTTAATATCATCAGTAATGTCTATATCCACATTACCACGAACGCTGAAGCGCTGGGTATTATTATTCTTTGCCTCACCAAACTTGATATAATCGCCCTGGCGATAATAGTTGATATTGCTATAGAAATGAGCTCGCTTACCACCACCGCTGATTTCTGCAGTAGCCTCATAACGGCTGTTCATCTTTCTGAGATAATCAGAAGAATAGAAATCGAGATTAGGATAACGATAAGGGTTCAAACCTGCTCCATGATTATAGATGTCCTCAGTAGAATAAAGTTCAGACAGACCATCATTACGACGAGCCTCGTTATAGAGAGTCATATACTCTGCACTGCAAAGATACTCTGGATAAGACATTGCTACATTCAAACCTGCATTAGCCTGCACCTCGACCTTCAAGCCATCATTATGACCACGCTTGGTGGTTATGACTACAGCTCCCTTGGCAGCCTTGCTACCATAGAGCACCACAGCCTGCGCACCCTTGAGGAAAGATATCTGTGCAATCTCACTTGGTTGAACGTTGTTAGCTTCACGAGGCACACCATCTACCAAGACGAGATAACCAGCGTTGTCGGCATCCATACCCCAGAGAGAATTGCCATTCCAACCACCTACATAACCTTGCATATTGTCGAGGCTATAAGTATGGTAGTTCTTCTTCATCAAGTTCTCTACATCGACTACAGACACACCGCCCAAGAGGTCATCCTTGGCTACCTTTCGGTAAGCCACATGAACCATCTCCTTGTCGGCACTGGCTGTGTCGGATTCGCTTGTCTGTGCAGTCTTGGCATTGGCACCAAGAGGAGCCAAAGCCACGAGACTTGCTACAAAAAGCTTATAATTATATGATTTGAATATTGAATTCATACTATCATTATTCATTTAGTATTACTAATTTATAATTTTAAACCTTACCAGCCTGGATTTTGTCTAAACTCTGGATAGAGCTGAGTCTCCTTGATTGGCAATGGGAACCAATAGTGCTTGGTACCGAAATTACGAGTCAATATCAACTCTCTACGATAATTGGCAACCTGAGCGTCCTTAGGATCATGATTCTTAAAGAAGTCAGCACTTTCCACACGATCAAACTCCTGTGAGAATTTTTGATTATATGGTGCCTCTGTCAGAAGCAACCAACGCTGCAAGTCACAAAAACGGAATCCTTCGAAAGAAAGTTCTACCTCACGCTCACGACGAACCTCGTCCATGAACTTATGGTTGTCTGCAACAAATTCTGCAGCAACATGACCAGCACCACAACGGTCGCGAAGAGTATTAATTGCATCTTCTGCGGTCTTACCAAAGTTTGAAGACTTTCCAGAAGCACCACCGAATGCAGCACAAGCCTCTGCATACATCAAGTATATGTCTGCAAGACGCATATATGGCAAATAGCAGTGGAAAGCTGCACCCCAGTCGTAATCTTTATCCACTTCATTACAAGTATGAGGCACCAACTTCTGAATGAAATAACCCGTACGGCTTGCATTTGCTACTGGGCGCATATTACCACCCGTATATAATTGGCAATACTGTAAATCTGCATACTGACCAGGTGATCCGTTCAAATACTTAAAACCATCAAAGACGATATCGTGGTAGAAACGGGGATCACGATTTTTGAAAGGATGGGCAGGGTCGAAACCAGACTTTGGATTAAGTACATACTGACCATTCTCAACCAAATAGATTGGTTCTCCGTTAGCCATTCCATAAGCCTCTACAAGGTTGGCCGTAGGTTGGTGAATGACATTATCATGAGCAACGACTTTCTGTACCTTAGGGCCAAAGACCTTAGAGGTGTTCCAGTTAGAGCCATTGAAATCAGCAGATGGACCACGGAAGATAGCTTCAACCGTTCCAGGCATTTTCCAGTTCTGCTTCTTGGTATAGAATATATCAGAAAAACAGCTATTGGCATCAGAAGATTTCTCATGATTGTAGATGTCTGAGTACTTAAACTCTGCCAATGCATATTGTGTCTGACCAGCTTCCACAAGAGAGAGCAGTTCACCAAAAACCTCAGCTGCCTTCTTAGCATATTCTTGATCATAATCATAAGTCTTGCCATTCTTGCTGGCACCAGTCTGCGCACCATTCTTCATCAAAGGACTAGCAGCCCAAAGATAGGTTTTACCAAGATAACCAAGAGCCATGATCTTATTGATGCGAAGATCATTCTTACCTTGTGTGGCAGCACCTGCAGAAGTCTTATCCCAATTAATAGGCAACAAATCGGCAGCCTTGCGGAAATCTGCTGCCGCTTTATCAGCGCATTCCCGATAAGAAAGGCGTGGCAAATTCAGTTCGGCATTGGCATCGAGATAAGTATCCACATAAGGCATACCACCAAAATACTCCATCATTTCCTCATGCCACCATGCACGGAAGAAATAGAGCTGACCCTCTATCAGTTTTTTCTCTTCAGCACTTCCAGTCACAAACTTGTCGATATTCTGTAAACCGAGATTACATTTTCTGATGCAATACCACGCATGGTTCCAAATACCGTGTGCGAACTTATCTGTGGAAGTAGAAGAACCATCACGCTTTAGCCAGTTACCAGTAGTTTCCCATGCACGGAAGTTACCTAAATCAACCTGATGGGTCATTCTATTATCAGCCTCAGGATTGAAGATTTCATCATCACCCCAGTTCCATGAAGGACAATAGTTACATTTCTCTTTATCAGGGATACAGTTGTATATTTCCTCAACGAAACCTTGGAAATTACGGAAATTGGCAAAGGCATCGTCTGCAGAAACTGTTGAGTCTGGCTCCTTGTCCAAGTAGTCTTGACAAGAACTCAGCGAAGTACCGAGAGCCAGCGAGACGCATCCCGTCAACAATAATGTCTTTATCTTATTTTTCATCTGAATATTTTTTTTATAATTACAATGAGAATTTAACACCTAAGTTGAAGCGGCGAACCGTAGGGTATGCTCCCAACCAGCCACCACCACCGAGGTTTGCCTCACGGTCATCAGGCATACGAGTCCAGAGCCAGAGGTTATTACCATTCAAGTAAATCTTGAGGTAGTTTACGCCTAATGCCTTAATCCAACCCTTGGTCCAGGTATAAGCAATCTCGACATTCTTCAAACGAATGTAAGAGCCATCATACATATACTGTGTACCATCGAAGTAACTTGAAGCAGTGGCACCCCAACGAGGGAGGACACATTCTGCATTGGTTTGATTCTTATTCCACCAAGTACCAATATCATAAACATTATCAAGCTTATTACCAAAGCTTCCCAATCCTACGTCACGGGTCACATTAGTTACTCCATAGAACTGAGCGAAAGCAGAGAACCCCTTCCATTCGAAACCAATAGTAGCATTATAGGTGTTCTGCGGACTACTACTATAACCTACAGGAGCCGAGTCCTTGCTATCAACTACACCATCACCATTGAAATCAACAATGTAATAGTCACCAACCAAACGGTGATTGTCATTGGAGTCGTGCGCCGGAGAACCTATCAAATCATCAATATTATTGATAAAGCCCCTATCTATATAAGAGCGATACTGATTCATGGCAAATCCTGCCTCCTTTTGATAATTTGGAGTAAGGATGGCATCATCCTTCAAAATTACCTTATTCTTGGCATGGGTCATATTGAAATTACCCCAGAGTCGCAAGCCATTAGCAAACACCTTATTAAGTTTCAATTCCCACTCGTAACCACTGGTACGAACCTTACCTTTATTAATAGTAGGTGCTGTCGTTCCGAAATAAGAAGGAACAGAACGGTTGGAGCCGAAAATCAAGATGTCATTACGACGATCACAGAAGAAATCCAAAGAACCAGTAATCAAGCCTCCCAAGAAACCATAATCAATACCGAAGTTGGTTTTCTTAACTGTTTCCCATTTCACATTATCATTTCCAAGAGTGTTCTGTCGATACCATGTGTAGATGCTCTCTGTATGGTCAAGATCCATAGTAGTCTTGCCGCCATACGCCCACTGACTCATATACAACCAGCGGCGAGAAGAATCAAATGGGTCACCTATGTTGTCATCACCAATCTCACCATAGGAAGCACGGAACTTCAACATATCGATGATGTGCTTGTCACGAAGATACTTCATGAAGTTTTCCTCAGTGATAGTCCATCCGATAGCACCTGAATTGAAGAAGGCAAAACGATTGTCCTTGCTGAACTTTTCTGATCCGTTATAGGCACCATTATACTCGATGTTATAACGACCTGCATAGCTATAGGTTGCACGGAATGCCCAGTCCTCACGGTAAGTTGGCATCACACTACCACGTGCATTCTCCTGACGTGAGAACAAGCCCATGGCTGATACATCATGCTGTCCAAACTTGCGAGCCCAGTTGAGCTGCAACTGATAGTAGAGGTTGCGAACAGTCTGGTTATTATCTACAGAACCACCTTCCGTTGTCCAGTTCACACCTTGCTGCCAATCAAACTTATTCTGTCCCTCAAGTTCTTTGCCATAAGTAACCTGACCTGTTTCAGGATCAATATACTTAGTCTGGGCATCATTATACAAGTCATTGATACCTCGTCCTGTCTCAACAAAAACATTATCCCAAGAGATAGTACCACGGAAATTTAAGCCTTTGGTTATGAAATCCAATTTCTGCTCAAGGGTAAAGTCTGTATTGATACGAGTGGTTGTAGCCTGTGCTGTACCACCAATAGCAAGATTCTGTGCAGAGTTACTTACATTGGAAGCAGCTGGATAGAATCCCCATGTGCCGTCAGAATATTGTGGCAAGAACACATCTGGGGCGATGCTATAAGCACCAGCCCACTGCTGACCAATCTGCCACTCACTATTGCTCATGTTACTCCAAGGAGCTTTTCTTACGCCATTGCTACCAGCCACATTTACCTTCAAAGTAGTGCTACTTGTGATGGCAAAGTCCAAGTTACTACGAACATTGATACGATTGTATCCATAGCCAGAGTTGTAATTACGACCATTGTCATACTCACGGAAGAGGTCACCCTCATGCACGAAATCAGCAGAAGCGAAGTACTTAACGAATTTTGTACCACCACTCACGTTCACGTTGGCATTATAGGACACAGCAGACTTTTTGAAAAGTGCATCCTGCCAATCCACATTGGGATAACGTTCACGCTGCTCCTCCGTAGTCTGGTTTCGATAGTTGTCTATAAAAGACTGAGGACGAAGATATGAAACACCTTCAGGATAAATGCCCAGTTCACGCTCTACCACTTGGTTGCGAAGCATCAACGCATCATAAGAGTCGTACTTATTAGGCAACTTAGAAGGAGCTTTCAACGTAGCATTGAAACCAACGTCAATCTTAGCCTTGCCTTCCTGACCACGCTTGGTGGTAACCAAGATGACACCATTGGCTCCCTTCACACCATAGACTGCAGTAGCAGAAGCATCCTTCAGTACAGAGATGCTCTCCACAGAAGAGATGTCCACGCTGCTCAGAGGACGTTCAATACCATCAACGAGAACGAGAGGGTCGGAATTGTTCCATGAGCTAGAACCACGGATGATAATCTGAGGTTCCTCCTCACCAGGCATACCATTGCCTTGGATTGTAACAACTCCTGGGAGGTTACCTGTCAAGGCTGAACCAACGTCGCTAACACCAGCTGCACGCTCCAAAACCTCACCAGTAGTCTGGGTGATGGAACCTACGACAGAAGCCTTCTTCTGCTGACCATAACCAACAACTACAACTTCGCCGATGGCATTGTCGTCTTCAAGAGTAAGTTTGAACTCTCTCTTCGTACCTACCTTTACTTCCTTGGCCTTCATACCCACGTATGTAAATACCAGGGTAGAATTCTCTGAAGGAACACTGATACTGAAATTACCATCAAAGTCCGTGACCGCACCGACGCTGGCATTACCTTTCACTTTTACAGTGGCACCTATCAGAGGCTCACCTGTACCGTCAACAAGATTACCCTTGACCTGGATATTCTGTGCCTGAGCATTCAGGCTGCAGAAAGCTCCCACCAAGCATAAGGCTGCTGTCCGTTTCATTGTTAACACTTGTTCAATCATGTTCTATTCATTTTTGATTTATGTTTTATAGTTTATGCATTCACATTTTATAATTGTC
>ULUS01030215.1_pt1 | contig 13435 bp, 12 predicted proteins | sample 1958761 | NCBI WGS metagenome assembly ULUS01 (sample SAMEA4835767, study PRJEB28245) | human gut metagenome | biome: gut microbiome; material: fecal sample | place: Denmark | collected 2008
AATCGTGTATTGGATGATAGTTGCGGATTTTAGGTTATAGAAAAGTATGAAGAAATTCTATTTACTATTGTTGTCAGTATTCGCTTTGCTGAATACCGCTATGGCGCAAGAACTGAAAGTCAAGTCATTTGGCGTGGCAATCAATGATTTGACAGCGTCTGTGGAAACGGTACCAGATAAAAATGGTGATCCGTGTGCCTTGGTCAAAATCCTTTTAGTGGATAGTATAGCCAAGGTAGAGGGCTTTGTGCTGAAAACTAAGAGTGTTAGCCCAACAGAAAAGTGGGTCTATTTGTCAAGCGGTGCTAAGGAAGTGCGTATCATGCCGACTCATTACAAGCCAATAAACGTTTATTTCCCAGACTTCGGTGTAAAAGGAGTGGAGGGCAAACGAACTTATATCTTGGACTTGGAAGGCTCAAACTTGGTATCTACGCCTGTTCTGGTTTCTTCTAGAAATGCTAAGTCAATGTCCTCTACTCCATCAGGCTCTGTACTTGTTATTCCGGTGAAGAAAGGCATCAGCATTGAAATGGTGAAAATAGAAGCGGGTAGCTTTGATATGGGAGCGACTCCCGAAATGGAAAAGCCACATAAGGATGAACTACCTGTTCATCGTGTTACGTTGACGAATGATTATTATTTGGGAAAATATGAGGTTACTCAAACTTTATGGAAAGCGGTGATGGGTAAAAATCCTTCGCGATACAAGGGTGCAAACCTTCCTGTAGGTCAAGTAAGTTGGAATGATTGCCAAAAATTTATATTGAAATTAAATCAATTGACAGGAAAATCTTTTAGGCTGCCAACAGAAGCGGAATGGGAGTTCGCTGCAAGAGGTGGAAACAAAAGTAAGGGTTATCAGTATAGCGGTAGTAATTCTCTTGACGATGTGGCTTGGTATAAAAATAATAGTGGTGATGCAATTCATGCCGTAGGTACAAAACAACCCAATGAGTTAGGTATATATGATATGAGTGGTAATGTTTGGGAATGGTGTCAAGATGTTGAAGGGGCTTATGGCAGCTTTCCGCAAACCAATCCGGCTGGATCTGTCAATGGCGTATTTCGTATTCAACGTGGTGGCTGCTGGAATTGGGATAGTTGGTTCTGCCGCATATCAGACCGTTGCTCTAACTTACCTACGAGTTGTGGTTTTGCTGATGGACTTCGTTTGGCACTCACTGAATGAAAGAATGTTACTCAATTATAAGCTAGTATGAAGAAACTCTATTTGATATTACTGTCTGTATTTGCCTTGCTGAATACCGCCGTGGCTCAAAAGCTATCGGTGGAGTCGTTTGCTCTTGCTCCAACGGACATTACGGCTCAGACCGAAGGTCGCAAGGACTTGAATGGCGATGCATGTGCCTTGGTCAAGATTTCATTCGTTGGTGATGTCGCCGATGTGGAAGGTAATGTTATCAAGCCATTGGTGAAGCGAAATAATGAGACTTGGGCTTTTATGACCCAGAAGTCTCGGCAAATGAAAGTTGTCACCAAAGACTATCTCCCTTTGATGGTAACATTCGGGGATTATGGGATAGAAAAGTTGCAGAGTAATCGAACTTATGTACTGACATTGACGAAACCGAGTGGAGCGCAAGAGCCTGTTGATGCTGGTGGTAATTTCTATGCCATTAGTGTTCAGCCAAAAGATGCAAAGGTTACGATTGATGGTGTGTTACAAGCTAGTTCTTCCGATGGCGAGTATTCTGCCATGCTTGCTTATGGCTCCCATACTTATAAGGTAGAGGCTGGTGGCTACATCAGCAAGAGTGGCAGCTTCACCATAGGCAAGGGCGATATGACTCCTATCTCTGTAAGCTTGGTGTCAGCCTTGGCGACATTGAGTGTGAGCTGTCCTACCCCAGCCGTATCCCTTTATGTCGATAAGAAGTCGGTCGGTTCTCTTCCATGGAATGGTAGCTTGAAGGAGGGTATGCACTTGCTGGAGGTTCGCAAGGACGGCTATCGCAGCCAGCAGAAAACCATCCAACTTGCTCAACAGCAAAAGTTGGATGTTGCCTTCGATGCCCTTGCTGCTATTCAAGGCAATTTGTCAGTGAACTTCAAGCCCTTTGGCTCGGATGTCTATGTGGATGGCGTAAAGGTAGGTCAAAGCCCTCGTGTATTCAATGGGGTTTTGGTAGGTAATCATAATGTCGAGATTAGTAAGTCTGGATATGCTACCTCTCGTCAAACTGTGACGATCTCAGAGGGACAGACTGCTGGTATTTCTGGCTCATTGACGAGCTCTACCTCTTCGTCTTCTGCTAATACTTTATCTTCCAGTGGTTCCTCTCTGTCTGGCAATGCTCTTACAATTCCTGTCAAGAATGGCATTAATATAGAAATGGTCAAGGTGGAGGCTGGTAGTTTTGATATGGGAGCAACGCCAGAGATGGAAAATCCATGGGAAGACGAGAAACCAGTGCATCGTGTCACCTTGACGAATAACTATTATGTCGGCAAATATGAAATTACTCAGGCATTGTGGCAAGCCGTGATGGGGAGTAACCCTTCCCATTTCAAGGGGGATGCCTTGCCTGTAGAGCAGGTTAGTTGGAAAGATTGCCAAAAATTTATCACGAAATTGAATAGATTGACCGGCAAGAACTTTCGCTTGCCGACCGAAGCAGAGTGGGAATATGCCGCAAGGGGCGGCAACAAGAGCCGTGGCTATCGGTATAGCGGTAGCAATACTATAGACGATGTCGCTTGGTATGAAAACGATGCTCTCTCTCAAACTCATCCCGTTGGCACAAAGCAACCTAATGAATTGGAGATATACGACATGACAGGTAATGTTATGGAATGGTGTCAAGACTGGTATGGTAGCTATAGTAGCTCTCCTCAGGTCAATCCTACAGGTGCAGCTAGTGGGTCGTACCGTGTGGTCCGTGGTGGCGGTTGGAGCGATTCTGCCAGGGGCTGTCGTACTTCGGACCGTAACCTCACCTCTCCTGGCGGCCGCTTCAGCAATCTAGGGCTTCGCTTGGTCCTCTCCGAGTAATAGGTTGGAGTCATCGATTATCATTGGAATTTTTAATTAAACATAATTTATCGTAGAAAACTGATTATATTCCACGAAAGAATCGTATATTTGCATAATTTATAGCCAATAATAGTATTAATGTGAAGAATCATGGTAGTTACGGAATTTACATACGAACAAGCGAAAAAGTTGATAGACACTCCCAAGGTTATACTTGAGAGTGATGGAAGGACTGAATGTAAGCAAAAACAAATAGATTGCAGCGCAGGTTTGCATGCCAATCTTATGTTGCAATCTAAGGATGAAGAGTTTCTCTTCGTATGGACTATTAATAGGAGTGCCAAAGAGTTAATCAAATTAAGCTTGCATGTATTGGAAAAAGATTCTCATGTGGGTATTTTCAGAGTTGATTATGTCTCAAATGACTCCATACACCACAATCCAGCTGTTGCCACAGAAGATGTGCCTGACTATTTGAAGTCTTTTGTTGGAAAGGATATTGTTGGACCACATACACATTTCAATGTTGCTGGATACAAAACTTTACAATGGGCTGTTCCACTGATAAATACGGATTTTGAAATTAAATCTATAGTGGATGATAATAAATCAATAAATGTAGTCTCGGCTATTTTAGCTTTTGCAAAATATATTAATGTACAAACGCCAATCACGGCACAACAGAGTTTGATATGAGTTGGATAGAAGACAGAATCGCAGATTACTATAAGTGGTTGCATGAACGTACTAAAGTGCGTACTGATGAAACTACTGGGTGGAGTGTTGTATCGACTCCTTTCTTGGGAGCTTACAATGATCCTCTTGAGATTTATATGCGTAGAGAGGGTGATGATATTGAATTGAGTGATGATGGTGTGGTATTCGACAATTTAAGCCAGTTGGGAGTAAATGTCAATCGCTCCCTTAAACGGAAGGAATGGGTCGAGTATATTTTGCGTAATTATGGTGTGACGATTGAGGACAATGAGTTACGCACAGTTGCAACTGTTGACAACTTCTCTCAAAAGAAACATAGCCTTTTGTGTGCAATGTTGGAAATATCTGAGATGGAGGTGCTGGCACAGAATAATGTGGCAGCAATCTTTAAGGATGATGTCAAGAGTTTTTTTGATAAAAATGACCTCGTATATACTCCTCAGTTTATTATGAAAGGAAGTACTGGCATAGAGTTTACTTTTGATTTTCAGTTTGCTGGAAGGAAAAAAGAGACGGTAGTAAAGTCTTTCAATACGCTGAATAAGATAAATGTACCGAATTTTCTTTTTACTTGGGAAGACATCAAGCCTGTGCGTCAAGAGCAGACTGGAAAGGAAGTAAATAGCTTGGCTATTGTCAATGACTTGGCAGTAAAACTAAAGCCTGAATATATTAAAGCCTTAGAGAAATATGGCTGTAAGTATATTCCTTGGAGCGAGAAAGATTCTCGTGAAACTATCAATTATTTCAAGGGACTAGTTGCGTAAGTGAAGCAGAAATTGTGTAATGGTTGATGCTGCTTAAATGATATGAAGAAACTCTATTTGATAATACTGTCTGTATTTGCCTTACTGAATACCGTCGTGGCGCAAGAACTCATGGTCAAGTCATTCGTTCTTGCTCCAACAGACATTACGGCTCAGACCGAAGGTCGCAAGGACTTGAATGGTGATGTTTGTGCCTTGGTGAAAATCTTTGTTGTCGGTGATGTCGCCGATGTGGAAGGAAATGTGGTGAAGCCATTGGTGAAGAAGAACAGCCAAACTTGGGCTTTTATGACGCAAGGCTCGAAGCAAATGCAAGTCATTGCACAGGTCGTTCGCAACGATTTAAAGAAGGAAAACCGAAATCTCAGCCTTCTGTCTGACTATGCCAAGCGTCTGAGAGTATTCAATACATTGAAGCAATATCTAGAAATAGCAATGGAGTGATGGGGAAGAAGCTAGAGGTTATCAAAATTTTTGATATCCTTAAAAGCATAACTACTGATAACCTTCGTGCTTTGGATAATAGCATCTTTATAACCACCTATAATAAAAAGCAGCGGAAATTCTTGGCAGTCTCGGTTAATTATCGTAACTTCGCCAAAAATTAGAATGAAGTCTATATAAATGATGAAAGATATGGAGCAGAATCGAGCAAAACAGATACCATACGGCATACAGGATTTTGTGCAAGTAATTACGCAGAATTACTATTATGTCGATAAGACTATGTATATCCCTAAGTTGGAGGATAGCCATAATAACCTCTTCTGTATTCGCCCTCGCCGTTTTGGTAAGAGCGTGCTCCTAAGTATGCTTCATGCTTACTACGATTGCCGTACCAAAGATAAGTTCCAAGAGTGGTTTGGTGATTTGTGGATAGGAAAGCATCCTACAGCTACTCAAGGGAGATACCAAGTGCTGTATCTAGATTTCTCTCAGATGGAAGGTACAATTGAAAACCTCGAAGAGAATTTCAATGAGGGTTGTTGTGCTGCCATGGATGACTTTATGGATAAATATGGGGAAATATTATCCTGAAGCAACCAAAAAACAGTTCTATGATTGTGATGATGCCGGAATTAAGCTAATTATTATGACTTTGCAAGCTCGTTCTTTGCGCTATCCTCTCTATCTTATCGTTGACGAATATGATAGCTTTATCAATACCATGCTTAATAACGAGCAAGGTGAAAAGATGTCTAGGGCTATAGAACAAGCCGATAGGCTCTTTTGTGATTTTTTCAAGAAAGTAAAGGGGACTTTTGAACGTACGCTCTTCACTGGAGTGACTCCTGTGGTACTTGATGGCGTTGTCACAGGAAACAATGTTGCTTGGAATATAGCAGGATACGATAAGTGTTATCAAATGCTAGGCTTCTCCACTGAAGATATAAGGGGCATACTCACTTATTATAAAAGTAAGGGGAAGATTTCTGCTGGTACAGATATCGAGTCAGTCATCCATGATATGGAACTTTGGTGTGGAAACTACTGTCTCTCTATGGATGCTTTGGAGTCGCAGCGTAGGGTGTTCAATTGCGATATGGCCATTGGTTATCTTTGTCACTATATTGAAAACGGAGAAGTTTCAAAGCAAATGCTAACATCAAAAAATGAGGAAGATTTCTGTAATGTAAAGAGGCTACTTCGACAGGATGGGGCGGATGGGTATCGCAAGGATGTGCTCCGTACTATCAGAGAGAGGGGCGAGATAGATGTCCTTATAAAGAATGTGTTCTCACCACAGGATATAACTAATCCCGATATGTTTGCCAGTTTCTTGCTCTATTATGGTTTATTGACCATCAAAGGTACAAAAGGATGCCGTTTGACATTGGGCATTCCTAATGATTGTGTTCGCAAAATGTATAATGAAACATTTGCTGAGTAGTAATTGGTAGAACTTGTCAAAAAACTGCTATTATCCTTTTTCTACGGAAAATCTAGAAATATTCCGTAGGAAAAGGATAATCTTGGCTTAATTACCATAAGGCAACTTTGCCAACTCCCGACATTTCAATGGATGCGGGAATATTCAATGCTTTTAGCAATCTGGAAAGAGTCGAGAAGGTGATGCTGAACGGCTTCTTTAACCAGCTTCTCCAGTGTATCTCTTTGTGGAGTCCCAATTTTACCGATATACTTATCTTGAAAGTCATCAAACGAAATCATTTTCATTTCTTTATGTTTTTCTGCAAATATAGCAAAAGTTTTCGATATATGAAACTTTCCTTATGATTTTGCATTTTTAAATATAAAAATATTAGCAAGATTTTGTACTTTAGATTATTTGTTGTACTTTTGCCTCTTGAAAAATATAAAACATTATTACATTGACACCAACACCATCAACGATAAAAAAAACGGGAGCAACTTTTACACCCGAAGGACTGGCTAATTTCTTAGCGGAAAAACTTATAACTCTTGCTAATAGTGAGGGTATGACACATTTGTCGGTATTGGATCCTGCATGCGGCGATGGCTCACTTCTTTATGCGATTAATAAGGTGGGAGAGGGTAATGTAGATAAATTGATAGGCTATGATACCAATGCAAGTTATATTGAAGAAACAAAATCATTGTTGGTAGATAAGGCGAAAAGTCTAGAATTGGAGTGCCAGGATTTCTTGACGGTGTCTCCTAATCGTGTAGATTTGTTTAGTGTAGGCAATCGGGCGGAATTTGCGGATTTGGTGATAGCCAATCCTCCTTATGTTCGAACTCAAGTTTTAGGTGCGCAAAAAACGCAACAATTAGCGCATGATTTTAATCTGACAGGAAAAATAGATTTATATTATCCTTTTTTGATGGCAATGACAAATGCTCTTAAAAAGGGAGGGTTGTTGGGAGTGATAACCTCTAATAGATATATCAGTACTAAGAGTGGAAGTGATATACGAAAGTTCTTAGTTGAAAATTATGAGATCCTAGAAGTTATAGATTTGGGTGATACTAAGCTGTTTAATGCAGCAGTATTGCCAGCAATATTTATAGGCAAAAAGAAGAAAAGTAATAAGGAAAACTCCCAGACGGGCAAGTATGCTAGTATTTATGAAGCAGAGGACGTGAATGCAAAAAGTAAAAGCCTGTCCTCTATTTATGAAATCCTCAATGAAGAGGCAACTGGACATTATGTTGTTGGTGGTATTGAATATTCATATAAAAATGGAAAGCTAAAGTGCCCAATGGATAAAACAGGCATTTGGCAAATGACAAATGAGGAGGAAAATGCTTGGATTGAAAATGTGAATGAAAATGCTGCATTTCGCATAAAAGACCATTTTAAAGTTCGTGTTGGCATAAAATCTTGTGCGGACAATGTCTTTATTTGTCAAGAATGGGAGAAAATGGGACTTCATCTTGAAAAGGAGCTTTTGCGCCCAATGATTTCTCAGGAGAACATTGAGGCCTGGCATATAAATAAATGTTCTATCAAGGAAATTCTGTATCCTCATTATTCTGAGAATGGTCAAAGGAAGGTTTTTGATATTTCAAAATATCCGGTTGCAGAAAAATATTTGGATAAGTGCAAGGAGCAGTTGGAGGCTAGAAAATACGTTGTCAATGCAGGGCGTAAGTGGTATGAGTATTGGGTACCTCAAAATCCTCAATTATGGAAAATGCCCAAAGTTGTGTTTCCGGATATTAGTGTAAAACCACGTTTCTGCTATGATGGTAATGGCGCTGTTGTTAATGGAAATTGCTATTGGATTTGTGCTCAGACGGAAGAAGAACGTCAACTGTTATTGCTTATAGAGGGGGTTGCAAATTCTGAACTAATGATGAAATATCATGATTTGTGTTTCAACAATAAGCTATATTCTGGTAGAAGGCGTTATCTGACCCAGTATATCGAACAATATCCTATGCCTGATCCGCATAACAAACATGCACAGGATATTATTCGATTGGTTAATGAAATAAATTCTACTGATGATGAGTCGCAACGCAACGTAATAGAAAGGGAAATCAATAAGCATGTAAACCTAGCCTTTGGCTTTATGGATTGAATACGCTTTTTCCTTTGTATTTCTCAAAGAATTTCATCGGAATGCTTCGTTGGCATTTGAAGCTTGTTCCATTGACCATGGTAAAGATGTTTTCTAATTCCTTGCCAGGTACAAGTATCACGCCTTCTATTTCTGAAGTTTGTGGGTTTGTCAATGCAATGAGATAGCGTATGTCTTCTGTAGTGATAGGCAAATTCTGATAAACTGGCAAAGGGTTCATTGGTGTTTCTTTGCCGAGATCAATGGTTGGGGAGTCTTGTACCTTTACTTCTAGGGCTTGATTGTATATGTCGGGATAATTTCCCACAAGTTGATCTTCATCAGAAAATCCAAGAAGTGTAGCAACTTTTCTTTCTAGTGCTTGTCCTCTTGTTTTTGTGTCTTGTGCAAATAGTTTTTGTCCAATGAGATTGCTAATGACTCGTTGACCAATTTCTTCAATAGACAAGATTTGCGATGAAATGGGTTCTGAGGAAAGTGTTTTTAATTCCACTTGACTATTTGAGCCTAAAAGCGGCTTCATATTTGTTGTATCTGTTACGATGAAGGCTTTTGTAGAACTATTGACAATCGTATTGCGTGTTGCTGGATTAATGATTGCTTGATATTTGATTGTAGGAATCCCAAACTTGCCAAATTTGTGTTCAATGTATTGGGGAGACATAACGATGATACTTTCGATGTTTTGTTGTTCTAGGTCTATTTTGACAAGAATACAATTGATGTCTTTGCATCTGATACTGCTTCCATTATGGTATTTTATAAGCACATTTGAACTGTTGGGGATTCTGTTCCATACTTGCAGATTATATTTGTCTCCACTTGTGATAAGAAAAGAATCAGCGAGATATTTGATGCTTTTAGGGATACCTCTCTTTTTGGGAGGGATGACCTTGAAAGTGCTGGAGGCTGCTAACTCAACTTTACTGTCTTGCAAAGCGTTTTCAATTAATTTTCTAAGGTGAGAACCATCTGTTCTAGGCTTTCCTGTAATAAGTAAACTTTTGCCAATCAATACTTGAAGTTGGTTTGCAAGTTCTTTTCCGGTAAAGGTCTCGTTCTTTGATTTAGGAGGAATTCCGTTGGTGTTTGTTGTTTTGACCATAATTTATCGGGTTTGTGATAAACTATGGGACTTTTGTAGCCCCTTGCAGGAAGAGGGCGTGGCAAGACTTGTTAGGTATCAGGGCTTAGCACTGCCACTTCAGACAACAATCTTGCTGTTCACGCCCTCTATGGTGCGTGAACATCCTTTTTGCTGGCTGACTGAAGTTTATTGAAGTGCTAATTCTGATACCCAGTCATTATGGGATGTTCGTTTATAGTTTTATCGTTTTGTTATATTTATTTTGTTGGTTATTATTGAAGCCTCATTGAATGAAGCGTTGATGCAAAATTACACATATTTTTTGGGGTATCAAAATAATTATGGTTAAAATATTCTTATGGATTCAACCATTTTATTCGCAGGCATAAAAAACGATTGAATTTCTCGTTGTGCCTCCGCACGTATGAAATTTTCTTCCGATAAAAGTATCATTGTATCATTTTTCGAGCTGTCTTCTAGCGATACCATCTGATAATCAGAGGATTCCATCCTATGACACATCTGCTATATCCCTCGAAAAGTATCATGGAAGTATCACGATTTCGGGAGAAAGTATCACGATTTCGGCATTTGGAGCGGTAAAATGATAACTTTTTGTTTCGATGCCTAGAAATATTTGCCAGAATACTTGCAATTCTCAATGCTTTTTCGTAATTTTGTCGTAGAAAAATAAAACTAAAGATTCCACACAGGTCAGCAACCTATGAGAAACCTTAAGTATAATAACTAACACCAAAAATCAATGAAACAATTAGAAATGTTGAAGAAGGCAATGGCTGGTAAAGGATTGCCTTACGGATGGACTTATTGCTTCAATGAGCAATGCGTCGTCAAGGAAGAGTGCGTGCGTTTCCTATCGACACGCTTCCTAAGTGAGAAACGCCATAGCGGAAATGCCGTCTTCCCATCGGCATGGCGCAATGGTAACTGCCAGTACTATGAAAAGTTGAGAATCGCCAAACTGGCATGGGGATTCGATCACCTCTATTGCAACGTCACGTTGAAAGATGCCCCTACCTTGCGCTGTCGCCTGCGAGGCTATCTCGGCAGCAAGGGACAGTACTATCGCTATAAGTTGGGACAACTTTTGCTCTTGCCGAAGCAGCAGTTGGAAATCAAGGAACTGTTCCACTCATACGGCTACGACGATGTGGAGTTCGACCATTTCAAGGAGACGTTTGTTTCCTACCAACCCGACTTCCCCCAAGCTCATTCCGATGAGGCTAGCTCTCAGCTTGAAGATTCTATCTCTGAGCGTGACGATGATGTCTCCGAGCGTGATGATGCCAACGCTCAGTCTGAGAAAAATCTCGCCGAGCGTGACCTTTTTTATTGGGGAGTTTAGGCGAGTGCCCACACTACGGGCAATCGATGCCCAGCCTATGGGCAATGAGTGCCCAAACTATGGGCATTGGTTGCCCAGGCATAGAGTCACATCGTAAGTGACTGCAATCCACTTTCCAACTACGTATATAAAAAATCCAAGACGAATGATTAAAATTTCCATTATACATACCAACAAGAAAAATCAGTTGGTACTCAACACCAAGAACTTCGAATCCTTTCTCCAGCGCATCGCCAAGGATGACGCACGAGGCACCATTACTAATTTCCGAAACAGTAAGGAAGTACTCGATTATGGGTATGAGAGTTACCGAGGCATGGCGAACTGGCGACATGTCTATCCTTCGGCTGAGTACGGCAAGGAAGCCAACGATTGTCTCAAACTGAAGACGGTCAATGGCATCTTGCTCCTCACTTTCGATGACATTTTGAGGCAGAAGACATGGCGGCGTTGAAACGTTCAGCCTCCCTGATGCCCTCCACCTTTGCGGTTATCGAGGGAGCGGATGGCACGTCGGCACATGTCTTGGTGAGATACACCGATATAGATGGCGAAATCCCTCGAAATGAGGAGGATGCAGAAGAACTGCATCGCATGGCTGCCAAGCAGATCGTTCCGCTCTATCAAACCCTGATTAAGGAAGAACTCCAGCCCACTTCCCATAGCTTGAAGGATAATTTCCTGATGACGCTTGATGCCCATCCTTATTATAACGCCCAGGCGATTCCGATGAAAATCGACCATCATGTGCGCAAGCAAGAGATGATAAAAGGGGGCGTGAAAGAGGTGAAGAAATTTCCTACGCCCGACCTTGTGGGATGGGAGACGGACGATGGCGAGATTGAGAAATCTAAGGTTGGTGTGCAACCGACTACTGCTGACAACATCATGAATATGATGGTGTTTCTGAGAGATCGTTACGATTTCAGATACAATGTTCTGATGAAATACACGGAATACAAAACGAAGGGAAGTTGGCACGATTTTGCTCCGGTCGATCCACGTGTGCAAAAGCGAATGACGCTCGATGTGCAGTTGGCAGACATCCGTGTGAGCATCAAGGATGTACGCAACTTCCTGGAGTCGGATTATATCGCCAACTATGATCCGATCGATGAGTATCTCTTCCAGTGCGAGGGCAAGTGGGATGACAAAGACCACATCCGGGCGTTGGCTCGCACGGTGCCGACCGCCAATCCGCATTGGGCAGACTGGTTTTACATTTGGTATTTGGGCATGGTGGACCAATGGCGTGGCATCAACCATCGATTGTATGGCAACAGTGTGGCGCCGCTGCTCATCTCGAAACAAGGTTTCAACAAGAGCACTTTCTGTCGCCGCTTGATTCCGCAAGAACTTCAATGGGGCTATACCGACAACTTGGTCCTGTCAGAAAAACGTCAAGTATATCAGGCGATGGCTCAAACGCTCTTGATCAACCTGGATGAGTTCAACCAGATTTCGCCACAGGTGCAACAAGGGTTCTTGAAAAATCTCATCCAGTTGCCGAACGTGAAGATGAAACGCCCGTATGGTGGACATGTGGAAGAGTTCCCACGTCTCGCATCCTTCATCGCAACCAGCAACATGGATGACATCTTGACCGACCCATCGGGCAATCGTCGTTTTATCGGTGTGGAGTTGACGGGACCGATCGATGTGAGCGTCAAACCTAATTATGTCCAACTTTTTGCGCAGGCGATGGCGGCGATTCGAGCTGGCGAGAAAACGTATTTCGACTCGGTGGAGACAGCATTGTTGATGCAGAGCAATCGTCAGTTTGAGGTCGTTCCTCCGATAGAGCAATATTTCCAAATGTGTTTCGATTTGGTGGAAGACGAGTCGCAGGGCAAGTATATGTCGGCGGCAGAGATTTTCGACTATCTGAAGAAGCGTATCGGCAGTTCGCTGAAGATAGATAGTTTGATGAGTTTCGGAAGAAAGTTGGCAAACATCGAGGGCATCAAGGTGAAGCGATTTGCTACGGGAAAACGATATTTGGTGGCAGAGAAGGAAACAAAAAAAACATGATTTTGACGATGGAAAGTTGGAAAACGTGATACTTCTCCCCGAAATCATGACTCTTTTGTGATACATACAAGAAAGGGTGGATACAAATATCATCCACCCTTTCTCGCTAATACTTAGATAGTTATATCAATTCTAATGCCGAAAAATGATACAATGATACTTTTTCGGAAGAAAACAAGTCTTCAGTCAGTTTTCTATAGAGAGTCGGAACTTCATAATCTTATATCTTCCCAAGACTCAATGTAAACCATATCGTCAGTTTCCACCCAATTCAGCATACTATCGAGTCTTTTGAAATCACCCGAAGGCAAGTGGTCTGTGGCATCTTCCAAACCCCTTGAAGTGGGTTTTGTGGCAGAGATGAATGCCAATCCCTCATATTCGACATAAATTTCTGCTTTCAAAATGCCTTTCAGGCAGAATTGCCGATGTATATAATAAGGAGAAAGAGAGTCGATG
>ULUS01029037.1_pt1 | contig 13423 bp, 9 predicted proteins | sample 1958761 | NCBI WGS metagenome assembly ULUS01 (sample SAMEA4835767, study PRJEB28245) | human gut metagenome | biome: gut microbiome; material: fecal sample | place: Denmark | collected 2008
TTCTGCCCCTTCAGGGCGTGTGGGGAAAAACTTGCGAAACTTCAATAACCTAATTGAACTTTCGCAAGTTCAATAACCTAAAATCCACATTCAGCCTGTGGGATAGCCTCGTTGTGGTCGTTGAGGTAGAGCAGAGGGGCGGGACGATAGGTAGGGCTCGCCAACGACTCGTGCTCTTGGCGGAAGCGCGTACTGATGCCCCCGATATTGAGCATGGTGTGGAAGGCGGAACGGCTGCTCTGTGCCTGCTTGTGGCGGTTGGCGGAGAGAGCCTGTGCCACGGCTGGCTCCTGATGCTGGAAGCTCTGCGATGTCCATACCAGGAAGGGCACATGAAGCTCGTACTCCGAAGCTCGGGGCGAAGCATGAAGGAAGAGCTTGTGACTGTCGTCGAAGATGTTCTCGCCATGGTCGCTCGTATAGAGCATGGCGCTCATGCCTCCGTGTGCTCTTAGGCGCTCTATCACCCCACTGAGCACAAGGTCGGTGTAGCGGATGGTGTTGTCGTAGGCGTTGATGAGGTCGGGACGGTTCTCCTTCTTGGCCTCGCAATGCGTGTCGGGCTGGAAATGCGCCATCTGTCGGGGATAGCGGTCCATGTAGTTGAAGTGAGAGCCATAGGTGTGGAGCACGATGAACTCTTTCTTGCGTTTCCGGGCCAGTATCTTGTCGAGGATGGGCAGCAGGTCGGCGTCATAGTAGTTGCCGTCCTTGCCCGGGGCTTCGGCCAGCTCACGTCCAGCCGGGTTGGCATCGCCCGTCTTGAGGAAGAGCCACTGGTCTGCCTGTTCGCCCAGGAAGTCGATGAACGAGTGGTTGGGGCGCTGATTGCTCAGAAACACGGTGTGGAAGCCTGCCTCACGGAAGGCCTGCAGGATGCCTTTCTCGTGGAAGAGACGCTCGAAGTCGGAGGCCGAAGCCAGCGAGAGGAGCATGGGCACACTCTTGTGGGTGGTGTTCGACTGGGTGGTGACATCGCTGAACGTCACCAGTCCCGGGGTCTTGCTGAGCCGTGGATTGGTGTCGCGCTGATAACCATAGAGACTGAAGTTCATGGCTCGTGCCGTCTCGCCTATCACCATGACGTAGACCTCGCAGGAGTCCTCGGGATGGGACGGCCTGGCATCGAAGCGGAAACGGGCAGATGCCTCCTTGTAGTGGATGGAGGCGTTGTTGCGCTTCACGGCAAGGTAGAGGTTATAGAACACGTTGACGGGGTAGAGGTCATTGAGCACGCTGTAGTGTGGGGCGTGATGGTCGTCGAGCTGTGAGTTGTCGGAGGGGCGGGAGAGACAGGCCGTGGCAACAAAGATGCATCCCACGATGGCCAAGGCTGAAGCCCACAGGGCATATCGCTTTCTGAGGGAAGAGGACAGCACGGATGCCTTCTTGCTCCGTATGGACACCACGCCCAGGATGAGCAGGGGCAGATAGAGGATGAAGACACTCGCCACGCCAGGAATGAGGTTGTCGAGCAACTCCATGGCCTCGCCAGGATTGGTGGTTACGAGGTTGAGGAACATATCCACGGCTATGACGCCCTTGCCGAAGAGATAGAGCAACACGATCTGGAAAGCCGCAAAGAAGATGATGGGGAAGAGCCACCACACCATCTTGCCCGGCTTGCGACAGATGCTCATCAGAGCCATGTAGACACCAAAGGGCAGCACGATGTTGGCAAGGGCTGCCCATGCGCTGAGGTGCTCGGTGAAACAAAGGGCCACATTGGGCACGGTAAGCGCGATGACGGCATACCAGTATATGAGTTTGTTGAATGATTTCATGTTGTGTGTTGTTTGAATTAGTGTAAGTTTCAGGAGTTATTTTCAGGAGTTAAGGAGTTATCGCTCCCTTCGGTCGCTGAGGAGTTAAGACAAATGCCTTTGTGGGTTTGAATTCAAGCAATAAGACTGTTGTCTTAACTCCTTAACTCCTTAACTCCTTAACTCCAGAAATATTCTTTCAGAATGCTTCGTTGATATTGAAGAGGAATCCTCTCTGTCCGCCCTTGCCGAAACCATAGTCGAGACGCACGTTGACGTTCTTCTTGAATTCCCATCGATAGCCCACACCATAGTTGGGCAGGATGTGACGGCTTCTCATCTGGCTGAACTTGGGGAAGACGGTTCCTGCGCCTATCCAGGCCGTGAGCGAGTTGCGTTTCCACACATGCTGGCGAAGTTCGACAGTGGCTTCTATCATGTGTTTGTCGCGGTATCTTCCCTCGTAATATCCGCGCAGGGCATTGCTGCCTCCTGTCTGTGCCATCATGCCCCACGAGGGATTGCCAAAGTTGAGTGTGGAACGAAGGTCCTCGGCCAGTACGGCTCCTCGCCAGGGTTGCTGGTAGGCGTTGAGCTGCAGTTCGGTGGTGCTGAAGGCATAGTCGTTGCCCATGAAGCGCGGACGGAACATCTGGGTGAGGTTCACGTAATAACCCCGGTGGGGATAGGTGAGGTTGTCACGGTTTTCGAACATGAAGGTGAATCCCACGCCATAGTTGTCGGTATGTCGGTCCATTCCCGCCAAGAGCTCGGGGCGCTCGATGTCCTTGCCGATGATGTAGTCGTAGGCCACGGAAGGACCGAGGAAGAGGTTGCTGCCAAGGTTCCACAGGAAGCTTCCCTTCACGTGCACCTGCCATCGCTTCATGTCGCTCTTGTTGTCGTCGTTGTCGCCCATGTCGTATCCCATTCCCCAGAACTTGCAGGGGAAGGAATAGAAGTAGAGCGTGTAGACGGCACGGTAACGGTCGTGGGGGAAGATGTGGGTTCCGCGCACACCGAGCAGATAGAAGCCCACCGTGCTGACATCGCCAAAGAGCGACACATTGGAGGGGAGGAGGAGCGTGTCGGCTGGGTCGGAGCGATAGATGCCTGCTGCCACTAAGCCTAAGCCCAACTTGGTGTCGGTGGCATAGTGTGGGCCTCCGATAATGCTGAAGTCGAACCGCTTGTCATTCTTCTTGTTGGCATCGTTGAAGTAGTCGAGAAAACGGGTGATGAGCGATTTCTTCTTCTCGTCCGCCTTCGCTTCCGTCTCCTTCACTTCCGCCTTTTCGTCCGCCTTTTTTCCTATTTTTACCTCCTCTTTTTCCATCCCGGTATGTGGCGTGAAGGTAGAGTCAGCCTCCCCTGCCATACCAAGAGTAGGCAAGAGAAGGCATGTAAGGCATGAGAGTAGAAGCTGCTTCATGTGTTATGTATATAATAATGTGTAGGGGTGTTAATATGTGATAATCAGTTAGTATACGAGTGCCACGTTGTCTATCCAGAGCGTGTTGCCAGGCGTTCCGATATAGGCTCCGCCATGACTGGAAGAGAACTGCAGGATGAGGTGGGTAGGGGTCTCGTTGGCCGAAGCCCATCCCGTCTCCTTGATGATGACGCTCTTGCCTTTGCTATTACGAGCATAGTCACAATTACGAAGTCCCATGAGCGAGGCGTCATAGCCTGCCATGTGTCGGATGTCGCCATAGTGGATGGTGTAGGTGGCGTCGTTCACCCATCCATTGGTGCTCTTGCTGTACTTCACCACCATGGTGCCCACACGCTTGGCCGTGATGTTGCCCTGGGCATCCTCGTGACGCTTCTGCAGATAGAGGATGGCGACAGCATAGTCGCGTCCTGCCACTTTCGATGCACTGCTGAAGCCGTTCTGCTTGATGCGGGTGGCTGAGTTGGGCAACAGGGTCTTATAGTCGAAACGCACCGCCTTGGGACGATGGGTGAAAGGAATACCCCAGTTGATGGCCTTAGGACCGTCCTTGGTTCCGGTGATGGGTTCGCGCACGTCGCCCAGGAAGAGCGAGCCCGCTGCAAGCACCTTGATATTGATGAGTCCCAATACCTTCACCTTCTCGATATGGGTGACGAGCTTGGCACAATGGCCGTTCTCGTGCTTGTCGCGATATACTGAGTTGTTGGTCTTATAGATGCCTGACACGTGGGCAAGCACATTGGAGGTTCCCCAGGGCGAGCCGCCCTTGTTGGTGTAGGGGGTATTGCCATTGATGGTCATCGACGGACCTACGGCATAAACCACCTTCTTGTTTCCGCCTATGATACCTGATTCCTTGATGTTTCTGATAACCCAATTATCCATGTTTCCATACTTGATGGGTACAATCTTTTCGGCACTTTGCGCTCCCATCGTGCAGGTGAGGCAAAGTGACATTGTCATGCTTAAAATACGATGTTTCATTTCTGTTACAATAAAAAGTGGTTGCAAAGTTAGGAAAATATTTGTATCGTTATAGTTTTCTTACTGTTTAATTATAGTTATTTAAAGATTATTTTATAAAAATTAAAACTGACGGATGTGGAAAGGTGTTGAGATGTTAGAGCTAATGAGACAAAAATATGCCCAGAACCAACGATGACGAATGGTTCTGGGCATCATGTATATGGGTTTCAACTTCTCTAAACTTAGAAGCGGCGATGTCCGCCTCCTGGAGGTGGTCCCATGGAAGGTCGTCCGCCATTGAAGGGGCGTCCGCCGAAGTCGGGGCGTCCGCCATACCTCATCGTCTCGCGTGCCTGCTTGCCTCCGATGATATTCAGTCGGTAGATGACGTGGAGCATGGCATAAGAGTTGATGCTGTTGTACTCGGTATCGGTACGGGCCATGGCAGTAAGGGCACGGCTCAAGGTGCTCTGCTGGTGCAGCAGGTCGTAGAACTGGATCATCACGGTGAGGGGTTTGCCCTTGAGGAAGCCTTGCGAGAGTTGGGCGTTCCAAACCAGTTCGTTGGTGTTCATCGACTTGTCGCTGTATCCTCGTCGGCTGCTCTGGCTCAGGTCTGTGCTCAGGCTCATGCCCCAGGGCATGGTGGCTGTGATGCTCGGTCCGTAAGAGAACTGCCAGGTGTTCATGTTGCTCGATGCCTGAAGCTTGTTGCGGGCATGGTTGTAGTTGAGGGTTCCGTTGAGGTTGACCTCAAGCCAGTTGTTGCGATAGCCCATGGCGATTCGCTCGCCCACCTGTGTCTGCTTGGTGGTGTTCTTCTGCGAGGTCTTCCCGTCGAGGCTCAGATAGCCCACGGCATTGGTATAGGCGAGGGTGGTGAAGGTGTTGATGTTCCATACGCCAGCGCTGTCGATGGCTGTATTGAACATGAAGGCGCCTCGTGCGTTCCAGTTGCCGTTGATGTTTTCGGGCTGTGTGGTTCGTCCACCGGTCTTGTCGTCGTAGGTCACCATGTCGCTGATGCTGTTGCGTGTCATCGAGAAGTTGACGAAGGTCATCAGGGCTCGCTGGTGCTTCTCTATATAGTCGTTGTAGAAGAGTCGGAAGTTGTGGGTGAACGATGGCTTCAGTCCCGGATTTCCCTTCTTGATGTTGAGCGGATTGCTGTCGTCGGTGATGTCGAGCAGGTCGGTCATGGAGGGTTGCGAGGTGGTTCCGCGATAGTTGACGCGCAGGTTGCTCACCTTGCTGAAACGATAACGGAAGTCGAGGGTTGGTGAGAAGTTGGTGACGTTGCGTGTCGTTTCGATGTGCTGCCCCATATAGTCGTAGATGAAGTTCGACCTCTGTGGCTGGAGCATGGCTCCGAAGCTGAGGTTGTACTTTGGTCGGACGAATCGCATCATGAGCTGCATCTCGTGAATGTAGTTCTTGTACTCGGAGAATCGGCTCTGGTCGCTGTCGAAATACTCGTCGAGAGGCGAGCGCAGAGTGCCTAAGTAGTTGCCCCATCCACGATACTCGGGAGTGATGGAAGCCCACTGGTTTGCCTCCTCATCGCTGAAGTCGGAGAAGTTGTAGGTGGAACGGTCGGTCTTCGAGTATTTGTAGGTGAACTTATAGCTCAGTTGCAGGAAGGTGGCACGCCAGAGCGGCTCACTGTAGGTGGCCTGCAGAGAGTAGCTGTAGTTGCGGGTAGGGGTCACGTTGTAACGATAAGTGTTGTAGTGGTCGGTCTCGTTGCCGTTGGCCACATCTACAAGGTACATGTAGGCATTGGTGAGTGAGAGGCTGTTGGCATCGGTCTTGCCGTAGCTGGCATCGGTGCGCACGGTGATGTTGCGTCCCATCGCACTGAGTCGGCGATTGTACTGCAACATGCCTCTCAGATTTTCAGACTCGCTATAGCTGATGCTGCTTGATGACTGCAGGTTGACGAGAGCTCCAGCCTGCTGCAACAGACTCTTGCTTGTGCTTACGTCCTCAAGTCCCAGCTCGGCACGTGCTGCGTCCTCGAGCGGGTCGTTGGTGATCTGGTAAGGATCGGCATTAAACTGTGCCGACAAGCTTCGTGCCAGTGCATCGCTGCTCTTGATGGTGAACGATGGACGGAACATGATATTGGTCATCGTGTCGGGGGTCCATTCCAGGCGGAAACGTCCGTCCCAGCTGTTGCTGCGCGAGAAGTTCTTGGCACGGCTGTTCGAGAAAGACGAGTTCTGGCTCACGAAGTTCTCGGAAGCCACCGTGCTGCTGATGTCTCCATCGCTGTGGTTCCATCTCAGCGAGGCGTCCATCTTGAGCTTATCCTTGTTCTCGTAGTTGTAGTTCAGACCCAGCATCTTCGAGGCGTTGAGTCCCTGCTTGTTGGGTCCCCATCCGCCAGGGCCTCCACCTCCGGGGAATCCCATGTCGTTGGTGTTGTTGGCTGATGCGAACATCATGAGTCGGTTGCGGTCGTTGAAATAAGCCGCCATGCCTCTTTCGCTGTATCGTTGCTTGGTGCCTATGCTGAGGTCCATATTGGCGATGAGTCCCTTGTTCATGCCTCTCTTGATGCCGAAATCGAGCACGGTTTCCTCTTCTCCGTCGTCGATGCCCGTCACCTTAGCCAGGTCGCTCTTCTCGTCGTAGGCCTTGATCTTGTCGATGATGCTGGTGGGCAGGTTCTTCAGGGCCGTCTTGGTGTCGCCGGTCATGAACTCCTTGCCGTCTACGAGGATCTTCTTCACTTCCTTTCCGTTGATTTTGATGCTTCCGTCGTCGCTCACCTCAGCACCAGGCAGGCGCTTCACGAGCTCTTCGATGGTGGAGCCTTCGGGTGTGCGATAAGCCGCAGAGTTGTACACGAAGGTGTCTTCCTTGAGCACCACTTTCTTGGCCATGGCCGTGACGGTGGCGGCCTTGAGCATGATGGCCTCTGCGTTGATGTTTATCTTGCCCATGGCGAGGTCTTTGCCCTGGGTCATCATGATGCGCCTCACGGTGGGCTTGTATCCTACGCTGGTTATCTTGAGCAGATAACTGCCGTCTTCGGGAGCCTGAAGGCTGAAGAGTCCATTCTCGTCGCTGATGGCGCCTGAGATATAGGTGCTGTCCGCGCGTAGCAGTTGTACGGTCGATGCCTCGACAGGGTCGTTGGTTCCCTTGTCGATAATGGCACCCGTGATGAGGTGTTGCTGTGCCTGCATCATCATGGCGATGAATAGCAGGAGTAGGGTGAGTACTGATTTTCTCATTTCTTTATTTTATAGTTTTTTTTTATTCGCTTGATAGTTTAGACGCATCCTTTGTGATAAGGTTTAGTCTAAAATGTGTGAAAAGAATGCTAAAAGTGTGTTCTTTTGCATCAAAATGCAGAAAAATACGTACCTTTGCACGTAAGAATTACATTATTTATAATATATTGATAAATTTATGAGTCAGAGAGTCATCATTTCTACCAATCTCGAAAGTGAGATAGCCGAAGCCTTGGCAGAGTGCGAGCACGACAAGATTTTTGTGCTTACCGACGAAACCACAGCTGTCAAGTGCTGGCCTGTTGTGAAAAATTATTTCTCGCTCAAGGATGCGAAGGTCATTACCATTGGTGCCACCGATACGCACAAAGACCTCGACACGATGGTACACGTATGGAAGTCGTTGGGCGAGGGCGGTGCATCGCGCCATTCGTGCATGATAAACCTGGGTGGTGGAATGGTTACCGACTTGGGTGGCTTTGCCGCAGCAACTTTCAAGCGTGGCATCAACTTCATCAATATCCCCACTACGCTCCTCTCGATGGTGGATGCTTCGGTGGGAGGAAAGACGGGCATCAACTTCGGTGGACTGAAGAACGAGATAGGCGTGTTCTGCGACTCCAAGTTTGTCATTCTCGATACTGAGTTCCTGCGCACGCTCGATGCCGAGAACATCTGTTCGGGCTATGCCGAGATGCTGAAGCATGGTTTGATTTCGGACGAAAAGATGTGGGCGGAGTTGGTTGGCTTCGACTTGGCTCATCCCGACTTGCAGCAGTTGCAACGCATGGTGGGCGATAGCGTGGCGGTAAAGGAGCGCATCGTAGAGCAGGATCCTCATGAGCACGGCATCCGCAAGGCGCTCAACTTGGGACATACTTTCGGTCATGCCTTTGAAAGCTGGGCACTGAAACGCAAGCCTGTTCTGCACGGCTATGCTGTGGCGTTCGGTCTGATTCCGGAACTCTATCTGAGTGTGATGAAGACGGGATTCCCAACGGAGAAGATGCGACAGACGGTGAACTTCATCAAGGAGTACTATGGCTCGCTTCCTATCACCTGCGATGACTACGACGAACTGATAGAACTGATGCGCCATGACAAGAAAAATCAGGATGGCATCATCAACTTTACCTTGTTGGGTGGAATCGGTGATATTCGCATCAACCAAAGTGCCACCATCGACGAAATCAAAGAGGCTTTCGACTTCTTCCGTGAAGGATAAAGCCCAAGCGTTATAAAGCACAATAAGTTTTGAGCTTTGAATATTGAGCATGATGAGAGTTATTTGTTTTCTCATAATGATTCAATGTTCATAGCTCATTTTTTTATGCGTAATGCTCAAGCTCATGTCTTAAGGCGTAAAAAATCAAAATTTTTCACGCCTTGGCTTGACAAATTTATTTGTTGCCGTACATGTTCTCGTAATATTTCTGATAGTCGCCAGAGGTTACATTGTCCATCCATTCCTGGTTGTCGAGATACCATTTCACGGTTTTCTCGATGCCCTCTTCGAACTGCAGACTTGGTTCCCAACCCAATTCGCGCTGCAATTTGCGTGAATCGATGGCGTAACGCATGTCGTGGCCCTTTCGGTCGGTGACGTAAGTGATGAGGTCGAGGTCTTCACCCTCCTTGCGACCGAGAAGACGGTCTACGGTTTTGATAACCACCTTGATGATGTCAATGTTTTTCCACTCGTTGAAACCTCCGATATTATAGGTCTCAGCCACCTTTCCTTCGTGGAAGATGACATCGATGGCACGGGCATGGTCTACCACGTAGAGCCAGTCGCGCACGTTCTCACCCTTGCCATAGACGGGCAGAGGCTTGCGATGGCGTATGTTGTTGATGAAGAGAGGGATGAGCTTTTCTGGGAACTGGTAAGGACCATAGTTGTTGGAGCAGTTGGTCACGATGGTAGGCATGCCGTAAGTATCGTGGAAAGCACGTACAAAGTGGTCGCTGCTGGCCTTGGAAGCCGAGTAGGGAGAATGGGGATTGTACTTGGTGGTTTCTACGAAGAACTCCTCGCCATAAGCCTCGTGGTTCTTGCCACTTGATGCCTTGGTGGAGAATGGTGCTGCCACGCCCTCGGGATGTGTCATCTGCAAGGCGCCATACACCTCGTCGGTAGAAATGTGGTAGAAGCGCTTGCCCTCATAGCCTTCGGGCAGACTCTCCCAGTAGGTCTTTGCTGCCTGCAGGAGCGAGAGTGTTCCCATCACGTTGGTCTGTGCAAAGGTGAACGGATCCTTGATAGAGCGGTCTACGTGGCTTTCTGCAGCCAGATGGATAATGCCGTCTACCTGATAGTCGTTCATCAATTTGAGCATCAGTTCGAAGTCGCAGATGTCGCCCTTCACAAAGGTGTAGTTGGGCTTGTCCTCGATGTCCTTGAGGTTGGCCAGATTGCCTGCATAAGTCAGCTTGTCGAGGTTGATGATGTGATACTCGGGATATTTGTTCACGAACAGACGGACAACGTGTGAGCCGATAAATCCGGCGCCGCCTGTGATGATGATGGTTCGCTTCATTATATTTATTATTTAAAATGTTACTTAAGGAGGTTTGCAATGCACTGCTGTAACGAGTCAATCCAGTAGGGCACTTTCACGCCGAAGGTTTCCTTGATGGTTCGCTTGTCGAGCACGGAGTAGGCAGGACGGGCCACTGGCGAAGGATATTCCGAGCTGTAGCAGGGCTGTATGTCGCACTGTGTGTGTCCGGCTATACGGGCTATCATCTGTGTGAAGTCGTACCAGGAGCACACTCCCTCGTTAGAGAAATGATAGATGCCGGTGTATTTGCTCTTGTCGTCGGCCGACTTTATCTTGTCTATGACAGTGAGGATGGCGTTGGCCAGGTCGAGAGCATAGGTAGGAGTTCCGCACTGGTCGAACACTACCTTTAACTGTGGCTTTGTGGCAGTGAGGTTGAGCATTGTCTTGCAGAAGTTCTTGCCAAACTCAGAGTAGAGCCATGCGGTGCGGATGATGACATACTGGCAACCGCTTGCCATGATTTTCTGTTCGCCGTGAAGCTTGGTTGTGCCGTATACGCCTGTAGGAGTTCCCTTCTGCTGGGGTCCGCAAGGTACATTGTATGGTTCCTTGCCAAAGACGTAGTCGGTGGAAATCTGCACGAGCAGTCCGCCTGTCTCCTTCATTGCCAAGGCAAGGTTCTCTGGAGCGTCGGCATTCAGTTTCTCTGCAAGTGCAGCCAACTTCTCGTCGTTTTCACAGGCATCCACATTGGTCCATGCCGCACAGTTGATGATGGCGTCTATGTGGTTCTCGCTCACCATCTTGCGTATGGCGTCCATGTCTGTAATGTCGAGATAAGTGGTTTCCACGCCTTCCACCTGGTTCACGTCGGTGAAGAGATAGTGGTCTGTGGTGTTCTTGCTCACGATTCTCATCTCGTTGCCGAGCTGTCCGTTGGCTCCTGTCACTAATATATTCATTTCCTTTTTTTTGTTTTGTTGTTGTTTTTTGCTCTGCAAAAATACTACTTTCTGTTGATACAGCCAAGACTTCATTGCTAAAGTTTACTAATGTCCTCTTAATGAGCTATAAAAACAGAACCCCCGCAGACTTTCCTTGATGTGGGGAAGAGTCTGCGGGGGCATCTCTATGAATAAGCGACAGGCTCTACTGAGAAATGCCTGTCATGGGTCATCGCTAAAGCTTAGAGCTTGAACTTGTAACCCAAAGTGATCTGGAATACAGAGTTGCGACCTGCATCACCATCCGCAATTTTTGATACACCGATATTGTAACGAGCATCGAGGCAAACGTTCATGTACTCGTAAGAAATTCCTACAGGAATAGAGAAATCAAAAGTTTTTATCTCTGCTCCTTCTGGTGCGTATTTGTCGTAGTCGATACTGATGCCGTCAACTTTTACTTTATTGCTTACATTGAATGCAGGCTGAATACCAGCTTTCAGTGCCAGGCCTTGTGCAACATAGGCATTTACCAAAATAGGGATATTCACATAGTTCATCTCCAATTTTGGGTCACCTTCTGCGTCCTTAACTGAGGCTCCTTGCATAGAATAGAGGAGACCGGCGCTGATTCCTACCATGGGTGAAACGTGATATTCTCCCTCTACACCACCAACAAAGCCTGCTTTGTAACCAGCTTCGTCTTCAGTAACGGAAGATACGTTCAAACCGACTTTAGGCTGAATAGTGATGTCGCCTGCTGAATACTGTGCGAATGCACCTACTGAAGACAGCACCATAGCTGCCATAACCAATAATTTTTTCATACTCTCTGAATTTATAAATTAATAATAATGTGTTGCACAAACTTACTAACAAGAATGTTCTGCTGTCCAATAGGATGTGTTTTAAACTTCTTATTCTTAGACGGGGGCAAAGGTATAATTATTTTTTTTAAGATGCAAACAAATTTTATAGTATTTTTTATCCTATGGAAAAATAAGGTCAGTAATATAGAAATATATAATCGGTGGAGAAATTACATTAAGCTAAATGAACAGAACTAAACTTGCTTTGGAATAGCCATGGCGAGAAAAGTGTCATGAAATACAAATTGTTACTCACTGAAGTTTCGCATGTGGTTCAAGTACGGGCTGAAGGTCCAAAAGCTCCTAGCCCAGGGCATCGCCCTGGGTATAATGGCAATCAGCAATGCGCCCTGTAAGGGCAACAGCTTTATATATTGCCTGGAGTTTTAAAGCTTTTGCCCTTACAGGGCGACAGGTTACCGCCCCAAACAACCCAGGGCGATGCCCTGGGCTAAGAGCTTCTGCCCTTTACCTTTCCGCTACGCGCCGGTGACCGTTGGTTCAGGGCGTGTGGGGCTTACTTGCGAAACTTGAATTACTCACAAATGAAAGCACGATAAAGGGTATAAAAAAAGTATCTTAAAATAGTTCGCAACTATCCTAAGATACTTTATCGAGTATCCAGCCCTTCTTTTGTCTCCTTGCTATGTTTTCATGTCACAGCAAGGAGCGAGAGGGTAGATGGGCTTATGAAAAGCCTGTTGTTCTGAGCTTAGAGCTTGAACTTGTAACCCAAAGTGATCTGGAATACAGAGTTGCAGCCATCAACTTCTTTAATTACCTTGGTGCAACCGATGTTGTAACGAGCATCGAGACAGATGTTCATGTACTCGTAAGAAATACCTACAGGTACAGAGAAGTCGAATGTATTAACTTCTTCTGCATCGTCTTTTGCTACCATGAAAGCTGGCTGAACACCAGCCTTCAATGCCAAACCGTTGGCAACATAGAAGTTGGCAAGGATAGGGATGTTGAGGTAAGCTGGCTTCCACTTGAAGTCAACATCATCTTCTGACCACTTGCATCCCTGCTGAGAATAGAGAAGACCAGCGCTAACACCAATCAATGGAGAAACGTGATATTCTGCCTCGGCACCAACAGCCAAACCAGCCTTGTAGTCGCCGTCAACGTCGCCACCAACAGAAGCTACGTTCAAACCAATCTTAGGCTGAATAGTGATATCGCCTGCTGAATACTGTGCAAAAGCACCTACTGAAGACAGCACCATGGCTGCCATAACCAATAATTTTTTCATACTCTCTGAAATTAAAAGTTAATAATAGTATGTTATGCAAATCTCCTTAATGGATAATCTGCCGTCCAATAGGATAGGTTTTAAACTTCTTCTTAGACGATGCAAAGATATAATTAATTTTATTAAAATGCAAGTATTTTTTTTATTATTTTCACGAAATGGCTAAAATTGTGACTAAAATGCTATATTCAATGTATAAATAGTCAAAAAACGTGCTTAAGAGTAAAAAGTGATGGTTGCAAGTGCTGAAAACGTCTTAAAATCGACCGAAAACAATTCAAAATCGTGCGAAAACAATTCAAAATCGTGCGAAAAGCCGTTAAACGTCCGACATGATACGGTCTTTCTTCACACTTATTTAACAGAAGTTCGAATGTTAGCTCCACACGCCCTGAAGGGGCAGAAGCTCTTAGCCCAGGGCAGC
>ULUS01019249.1_pt1 | contig 13422 bp, 9 predicted proteins | sample 1958761 | NCBI WGS metagenome assembly ULUS01 (sample SAMEA4835767, study PRJEB28245) | human gut metagenome | biome: gut microbiome; material: fecal sample | place: Denmark | collected 2008
TTGGTAAGGAAGAGGTCCTGAGTTCAACTCTCAGTTACAGCTCGATTATCAAACAAGATTATTCATTAAATTAAATAAAAAGAAAAGCTATGGCTAAAGAAGACATTCGTGCGTACCAAACCACACGTTAACATTGGTACAATTGGTCACGTAGACCACGGTAAGACTACTCTGACAGCTGCCATTTCAAAGGTTCTTCATGAGAAGGGATTTGGCTCTGAGGATATTAAGTCTTTCGATCAGATCGACAACGCTCCTGAGGAGAAAGAGCGTGGTATTACTATTAATACCGCTCACATCGAGTACGAGACAGCAAATCGTCACTATGCACACGTTGACTGTCCTGGACACGCTGACTATGTAAAGAACATGGTTACTGGTGCTGCTCAGATGGATGGTGCTATCTTGGTTGTAGCCGCTACTGATGGTCCTATGCCTCAGACTCGTGAGCACGTGCTTCTCGCTCGTCAGGTAAACGTACCTCGTCTTGTTGTATTCTTGAACAAGTGCGATATGGTTGACGATGAGGAAATGCTCGAGCTCGTTGAAATGGAAATGCGTGAGCTTCTTGACCAATATGATTACGATGACAATACACCTATCATTCGTGGTTCTGCACTCGGTGCTTTGAATGGCGTTGAAAAGTGGGTTGACTCAGTAATGCAGTTGATGGACGCTGTTGACAACTGGATTCCACTGCCTCCACGTGATCTTGACAAACCTTTCTTGATGCCTGTTGAGGACGTGTTCTCAATCACTGGTCGTGGTACTGTTGCTACTGGTCGTATCGAGACTGGTAGGTGCAAGGTTGGCGACGAAGTTGAGCTCCTCGGTCTTGGTGAAGACAAGAAGTGCGTTGTAACTGGTGTGGAAATGTTCCGTAAGATCCTCGATGAGGGTGAAGCTGGTGATAACGTAGGTCTTCTTCTTCGCGGTATCGACAAGAAGGAAATCAAGCGTGGTATGGTGCTCTGTCATCCAGGTCAGATTAAGCCTTACAAGAAGTTCAAGGCTTCTATCTACGTATTGAAGAAGGAAGAGGGTGGTCGTCACACACCATTCGGTAACAAATATCGTCCTCAGTTCTATCTCCGTACTATGGACTGTACAGGTGAAATCTCTCTCCCAGAGGGTGTTGAGATGGTAATGCCCGGTGATAACGTAGAGATTACTGTAGATCTTATCTATGCTGTTGCTCTTAATGTCGGTCTCCGTTTCGCTATCCGCGAAGGTGGTCGTACAGTAGGTGCCGGTCAGATTACAGAGATTATCCCTGATTAATCACTTGCAATAATTATACAGGTTCCCGCAACCAAATGCGCTGCGGGAACTTTTTTACGGGAATAGCTCAGTTGGTAGAGCACTGGTCTCCAAAACCAGGTGTCGGGAGTTCGAGCCTCTCTTCCCGTGCTAAAAAGAAGATAATATGTTTAAATCGATAGTAAATTATTGCAAGGCATGTTACGACGAACTTGCGCATAAGACTACTTGGCCATCTCGTGCCGAACTAACCCACAGTGCAGTGGTTGTATTATCTGCTTCCCTTGTCATTGCACTGGTGGTGTTCGCAATGGATTGGGTGTTCAAGAATTTTATGACAGTGGTTTACCCTAATTAATTTGTTTAGAAATGACTGAGACAGTGAACAAATGGTATGTGATGAAAGCTGTCAGCGGAAAAGAGGCTAAGGTTAAAGAATACATCGAAGCCGAATTGAAGCATAATGACAAACTTGCAGCACATGTTTCACAGGTTCTTATACCTATGGAGAAGTTTGCAGTGCTTCGCAATGGTAAAAGAGTTGTCAAGGAAAAAATTAGTCTTCCTGGTTATGTCCTCGTTCAGGCTAATATGAATAATGACATCGCTGGTATCTTGCGGTTTATGCCAAATGTTTTAGGCTTTCTTGGCGGATTAAGTAGTCCTACACCTGTCAGACAATCTGAGGTCAACCGCCTTCTAGGCAATTCAGATGATTCTGAACTTGTTGAAGACATTGACGTACCTTATGCAGTTGATGAGACTGTAAAGGTGACAGACGGTCCATTCAGCGGTTTTAGTGGCGTAATCGAAGAGGTTAACGCTGAGAAACACAAGCTGAAAGTTATGGTTAAGATTTTCGGACGTAAAACTCCGTTAGAACTTAGTTTTATGCAAGTCGAAAAAGAATAGTCAAAGTTACGTTTGTCTTGTTCTTTTTATATTAAATTCAATTTATAACAAACAAAGAAATGGCTAAAGAAGTTGCTGGATTAATCAAATTACAGATTAAGGGTGGCGCTGCGAATCCTTCACCACCAGTAGGACCTGCACTTGGTTCTAAGGGTATCAATATCATGGGATTCTGCAAAGAATTCAACGCCCGTACCCAGGATAAGGCAGGTAAGGTTCTCCCTGTCGTTATCACATACTACACAGACAAGTCATTCAGCTTCGTAATCAAGACCCCTCCTGCAGCTGTTCAGCTTTTGGAGGCAGCCAAGGTGAAGAGCGGTAGCGCTGAGCCAAACCGTAAGAAAGTTGCTTCGGTAACTTGGGAGCAGGTGAAAGCAATCGCAGAAGACAAAATGGCTGACCTTAACTGCTTTACTGTAGAGTCTGCTATGAGACTGATAGCTGGTACAGCAAGAAGTATGGGTATCACTGTAAAAGGGGACTTCCCTGGTAAATAAATTTTATAACTTCAATTAAGAAAATGAGTAAACTGACAAAAAATCAAAAATCAGTAGCTGATAAGGTTGAAGCAGGGAAAGCATACTCTTTGAAGGAAGCAGCAGAGTTGGTAAAGGAAATTACTACCACCAAGTTTGACGCTTCTCTTGATATCGATGTACGCTTGGGCGTTGACCCACGTAAGGCTAACCAGATGGTTCGTGGCGTTGTGTCACTTCCTAATGGTACTGGTAAGGTTACACGTGTGCTCGCTCTCTGTACCCCTGATGTTGAAGCTGCTGCTAAAGAAGCAGGTGCTGATTATGTTGGTCTTGACGAATATATCGAAAAGATCAAGGGTGGATGGACAGATGTTGATGTCATCATCACAATGCCTTCTTGCATGGGTAAGATCGGTCCTTTGGGTCGTGTACTCGGTCCTCGTGGTTTGATGCCTAACCCCAAGAGTGGTACTGTAACTATGGACGTTGCTAAGGCAGTTAAAGAAGTTAAGCAAGGTAAGATTGACTTCAAGGTTGATAAGGCAGGTATTATTCATACCTCAATTGGTAAGGTTTCGTTCACTCCCGAACAGATCTACCAGAACGCTAAGGAGTTCATTGCTACTGTTGTGAAACTGAAGCCTGCTTCTGCTAAAGGTACATACATTAAGAGTATCTTTATTTCTAGCACGATGAGTAAGGGTATCAAGATTGATCCTAAATCAGTTGAATCACTCTAAAAGTTTTGTAAAATGAAGAAAGAAGTAAAAGATACAATCGTAGTAGAGCTTGGCAAGAAGCTGCAGGAATATCCTCACTTCTACTTGGTAGATGTTACGGGTATGAATGCTGAAGCTACAAGCGCACTTCGTCGCAAGTGCTTCAAGAGTGAAATCAAGATGGTCGTGGTGAAGAACAAACTTCTTCACAAGGCTTTCGAAGAGTCTGAGATTGACTATGAACCTCTCTACAGCACACTGAAAGGAAACACCGCTGTTATGTTTACACAGATAGCCAATGTTCCTGCTAAGTTGCTGAAAGAATACAAAAACGACGGTATACCTGCGCTCAAGAGTGCATATGCTGAAGAAGGTATTTTTGTAGGTGCTGATAAGCTCGATGAACTCGCAGCTCTCAAGAGCAAGAACGAGGTTATTGCAGAAATTGTTGCTTTGCTGCAGTCTCCTGCAAAGAACGTTGTTTCAGCTCTCCAGTCAGGTGCAAACACCATCCACGGTGTGCTTAAGACTTTAGGCGAGCGTCCTGAATAAATTGCATATCTTGCATATTAAAGTCATCAAATAATCAACATTAAAAAACAAATAAAATTAGAATAAAATGGCAGACGTAAAAGCTATTGCTGAAGAATTGGTAAATTTGACAGTTAAAGAAGTAAATGAGTTGGCAACAGTCCTGAAGGACGAGTATGGTATCGAGCCTGCTGCTGCAGCTGTTGCTGTAGCTGCTGGTCCTGCTGCTGCTGGTGCAGCTGCTGCAGAAGAGAAGACATCTTTCGATGTTGTTCTCGCAGAAGTAGGTTCTGCAAAGCTCCAGGTTGTTAAGGCCGTTAAGGAAGCTTGTGGTCTTGGTCTGAAAGAGGCTAAGGATCTCGTAGACGGTGCTCCTTCTAAGTTGAAGGAAGGTCTGTCTAAGGACGAGGCTGAGAACCTTAAGAAGGCCATCGAAGAGGCTGGTGCTAAGGTTGAGCTCAAGTAATAGAAGATTACTTATCACTTGAATATGGTTAAGATCTTCCCAGTAGGAGGGTCTTAACCTTTTTGTGTCTTATTTGATTAATTTGTCTAATTAGGCCAATTAGACTATAATACATTTAAAGATTAATGGCTTCAAAGATTGTTGATAATAGAGTAAATTTTGCCAGCGTAAAGAATCCGTATCCATATCCGGATTTCCTCGATGTGCAGTTAAAGTCTTTTAAAGACTTCTTGCAATTGGATACTCCGCCTGAGGAACGCAAGAACGACGGTCTCTATAAGGTATTCTCAGAGAATTTCCCTATAACCGATACGCGTAATAATTTTGTTCTTGAGTTCTTGGATTACTATATTGACCCTCCTCGCTATTCTATTGATGAATGTCTGGAGAGAGGACTCACTTATAGTGTACCCTTGAAGGCTAAGATGAAACTGTATTGTACAGACCCTGACCATGAGGATTTCGGTACGTTTATACAGGATGTTTTCCTTGGCACTATTCCTTATATGACAGCTAATGGCACTTTTGTTATTAATGGTGCTGAGCGTGTCGTAGTTTCTCAGTTGCATCGTTCTCCAGGTGTGTTCTTTGGCCAAGGAGTTCATGCTAATGGTACGGTGCTTTATTCTGCGCGTATCATTCCTTTCAAAGGTTCCTGGATTGAGTTTGCGACTGACATCAACAACGTGATGTATGCTTACATCGACCGCAAGAAGAAGTTGCCTGTTACAACCCTCCTTCGTGCTATAGGTTTCGAAAATGACAAGGATATCCTTCAGATTTTCGATTTGGCAGAAGAAGTTAAGGTTAACAAGAAAAATATCAAGGCTGCCATTGGTCGTAAACTTGCTGCGCGTGTTCTTAAGAGTTGGAATGAGGACTTCGTTGATGAAGATACTGGCGAAGTAGTTTCCATCGAACGTAATGAGGTTATCATGGAACGTGAAACCGAAATTACGGAAGACAATATGGATGAAATTCTCGAAAGTGGTTGTTCTTCAATCCTTCTTCATAAGGATGAAGAAGTTGCCAACAAGTACTCTATTATTTTCAACACGCTTGGTAAGGATCCAAGTAATTCAGAGAAGGAAGCAGTGCTCTACATCTATCGTCAGCTCCGCAATGCTGACCCTGCTGATGATGCATCTGCTCGTGAGGTTATCCAAAACCTTTTCTTCTCAGACAAGCGTTACGACTTGGGTGAAGTAGGCCGTTATAGAATTAACAAGAAGTTGGGACTCGATACCGATATGGATGTTCGCGTCCTTACTAAAGAAGATATAATCGAGATCATCAAGTATCTCATCCAACTGATTAACTCCAATGCTACTGTCGATGATATCGACCACCTTTCCAACCGCCGAGTGCGTACTGTCGGTGAGCAACTGAGTAACCAGTTCTCTATTGGTCTGGCCCGTATGAGCCGTACCATTCGCGAGCGTATGAATGTTCGTGACAATGAAGTGTTCACACCTACTGACTTGATTAACGCCAAGACTATATCGAGCGTTATCAATTCATTCTTCGGTACCAACCCATTGTCACAGTTCATGGACCAGACCAACCCGTTGGCTGAGGTAACCCATAAACGCCGTCTTTCCGCTCTTGGTCCTGGAGGTCTCTCTCGTGAGCGTGCAGGCTTTGAGGTTCGAGACGTACACTATACGCACTATGGTCGTTTGTGCCCTATCGAGAGTCCTGAAGGACCTAACATCGGTCTTATCTCTTCTCTTTGTCTTTATGCAAAGATCAATGACCTCGGTTTCATTGTGACACCTTATCGTGAGGTGAAGAATTCCAAGGTGGATATGGACAATGACGATGTGAAGTATCTCACTGCTGAGGAAGAAGAGAACAAGATTATCGGTCAGGGTAATGCTCCTCTGAACGAAGATGGTACATTTATTCGTGAAGTTGTCAAGTGTCGCCAGGATGCCGACTATCCAGTAGTTACTCCTGACAATGTAGACCTCATCGATGTGGCCCCTCAGCAGATCGCTTCAGTTTCTGCCGGTCTTATTCCTTTCTTGGAACATGACGATGGTCACCGTGCATTGATGGGATGTAACATGATGCGCCAGGCAGTTCCATTGCTTCACAATGATGCGCCTATCGTTGGTACAGGACTGGAGAAGCAGGTTTGTGAAGATTCACGAACCATGATTACCGCTGAAGGCGAAGGTGTTATTGAATATGTAGATGCTACTACAATCCGCATCCTTTATGATAGAACAGAGGAAGAGGAGTTCGTAAGCTTTGAACCAGCGCTTAAGGAATATCGTATTCCCAAGTTCCGTCGTACCAACCAGAACATGACCATTGACCTTCGTCCTATCTGCAACAAGGGTCAGCGTGTGAAGGCCGGTGATATCCTCACTGAGGGTTATGCAACAGAGAATGGTGAACTTGCTTTGGGTCGTAACCTCTTGGTGGCTTACATGCCATGGAAGGGTTACAACTACGAGGATGCCATTGTGCTTTCCGAGCGTATGGTTCGTGATGATGTCCTCACCAGTGTTCATGTGGATGAATATTCACTTGACGTACGTGAAACCAAACGTGGTATGGAAGAGTTCACCAGTGACATTCCTAATGTAAGCGAGGAAGCCACTAAGGATCTCGATGATAATGGTATCATCCGTATCGGTGCACGCGTTGAACCAGGAGACATCATGATTGGTAAGATTTCTCCAAAGGGTGAAAGTGATCCTTCACCTGAAGAGAAATTGCTCCGCGCTATCTTTGGTGATAAGGCAGGTGATGTGAAAGATTCTTCCTTGAAGGCCAATCCGTCACTCAGTGGTGTGGTTATCGACAAGAAACTCTTCTCTCGTGCCGTCAAGACTCGCGAGTCGAAGAAACAGGACAAGGTAATCCTTGCCAAAATTGACGAAGAGTATGAAGCTAAGGGTGAAGATCTGAAGGATATCCTTGTTGACAAACTTATGACTCTTACCGATGGTAAGGTTTCTAAGGGAGTCAAGGACTATTCAGGTGCTGAAATCATCACGAACGGCAGCAAGTTTACTGTTCCTGCACTCAAGAACCTCGACTATGAGGGAATCCAGAGCAACGGTTGGACAGAAGATGACCATACCAATGGCTTGATTCAGAAGCTCATCATGAACTATATACGCAAGTATAAGTTGCTCGATGCTGAACTCAAGCGTCGCAAGTTTGCCATTACCATTGGTGATGAACTTCCATCAGGAGTTCTTCAGATGGCCAAGGTTTATATTGCCAAGAAACGTAAGATCGGTGTAGGTGATAAACTCGCTGGTCGCCATGGTAACAAGGGTATTGTTTCCAAGGTGGTACGTATGGAAGACATGCCGTTCCTTGAGGACGGACGTCCAGTAGACTTGGTGCTCAACCCATTGGGCGTGCCTTCGCGTATGAACTTGGGTCAAATCTTCGAGGCTATTCTCGGTGCGGCCGGTAGAAAGCTCGGTGTCAAGTTCGCTACACCTATCTTTGATGGTGCAAAGCTTGCCGACCTCTCAGAATGGACAGACAAGGCTGGTCTTCCCCATCTTTGCTCTACTCACCTCTACGATGGTGAAACAGGTGAACGTTTCGACCAACCTGCAACAGTGGGTGTGACCTACTTCTTGAAACTCGGCCATATGGTTGAAGACAAGATGCACGCTCGTAGCATTGGTCCCTACTCACTCATCACCCAGCAACCTCTTGGCGGTAAGGCCCAGTTCGGTGGTCAGCGTTTCGGAGAGATGGAAGTTTGGGCCCTCGAGGCATTTGGCGCCAGCCATGTACTTCAGGAGGTGCTCACAATCAAGAGTGATGATGTTGTTGGCCGCTCAAAGGCATACGAGGCAATTGTCAAGGGTGAACCGATGCCTACACCTGGCATCCCCGAATCACTCAACGTGTTGCTCCATGAGCTGAGAGGACTTGGCTTAAGTATCAAACTTGACTAAATACATACAAGAATATGGCTTTCAAAAAAGATACAAAGATAAAGACTAATTTTACGAAGATTACCATCGGTCTCGCTTCACCTGAAGAGATCTTGGAAAATTCGTATGGTGAGGTGACCAAGCCTGAGACCATCAACTATCGTACTTACAAGCCTGAGCGCGACGGCTTGTTCTGCGAACGCATCTTCGGTCCTACCAAGGACTATGAATGTGCCTGTGGCAAGTATAAGCGAATCAGATATAAAGGTATCGTTTGCGACCGATGCGGTGTTGAGGTGACAGAGAAGAAGGTTCGCCGCGAGCGTTCTGGTCACATCGAACTGGTGGTGCCTGTAGCTCACATTTGGTATTTCCGTTCTTTGCCAAACAAGATTGGCTATTTGCTCGGCATGCCTACAAAGAAACTTGATGCAGTCATCTATTATGAGAAATATGTGGTGATTAATCCTGGTGTACTTGCAGGTAAGACTGATGCTGAAGACAACGAAATCAATGGCTCGCACAAGTTCGACCTCTTGTCGGAAGATGAATATATCGACATCCTCGACAATCAGCTTCCCGAAGGCAATGAGCGTTTGGCTGATGACGATCCCAACAAGTTTGTTGCCAAGATGGGTGCCGAGGCTATTTTCGACCTGTTGAGTACCATCGATCTTGACTCTCTCTCTTATGAACTGCGTGACCGTGCCAACAATGACTCGTCACAGCAGCGCAAGACCGAGGCCTTGAAGCGACTTCAGGTTGTTGAAGCTTTCCGCTCCAGCAAGGGCGTGAACCGTCCTGAGTGGATGATCATGAAGATAATTCCTGTCATTCCGCCAGAGCTCCGTCCGCTTGTTCCTCTTGATGGCGGTCGTTTTGCCACATCCGACCTCAATGACCTCTATCGTCGTGTCATCATTCGCAACAACCGTCTGAAGCGACTGATGGAGATCAAGGCACCTGAAGTTATTCTCCGTAATGAGAAGCGTATGCTTCAGGAAGCTGTTGACTCTCTCTTCGACAACTCTCGCAAGAGCAGTGCCGTGAAGAGTGAGAGCAATCGTCCTCTGAAGTCACTTTCCGACTCTTTGAAGGGTAAGTCAGGTCGTTTCCGTCAGAACCTCCTTGGTAAGCGTGTTGACTATTCAGCCCGTTCGGTTATCGTTGTAGGTCCTGAGTTGAAGATGGGTGAGTGCGGTCTTCCAAAGCTGATGGCTGCCGAACTCTACAAGCCGTTTATCATTCGCAAGCTTATTGAGCGTGGCATAGTGAAGACCGTGAAGAGTGCCAAGAAGATTGTAGATCGCCGTGAGCCTGTTATCTGGGATATCCTTGAGAATGTAATGAAAGGTCATCCCGTGCTTCTCAACCGTGCCCCTACGCTTCACCGTCTCGGTATTCAGGCCTTCCAGCCTAAACTTATTGAGGGTAAGGCCATCCAGCTCCACCCATTGGCATGTACGGCTTTCAACGCCGACTTCGATGGTGACCAGATGGCTGTTCACCTCCCGTTGAGCAACGAGGCTGTTCTCGAAGCTCAGATTCTGATGCTTCAGAGCCATAACATTCTGAACCCTGCCAATGGTGCACCTATCACCGTTCCTTCACAGGATATGGTGCTCGGTCTCTATTATATCACCAAGATTCGTCCGGGAGCCCTGGGCGAAGGTCTGACCTTCTATGGTCCTGAAGAGGCTATCATTGCCCATAATGAAGGCCGTTGCGACCTCCACGCTCAAGTGAAGGTGATTGTCAACGACCTCGTGGACGGAAAGATTGAGAAGCGCCTTGTCGAGACCTCTGTAGGTCGTGTGATTGTTAATGGCATTATTCCCGATGAGGTAGGCTTTGTCAACAAGGTCATCTCCAAGAAGAGTCTGCGTGACATTATCGCAGATGTAATCAAGGCTGTTGGCTTTGCCCGTGCCTGCGAATTCCTCGATGGTATCAAGAACCTCGGTTATCGTATGGCTTATCTCGCAGGTCTTTCCTTCAACCTTGACGATATCATCATTCCGCCAGAGAAGGAAGCTATTGTGCAGAAGGGTAACGACGAAGTTCGCCAGATTACCGACAACTATAATATGGGTTTCATCACCGATACCGAGCGTTACAATCAGGTTATTGATACATGGACACACGTGAACAATGACCTTGGTGACGTGCTGATGAAGGAGATGACAGAAGCCGACCAGGGATTCAACGCCGTGTTCATGATGCTTGATTCCGGAGCCCGTGGTTCTAAAGATCAGATCAAGCAGCTCTCCGGTATGCGTGGTTTGATGGCCAAGCCGCAGAAGGCTGGTGCCGAAGGTGCACAGATTATTGAGAATCCTATCCTCTCCAACTTCAAGGAAGGTATGAGCGTGCTGGAGTACTTTATTTCGTCTCACGGTGCCCGTAAGGGTCTTGCCGATACCGCTATGAAGACTGCCGATGCCGGTTATCTGACCCGTCGTTTGGTTGACGTTTCTCACGATGTGATTATCAACGAGGAAGACTGCGGTACACTCCGTGGACTTGTTTGCACAGCCCTCAAGAATGGTGATGAGGTTATCTCTTCTCTCTACGAGCGTATACTTGGCCGTGTGTCTGTTCATGACATTATCCACCCAAGCACAGGCGAACTTATCTGTGCAGCCGGTGAGGAAATCACAGAACCCAAAGCCAAGGCTATTGAAGAGTCGCCTATCGAGAGCGTCGAGATTCGTTCCGTGCTTACCTGCGAGAGCAAGCATGGTGTCTGCATGAAGTGTTACGGACGTAACCTTGCCACAGCCCGCATGGTACAGATCGGTGAGGCTGTCGGAGTGATTGCCGCTCAGGCCATTGGTGAGCCTGGTACACAGCTTACCCTCCGTACGTTCCACGCAGGTGGTGTGGCTGCCAACGCAGCTGCCAATGCTTCAATCGTAGCCAAGAATGACTGCAAGATTGAGTTCGACGAGCTCCGCACCGTTCCGTTCCAGGAAGAAGGCGATAACGGCACACGTGACTGCCAGATGGTGGTGAGCCGCTTGGCCGAAATCCGCTTCGTGGATGCCAATACAGATATCGTACTGTCAACGCTTAATGTGCCATACGGAAGTTCACTCTACTTCCAGCACGGCGACACCGTGAAGAAGGGCGACCTCATTGCCAAGTGGGACCCGTTCAATGCTGTCATCGTGACCGAGTACAAGGGTACCCTTCGCTTCAACGACATTATTGCCGGTGTTACCTATAAGGCCGAGACCGACGAAACCACAGGTCTTACCGAGAAGATTATCACCGAATCTCGTGACAAGAGCAAGGTTCCTACTTGCGATATTCTTGACGCCAATGGTGAGGTGCTCGGAACCTACAACTTCCCTGTGGGTGGCCACGTAGTTGTGGAAGACGGTCAGACCGTGTCTACCGGTACCACACTTGTGAAGATTCCTCGTGCAGTGGGTAAGGCTGGTGACATCACCGGTGGTCTTCCACGTGTAACCGAACTCTTCGAGGCTCGTAATCCTTCCAACCCCGCAGTCGTTTCTGAAATCGACGGTGAGGTGTCTATGGGTAAGGTGAAGCGCGGTAATCGTGAAATCATTATCACCAGCAAGACTGGCGACCAACGCAAGTACCTCGTTTCTTTGAGCAAGCAAATCCTTGTTCAGGAGCACGATGCTGTGCGTGCCGGCACACCACTTTCCGACGGTGTCATCACTCCTGGCGACATCCTTGCCATCAAGGGTCCCACCGCTGTACAGGAGTACATCGTCAACGAAGTACAAGACGTATACCGTCTCCAGGGTGTGAAGATTAACGACAAGCACTTCGAAATTATCGTTCGTCAGATGATGCGCAAGGTGCAAATCAATGATCCGGGCGACACCACATTCCTCGAGCAGGAAATCGTTGACAAGCTCGACTTTGCTGAGGAGAACGACCGTATCTGGGGCAAGAAGGTGGTTGTTGACGCTGGCGACAGCGAGAACTTCCAGAAGGGCCAGATTGTCACAGCCCGCAAGCTCCGTGACGAGAACTCTTCACTCAAGCGCCGCGACCGCAAGCTCGTTCAGGTGCGCGATGCCGTGCCCGCCACATCTACACAGATTCTGCAGGGTATCACACGTGCCGCACTCCAGACCAAGAGCTACATGAGTGCCGCTTCGTTCCAGGAGACCACCAAGGTGCTCAACGAAGCTGCCATCCGTGGCAAGGTAGACAACCTGGTAGGCATGAAGGAAAACGTGATTTGTGGTCACTTGATACCTGCCGGTACAGGTCTTCGCCAGTGGAGCAAGATTGTGGTTGGCAGCAAGGAAGAGTACGACCGCATGCAGGCCAACAAGAAGAACGTGCTCGACTACGATCAGAAATAACACAATTATTCTATAACATCACAAGAGGCTCATTTCCCGCTGAGGAAATGAGCCTCTTTGATTTTGTATGCTCGGCATGAGCATTGTCTAACAGGTGGAAGTCCCGAGTAAGCCCAAATAGCGGGAATTACATAGCCAAAGGCAAGGGTGTTCATCGTGAGTTGGAATCTGAAAGAAGCCGGCGGCAAACATCTGACCTAACGAACAGAAACTTCATATAAGGCATATGCCCGTGGGTAAGGTTGCAAAATAAACCAAAGCCCTATAGCTATTCGGAACGGTCGGTGTAAATGAAGTGGGTATAAGATGGAAAGATAATGCTCTTATCCGAGGAGATCTCACGGACACTTCAAATAGTTTATCTTACGAAAGAAGTGGAGTAAAGCTTACCGTGAGAAGTCAGCAGATGCCATAGTAGTGCAACACTCGATAACGTTGCATGAAGGGCAGAACCTAACAATTAAACGATAGTAATTGAAACATACCTTATGAAGGAAAGAATGCAGAAATCATTATCCCAAGTTAATGGCTGCCCCCAAAGGGATAGTTTGTAAACCGAATGGTATGGGGGAGTGCAGACCTTCATGTGGATGTGTGAAGACAACATCGTGGAAGTACCATTCTACAAGGAACACCTTTTCGAGCAAATCCTCAGTCCTGCAAATCTCAACCGAGCCTACAAGGCTGTTATGAGAAACAAAGGCTGTGGTGGTATCGACAAGATGTCGTGCGAGCATTTACTCCCATGGCTCTTGACCAATAAGGATGAACTCATCCGTTCCT
>ULUS01004090.1_pt1 | contig 13394 bp, 10 predicted proteins | sample 1958761 | NCBI WGS metagenome assembly ULUS01 (sample SAMEA4835767, study PRJEB28245) | human gut metagenome | biome: gut microbiome; material: fecal sample | place: Denmark | collected 2008
TTCTCCTGACCGCCGCCGAGAATATACGGATTTATGCGCACGTTTTTATTTATATAAAGCGCTCCCACGCCCTTGGGACCGTGAACCTTGTGTGCACTGACGCTCATAAGGTCTATTCCGCAGCTTTTTGGACAGAGCGGAATTTTCATATAGCCCTGCACATCGTCAACGTGCAGAAGAGCGGGAGAATTTTTGCTCTTTATGATTTTTTTGAGATTTTCTGTGGGCATCACAGAGCCGACTTCGTTGTTGACGGCCATTACAGATACCAAAATCGTATTTTCGTCTATGGCGTTTTCGAAGTCCTTTAAGCTTATATTGCCGTCGCTTTGCGGCTGTACTCTCACTACCTCAAAGCCGCTTTCCTCGAGGCGTTCCATACATTTTTCAACGCTCGGATGCTCTAAAGCCGTAGTGACTATTTTCTTGCCGAGTCGCTTTTTTGCGCCGACTGCACCGAATATCGCGGTGTTGTTTGACACGGTGCCGCAGGGGGTGAAATATATTTCATCGGGGCTCGCTTTTAAGCTTGCGGCAATCGTACCGCGGCTTTTTTCGAGAAGCATATATGCGTCAACGCCTTTTTGATGAAGCGAAGACGGATTTCCGTAAAGCTCGGTCAGTGCGGAAATTTCTGCGTCCACAGCGGCCTTACAGGGCTTTGTGGTTGCGCTGTTGTCAAGATAACATTCCATTTTGACCGCTCCTTTAATTCAAACTTAATCAGTATATTATTATACACTATAAGGTGCGGTTTGGCAAATAAATAAGCGGCTTTTTTCAAGTATATTTATGTTTTTTTTGCGAAAAATATCGCAGAGGTGAAATTTATGGAAAAGAAGATGAAAAGACGCTCCTATGTGCGCGTCGTATCCTTTGTCGCAGCACTTGCGGCGGTGCTTGTCACAGCGTCGATATGCGGCAATGTGCGCGCGTCAAAATACAAAAGACAGATTACTTTGTCGCAGCAGCGAGCTCTTACAGAGCTTGACGGAAGACTGCGTGAAATAGGTACAAGCCTCAAAAAAGGGGTGTATTCAAGCACTCCGCCGATGCTGAGCGGTATGGCGTCGGAGCTGTCAAGAGAGACTCTTGCGGCAAAAAGCTCGCTTTCAGTGCTTCCGCTTGAAAATACAAATCTCGAAAACACATATAAATTTTTATCGCAGGTCGGCGATTTCACCGAGACCTTAAACCGCAAGGTTGCCTCAGGCGAAAGCATCTCCGACGAGGAACGTGAAAATCTCCGCTCCCTTATCACGTTTTGCGATGCGCTGTCGGGAGAGGTTTCAAATATACGCGCCGATATGTTCGACGGAAGCTTCAGCTTTTCACAAAAAAGCGGTGAGCTTGCCTTAACGGGCGAAAAGACGGAATATCTTGCAGGCGATATGGAGGACGCACAGCAGTCGCTGAGCGATTATCCCACGCTTATTTATGACGGCCCGTTTTCCGACCATATTATGTCGGCTCAGCCGAAAATGACGAGCGGAGCAAAAGAAATATCAAAGGAAAACGCCCTCGATGCGGCAGCTGCCTTTCTCGGCTGCGACAAAAATGAAATATCGTTTTTAAGTGAAGAGTCGGGAAATGTGCCTGCGTATTGTTTTTCTCATAATAATAAGACGGTTGCCGTAACCAAAAACGGCGGATATGTTATATATATGCTCGATTCGTCCTTTGCGGGCGAAGCGAAGCTGAAAACAGCCGATGCGCTGAAAAAGGCTTCCGAATTTTTATCGTCTCACGGCTATGCCGATATGAAGGAGAGTTATTACAGCACGTCGGACGGGGTCTGCACCGTAAATTATGCCTACAAAAAGGACGGCGTTATTTATTATCCCGATCTCATAAAGGTAGGTGTAAATCTCGAAACGGGTGATATTGCGTCATTTGACGCAAAGGGCTATATTATGAATCATACCGAGCGCAATTTAAGCTCCGACATTTTGTCACAGGCGGAGGCTCAAAAATCCGTCAGCGGTCTTTTAACGGTGCTCGATTCAAAAAGAGCCGTAATTCCGACAAAGAGCAAGGGCGAAAAGGATTGCTGGGAATTTCATTGCGCCGATAAGGACGGTAATGAGGTGCTCGTCTATATTGATACAAAAACGGGCTATGAGGACGATATACTTCTGCTTTTGTATTCCGACGGCGGAATCCTGACAAAATAATAAAAAGAAAAAATACGGAAATAATAATTTTGTCCGAAATGAGACAAAAGAAAGATTGTGGTGATAGATATGAAAAAGGCTGTTGCAGCTGTTTTGCTCGCCGTGCTTCTTGTTTGCGCCGTGTTCTCATCCTGCGGTAAAAAGGAGGACGGAGCCGTTACCGGAAACGGAAATACTACTCGCTCCGCCGCGCAAAATGCGGTTACAAACGCAGGCGACGCCGTAGGTGACGCAGTCACCGGTGCCGGAGATGTTGTCGGTGATGTTGTTACCGGAGCCGCCGATATAGCAGGCGACGTTATCACGGGTGCGGGCGACATAGTAAACGACGCGGTGACAGGTGCGGGCGAAGCCGCAAGCGAGGCTGTGTCGGACGCGGCAAGATAAAATTGACGAAGCCACGGTTAGCGCTAACCGTGGCTTCACTTTTTTATTTAAACCGGAGCGCTTGTGCTGCGGCAGCTTATCAGTTGCCGTAACCGTATGCGCTGAACGGATTGTACGAGTTGCTGCGTGTTGTGGACTCCGTCTTTACGGAAGAGGAATCGCCCTTATCCTCAACGAGGGTTGCCTTTACTTCAAATTCATTGATGTTGTAATTGCTGTCTATTCTGCAAATCGTAAGCGTAAGCGTATCGCCCACGGCAGATTTATCGATAAGGTCCGGAAGATCGTCTGCGCTGTCAAGATCCTTGCCGTTGACCTTGGTAATTAAGTCGCCCTGCTTTACGTCCTGAGACGCAAGGCTTGAATCGGACTGAACACTCTGAACTATCAAGGAACCTGCCGGGAGCTCCTTAAGGCTTACGATCATACTGTACATCTGACTTGAAGACGCCGGCGAATAGGTTATTCCGAGCTTAGGTCTGTTAGTAACATAGCCGTTTGCAACTATTTCATCGTAAACTTCCTTTGCTGTAACGCTCGGAACGGAGAATGCCATTCCCTCGTAATCGGTGCTTGCTATTTTAGATGAGTTTATGCCTATTACCTGACCGTATTCATTGACGAGCGCGCCGCCGGAGTTGCCGGGGTTTATGGCTGCCGTGTGCTGAATACAAATCATCTCATAGCCTATCTGGCTGTTTACGGGGCGAGAAATCGCGGATACTATACCGTTTGTGAACGAGCCTGCAAACGCCGTTCCGCCGGGGTTGCCTATCGCGTAGACCGTCTCGCCGACCGAGAGCTTGTCGCTGTCGCCGAATTCCGCGGCTTTAAGACCGGTAGCCTTGATTTTTAAAACTCCGATGTCGGTTTTAGAGTCATATCCCACTACGGTAGCGTCGTACTGTGTTTCGTCGGATAGCTGAACTCTGACGGAGCCGCCGCCCGAAATTACGTGAGCGCAGGTCATAATATATGTGTACTGCTTACTGCTGTCCTCGCCGACTATTACGCCCGAGCCCTGACCCGATGCGGAGGAGGAGCGGCTGTCGGAGTATACGAGTATGCCGACGGAGCTGTCCTTTATCTTATCGTAAACGCCTGCCGCGGTAAGACTGCCGCTCTTATCGGTAGAGGAAGCGGTGGGAGTTTCGTTTATCGTAACGGTTGAACTGTCTGCGGAAGCCTTTTCGCTTGTCTGCTTTTTGGCACCGTCCTTATTGCTGAGAGAAACCGCAATGCCCGTAACACCGAGTGCCACACAAACCACAACTGCGATTATGAGGGCTATAACGCCGCCTTTTTTATGCTTTGACGGCTTATTGTCAACCGGCTTTTTCGGCGGTTGGCCTGAATTTCCGTAATAGACATAGCTGTTATTTCCGCTGTATGTCGAGCTCGGACGGTATGCGCCGTTTGAGCCGTAGTAACCGTTGTTTCCGCTTGAATAGCCGTTGTTGCTGCCGTTTGCATTTGAACTGCCGTTATTTGTGTTTCCGCCGCCGTTCGAGTAAGGGTAGCCGTTATTCGGCTGATAGCCGCCGTTATAAGGACTGCCGCTGTTCGCTCTTTGAGCGTCATTGCCGGCTTCGGGAGCACTTTGGAAATTACCCGTGCTTTCCGGGGTGTTTTGCTGCTCGTTTCCCGAAGGGGTGTTGTTATTGAAATCGTCCATAAAAAGATCTCCTTGATTTATCTGATGAAGACAAGAGCTTTTCTCTTGTCGTTGTCATAATCATAACCGACGGTTATTACAGAACTGTTAACTCGATTTAAATAATCTGAATACTTTTACTGCTGCTTCGGCGGAAGATATTTCGGAATAGTAAACCAAAATTCGGTGTATTTACCCTCTTCGCTGTTGCAGCCTATCGAACCGCCGTGCATTTCGACTATCGTTTTGCATATATAAAGACCGAGTCCAGCGCCCTTGACGTCATAGCTGCGCGATTTATCAACCTTGTAGAAGCGCTCGAATATTTTTTCGCGCTCCTCCGAGGAAATACCCGCGCCCGTGTTTACGACCTTTATAAGTGTTGCGTTTTCGTCATCGTCTGCAAATACGCTTATGGTGCCGTTTTCCGTGAATTTGACCGCGTTGTCCACAAGATTGTATATGACCTGATGTATCATATCCTCGTCGGCGGTGACCGTTACGGAATGAAGCCTGTCAAGCCCGGATATTTCAATGTGCTTGCGCTCTATTATCTGCTCGAACGACAGCAGCACGTTGAATATTTCCGCACTTATGTCAAACGCCTTCGGGTTCAGTTTTAATTCACCCGCTTCGATTTTGGACATATTCAGCATTGCCGTAACAAGCCTTGACAGACGCTTGGTCTCATCGGAAACAATGCTCAAATAGTGTTTTTGCTGGCTTTCGGGAATGGTGCCGTCAAGGATTCCGTCTATGAAGCCTCCTATGGTTGTCATAGGGGTCTTAAGCTCGTGCGAGACGTTTGCCACAAAGCTTCGCCGCGAGCTTTCAAGAAGCGACAGATCCGATGCCATCTTATTGAATGCGCGCACAAGCTCGGCGAGTTCGTCGTCACCCTTTACCTTGACTCTCGGGCCGAAATCGCCCTCTGCGTAAGCTTTTGTCGCCTCCGACATATCGTGGAGTGGTTTTATAAGAGAAGCGGTGAGAAAATATACCGCGATAAAGCCTACCGAGAAAGCCATAAGACAGGCAAAAATAAACATTTTAAGGATATTTGTCGCATAGTTTGTGAAGCCCGCCGTCATAGGCGCCACGGCAAAAACAACTGCTGCGGTTTCTTCGCCGACCTTTACCGGCTCCGCCGCGACAAGCTGCTTTTTCATATAGACGCCGTTTAAGGTGGTCTTTGCAAAATAGTCGCCCTTTTTCGCCTCGTCGATTACCTCCTGAGGTATTGTGTAGCCGCCGTGCAGACTGCATCTGCCGTTGTTTGAGATACTGTAATTCTGTGTTATGACGTCCTTGCACAATATTATGTTGCCCGAGGTATCGGTTATGTAAATATCAGCCGAGATAGCGTCCGAAATCATCGAGAGGTTACTGCATATCATCGCTATCGAGCCGGAGGCATCGGTTTGAATTCTTGATGAGAGAACAGATGAGGTAGTGTTCGCTATGTTTTTTGCGTTAGAGGAGAGAAGCTGTTCTTTTTGACTTGACCAGTAATTCGAGAGGAACACACCGAGCGTTACTCCCAAAAGCAAAAAGCAAATAAGCACCATTGCCACAAATACCGACAAAAACTTAGTAAAGAGCGATTGATGACTGAATTTGCGGTAGGTGCGGTGCAATACCGTTTTAAAACGCGCCTTTACGCTCTGCTGCATTCTTATCAGTCCTTAGTTTCAAATTTATAGCCTACGCTCCAAACGGTTTTCAATTCCCATTTGTCGGAAACGCCCTCAAGCTTTTCGCGAAGACGCTTTATGTGAACGTCTACCGTTCTTGAGTCGCCGTAGTAGTCAAACCCCCATACCTCGTCAAGAAGCTGGTCGCGCGTAAATACACGGTTGGGATTTGAGGCGAGATGATATATAAGCTCGAGCTCTTTCGGAGGAGTGTCTACGGATACTCCGTTGACCTTCATCTCGTAATTTGTAAGGTTTATCGAGAGCTTGTCGTAATTTACCTCTTTGACGTCGCTTGTGTCGGAAGCGGGAGCGGTGCGGCGAAGTACGGCTTTTATTCTTGCCACAACCTCTTTTGTGTCAAAGGGCTTTGTAACATAGTCGTCCGCGCCGAGCTCAAGACCCAGAACCTTGTCAAAGGTCTCGCCCTTGGCGGTGAGCATAATTATCGGCTTGTCCGAGAATTTTCTGATTTCACGGCATCCCTGCCAGCCGTCAAGCTTCGGTATCATTATGTCGAGCAGCGTGAGGTCGGGATTTTCCTGCTTGAATGCATTTATTGCCGACACACCGTCGTTAACTATTTTTACGACGTAGCCCTCTTTTTCGAGATAGAGCCTTAAAAGCTCGCAGATATTGGTGTCGTCATCGACGACGAGTATTTTTTCGTTTGGCATAAAATACCACCCTTTCGAACCTCTTATAATCAGAAATTATAAAGTACATTTAAAAATAATATGTGAACAAATTCGTAAGAAATTTAAAATAAAAGGGACTATAAAAAACAAATTTCTTTATAGCCCGATTTTATGATTATTTAAGCGACGACAGAAGTCCGCCTTTTTTGATTATATCCTGTATGAACGGCGGAAACGGCTCTGCCCGGTAGCTTTTGCCCGTGGTGTTGTCGGTTATTACGCCGCTGTCGAAATCTAACGAAACCTCGTCGCCCTGCTCGATTTCGTCGCCTGCCTCCGGACATTCGAGAATCGGCAGACCTATGTTGAGCGCATTTCTGTAAAAAATTCTTGCGAAGTTTTTGGCGATTACGCAAGAAACGCCCGCCGCCTTTATGGCAAGCGGAGCATGCTCTCTTGAGGAGCCGCAGCCGAAGTTTACGCCGGCAACTATTATGTCGCCCTCTTTCACGTTATTTACAAATTCCTTGTCTATATCCTCCATACAATGAGCCGCAAGGTCTTTCGGGTCGGAGGAGTTGAGATATCTTGCCGGAATTATGACGTCCGTATCCACATGGTCGCCGTATTTATGAACTTTGCCCTGTATCTTCATATAAATCGTTCCTTTCTTACCTGAGCTGCGAGGGTGAGCATATATAGCCCGTAACGGCACTTGCCGCCGCTACGAAGGGGCTTGCGAGATAAACCTCGCTCTCCGGGTGTCCCATTCGGCCTACGAAGTTGCGGTTTGTGGTGGAAACGGCTCTTTCACCCTTTGCGAGTATGCCCATATGACCGCCGAGACACGGTCCGCATGTCGGGGTTGATACAACCGCGCCCGCTTCTACAAATATTTCGGTAAGGCCCTCTTTAATGCATTGCAGGTAAACCTTTTGTGTTGCCGGAATTACTATAACGCGAACGCCGTCCTTTACCTTTCTGCCCTTTAAGACGGAGGCGGCAGCGCGCATATCCTCTATTCTTCCGTTTGTGCAGGAGCCTATAACTACCTGATCTATGTCGATTTTTTCAATTTCGTCAACGGTGTGAGTGTTTTCGGGAAGATGCGGAAAAGCAACCGTGGGTTTCAGATTATTTAAGTCTATCTCTATTGTCTCGTCATACTCGGCGTCCTCGTCTGCCTCGAATATACGAGGATGTCTGTCGGTCCTGCCGCTTATGTATTCGAGAGTTTTGTCGTCTACCGGGAAAATTCCGTTTTTGGCGCCGCATTCTATTGCCATATTCGCTATGCAGAAGCGGTCGTCCATTGAGAGTGCGCCTACACCGTCGCCCGTGAATTCAAGCGAACGGTATCTTGCTCCGTCAACGCCTATTTTACCGATAAGGTGAAGTATTACGTCCTTGCCGCTGACAAATTCGGGCAAGGTGCCTTTTAGTACAACCTTAATTGCGGACGGAACCTTAAACCAAGCCTTGCCGGAGATCATACCGGCAGCCATATCGGTCGAGCCCACACCAGTAGAGAACGCGCCGAGTGCGCCGTATGTGCAGGTGTGTGAGTCGGCGCCTATAACGGCGTCGCCGGAAATAACGAGACCGCTCTCGGGAAGAAGCGCGTGCTCTATACCCATTTTTCCCACGTCAAAGAAATTTTTGATTCCCTTTTCCTTTGCGAAAAGACGAACCTGTTTGACATTTTCGGCGGATTTAATATCCTTGTTGGGGGTAAAATGGTCCATAACAAGTGCTATTTTGTCCGTTGAAAATACGTCCTTAAAGCCCTTTTTTGCCATCTCGTTTATGGCAACGGGCGAGGTTACGTCGTTGCCGAGCACGAGGTCGAGCTTTGCTTCTATTAGCTGACCCGCCGTAACCGACTGAAGGCCGGCGTGCGCCGCGAGTATTTTTTGGGTCATTGTCATTGACATTCTGTTATTCCTCGATTCCTTTTATGTTTGTATCGCCGCTCTCAAGCGCGGTAAGACCGGAGCGTGAAAGCTCTATTATTCCGTGCTTTGTCATTTTGCCTATGAATTTGTCGATAAGCGACGGCAGACCCGTAAGCTCGGCAGTTATTGTTGTGTGGCCTATATCCTTTACCTTTGCGCCGAAGCCGTTGATTGTTTTAAGCACGGCTGTGCGCTGGCTGTTTGTGGCGTGAACCTTTATAAGCAAGAGCTCGGAGGATACAAGGCGCGATTCATTGAGCTTTACCACCTTTATTACGTCCTCAAGCTTTGAGAGCTGACGCTCAACCTGCAAAAATTTGTGCGGCTCAACGTCGGATACTATTGTTATTCTTGAATATACGGGATTTTCCGTTTCGGCTACGGTAAGGCTTATTACGTTGTAGCCGCGTCTCGCAAAAAGACTTGCGACGCGTAAAAGCACGCCCGTGCGGTTATATACGAGAGCCGAGAGGAATATTCTCTCAAGACTGTTTGCATTATTTTCTTCTGCCATTTTTGTTTTCCTTTCCTTTGCGGCTTATTCGGCTGAAAAACGATACACCGTGTCAGATACGAACGGATGGTTTTCGTCAAACAGATTTTGTATGAAATCGGGGTTGTTTAAAGCGTTTGGGTAGTACTGCGTTTCAAGGCAGAAACCGGAGCGGTGAGTGAGTGGCAGCTTACCTTTACCGATTTGCGAGCCGTCCATATAGTTGCCTATGTAAAACTGGACTCCGGGAAGGTCGGTATAGCACGTCATTTTCCTGCCGCTTTCGGGGTCGTAAACCATTGCGAATTCGCGCAGAGCACCCGTGTAATTTTCGAGGCAGAAGTTGTGGTCATAGCCCCTGCCTATTATGAGCTGCTCGTCGGGAGACGATACGTCTCTGCCTATCTTTTTCGGTATTCTGAAGTCAAACGGTGTGTTTTCAACGCTTCTGATTTCGCCTGTCGGGATGCTGTCTTCGTTCATCGGCGTAAAGTATTTTGCAAAAATCTGCATTTCGTGAGAGAGAATGTTGCCGGAAGCGTATCCGCCGAGGTTAAAGTATGAGTGGTTTGTGACGTTTATCGGAGTCTTGCCGTCGGGTCTGCAGTCATAGTGTATTTTGACCTCGTTTTTGTCGGTAAACGTGAAGGTGACTTCATTTTGAAGGTTTGACGGGAAGCCCTCGTTGCCGTCGGCGCTGAAATATGAGAATTTAACGCTGTCGTCGCCGAGTATTTCATAATTCCAAACGGCGTTTTCGTATTCGTGATTACCGTGAAGGGTGAATTTACCGTCGATGTTTTTTGTTATCGGGTAATTTTTGCCGTCTATGGTAATGCCGTTTCCGGAAATTCGGTTTGCGACTCTTCCGACGGTGCGACCCTGCGAATCCGTACAGCTCAGCTGACCCTCCATAGTGTCAAAGCCGACAAGCACATCGGCAAAGTCTCCGTTTCTGTCGGGAACCGATATTTTATTGAGCGTAGCGCCGTAATTCAGCAGTTCGATTTCGGCTCCGCTTTCGTTTTTTATTGTGAATGAAAAGACTTCTTTTCCGTCGGCGGTTTTGCCGTAGAGAGATTTGGTCATTTTCAAAGCTACCACCCCATTTTTAGCATTTTAATAAGTATAATATCCGTGCGCGCCGTTGTCAAGAAAGACGAAAAAACTTGCAAGAGCGAAAATAATGCTAACCGGAAAACAAAAGTATTTTTATTGACTTTTCGGCGTTTTAAATGTATTCTTAACATATATTATGTATTTGAAGGGAGTGTGCCGATTGGAGCAATTTTTAACTCAGTTTGAATTCCTGTCGCGATATGCTTTGGCTTTTCTTGCGCTTATAATACTTCTCCGGTGCATTTTTTCCCTTTTCAGGCTCAGACCGCGCCGCGAGATTATGGCAACGCTGATAAATCTTGCCGACGACAGCGAAATTGAAATACGAAATTGGGAAACCTCGATAGGCCGTTCGCGCTCGTGCGATATATCGCTCAGAAAGTACGGCACGGTATCGCGTTTTCACGCCGTTCTGGCTCTCAGAAAAGACGGCTGGTATGTCTTTGATACCGAGTCGAAGACAGGAGTTTACGTAAACGGCGAGCAGATAAAAAAATCAGCCAAGATAATCGACGGCGACACTGTCTCGTTCGGAAACGCGGTTATGAAGTTCACCTCAAACGGCTACGGCGTTGAGAGTGAGGAGGCTGAGGACGGTAAAAAGGTTGACTTCACAAACGCCACAAGGCTTGTAAATCTTGCCGACAACAGCGCGTTCTATTTAAACGGCACGTGCCTTATAGGGCGTGACAGAACCTGTAATATATGCCTGCCGATGCAAAGCGTCTCGGGTGAGCACGCCGAGGTCTATCCCGCAAAGGACGGCTGGTATGTTGCGGACCTCAATTCCAAAAACGGCACGCTTTTAAACGGCGAAGAGGTTTTCGGCGCATTCCCGCTGTATGACGGCGACATTATTTCAATAGGCGATTACAGCTTCCTTTTCCGCGAATAAAGCGGAGAAGAGGCCATATTCAAAGAAACGGAGGACGCATCTTTGGCTCAGGAAAATGCTCGTAAAAAGCAAAAAAAGACGAGAACCAAAAAATACAGAAAGCCTGTAAACTGGCTGATTCTGCTTATAATTATGACTGTTTTTCAGCTCGTTTGCGCCGCTCAGATAAATATGAACAGCCCCGACATACCGCTGACTACATTATATATTGTATTCGGTGCATATATAGCTATCGAATGGGCGTATTTTATATTTTTCGGCGGATTTTTACATCGCAAGAGCTTTGAAATAGAGCTTATAGCGTTTTTTCTTACCGGAATAGGTCTTACACTCACCACAAGCGTGTATCCCGACAAAGCGTTTGTTCAGCTTGCGGCGGTGATTATGGGTATTGCGGTATTTATAGTTATGCTTTGGGTGCTCAGCGATATAGAAAGAGTCGTAAAGCTGCGTATGCCGGTGGCGATAGCTTCCGTTATCGTACTTGTTGCCACAAGGCTTTTGGCGCACAATATAAACGGTGCATACAACTGGATAAGAATAGGCGGCGTTTCAATACAGCCGTCGGAAATAGTGAAGATAGGCTTTGTCTTTGTAGGTGCGGCTACGCTCGAATACCTGCAATCAACGAGAAGCCTTACAAAATATCTTGTGTTTGCGCTTTCCTGTATAGGCTGTCTGTTCCTTATGAAGGATTTCGGTACGGCACTTATATTCTTCTTTACATTCTTAATAATGGCATTCCTGCGCTCGGGAGATATAAAGACAATATTTCTTGTATGCGCGGCAGCCCTCGGCGGCGGCGGTCTTGTGCTTACGTTTAAGCCGTATGTCGCAAAACGCTTTGAAACATATCGCCATGTTTGGGAGTACGCAAACGACCGCGGCTATCAGCAGGCGAGACTTCTCATATATTCCGTCAGCGGCGGGCTTTTCGGACTCGGAATAGGAAACGGCAAGCTGAGAGATGTATACGCAGCCACAGAGGACTTGGCGTTCGGAATGGTATGTGAGGAATTCGGAATTATTGTCGCATTTGCCGTGCTTTTGACCTTTGTCGCCCTCGTGGTTTACAGTATACGCTATGCTGTGGCGGCTCGCTCGTCTTTTTACGCTATTGCTGCGTGCGCTGCGTCGGGCCTTCTTCTTTTCCAAGCGGCTCTGCACGTGTTCGGTGTTACCGATCTTCTTCCGTGGACGGGCGTTACGCTGCCGTTTATCAGCCGAGGCGGCTCGAGTATGATGTGCTGCTGGGGACTTGTGGCATTTATAAAGGCCATTGATGTCAAGACGTACAAACGGTACGATAAGGTAGCGGTGGCAAAGTCTTAAATTAAATCTGCCGAAAGGGAGTGTGAAACAATGAAAACCATGTCAAAAAGAGCCTGGGTGCTCTATGTGTTTATAGCAGCATTTTTAGCAGGGCTCATTGTGTTGTTTTACACATTTTATACGAACGCCGATTCGTGGGCTATGAAAAAGGCAAACAGGCACCTGTATTCATCAGGTACGCTGTCGGTTGCGGGCAGCATTAAGGATGAAACCGGAGCGGTGCTTGCGGAAACAAAGGACGGTAAGCGCGTTTATAACAGCGACAAAACCGTAAGAACCGCAACCATGCACACGGTAGGCGACTCTGAGGGCTATATAGCGACGGGCGTTCAGACCTCGTATAAGGATGTCATAACCGGCTATAATTTCGTTGACGGTATATACAACCTGAAAAAATACGGTAAGGGCAACGACGTAAATCTCACCATAAACGCGCAGCTCTGCGCGGCGGCATACAGCGCCCTCGGAAGCAACAAAGGCACGGTCGGCGTTTACAATTACAAAACGGGTCAGCTTTTATGCGTTGTATCAAGCCCGTCTTATGATATTGCAAATAAACCCGTCTCAAGCATAAATAACGATAAGACAGGTGCCTACGAGGGTGTTTATTTAAACAGGTTTTTCTCCGGCGTTTATACTCCCGGTTCGACATTTAAAATGATAACCTCGATTTGTGCCATTGAAAATTTGCCTGATATCGATTCGCAAAAATTCAAATGCACGGGCGAATACAAGGTCGGCGGCAGCTCGGTTAAGTGCCTCGGGGTTCACGGAACCGTGAATTTCGAAAAGGCTCTCAATGTGTCCTGTAACAGCGCATTTGCACAGATTGCGATAGAACTCGGACCCGATAAGCTTATGGCCACGGCAAAGGAGCTGGGGCTCGGCAATCAGATGTATGTAGGCAATATAAGGCTCGCAAAAAGTTCGTTTAATGTGACCGGTGCGTCGGACCTCGACGTGGGCTGGGCAGGTATAGGTCAGTACACCACTCGCATAAATCCGTGCCAGATGCTAACTATTGCAGGCGCGGTGGCTAACGGCGGCTCATCT
>ULUS01015593.1_pt1 | contig 13367 bp, 12 predicted proteins | sample 1958761 | NCBI WGS metagenome assembly ULUS01 (sample SAMEA4835767, study PRJEB28245) | human gut metagenome | biome: gut microbiome; material: fecal sample | place: Denmark | collected 2008
ATGCTCAAACGGCTTGAATTCTAAATCCGAAACTTGAGTTAATAACGAAGCCGACCTTTGTGCAACTGAAAGCAGAGTTTGGAGACATAGGGGCTAAAAGCGGCTATTATCATGCTTATAATTCACAAGTTGCAACAGAAGTAACAGCGGGGATAAAAAAAGTGCTCAACGGAGAGGATAAAGCATAAATGGGTAGGAGGAAAACGAAGTAGTTTTCTTCCTACTTTTGTTTTCCACCCTATTACACCACGGTATGCGCAGATCTTTTGCACGTATGACGCTATATAGAGCGCGGCCTTACTATTGATCACCAAAGCGGCAAGAAGGCCGCAGGCGCCAAAATTGCACAAAACAGCGATACTTAGGTTATGGAAACCTTGATAACACAAGTAGAAAGAAATACCAAACAAATAAACGTGTATTTCTTTTATATTTCCATTTTTTCCATATCACTATATAGTTGCATAATTTTGCAGCATAACAGCAAGGGCGGGGGCGCGCACCACCTAAGCACAAAAAAATAAAATATGGAAGAAAAAATATTGGAAAGGCTTGGCGCCATAGAGCGTAACAGCCTGTTAGCAGCTAAGAGCGTGCTAACATTGGAAGAGGCGAGCCTATACACAGGGCTTAGCAAAGCCTACCTATACAGGCTTACAAGCGCCAAGGAGATACCCTACTATAGGCCAAACGGCAAACTTTGCTATTTTGACAAAGCGGAGCTTAATGTATGGTTGCATAGAAACAGGGTAAGCACCAAGGAGGAAGCAGAGAGCAAGGCAGCACTTTACAACCTAAAGAAGGAGGCCACCGTATGATCTTAACAGACTACTACAAATTTGAGAAGATTGCAGGATCCATAAGTAAGACAAGGATCGATTGCACGGCCTCAACACGCACTTATGACCATTTCGAGTGTCTAAGAGCACGAAGAAGCAGCAAGCGCACAGGAAAGAGAGACGAGATAGCAGCAGGAAGCCTCTTCATTCACTATAGCGATGTGCCAACAAGTTTTGGGGGCGATGTTCACAGAAAGGCCGACAAGTGCCTAAGCAAAGGGGAAAACATTAGCAGCGTCTATGTGCCAAACGTTACAGAAGAGATTGGCTATGGAGACATGAAAGGAACAACAGACGCTTTGCTTTTTGTCTTTCACGATTGCGATTTCACAGATGGGAGGGTTAAAGACGGAGCACAAATAGAAGTATTTGTGGCAAGAGGGCAAAGTAAAAACAAGAGAAACCTTTACATATTGTTAATCGATGGAGAATTAGACGCAGAGATGGAGCAGCTAAGAAAAAAAGCCGTTCCAGAGAGTGAACAATAACCATTAGGCAGGGGCGCTTGGGCGCCCTTGCTTCTTCCTATAACACTTTCCAAAATGGCAAACAACAAATAGAGGGAAACGATGATAGATACACTAAACATGACGCTAACAGCGGACAGAGTGGGCGGGGCAAACTTGCTGTATATTGTACCCAAGAACCTTAGCAACGTTTCAGAGCACTACAACCATAGCAGCGGCCAAGAAACGTGCAGCGGTTTTATAGGCGGCCTCAAAGTGTTTGTTACACCATACGAAGTTAAGGTGGGAAAGGGTAGTTTCTGCAAATGGTGTTTGGGAGATAACTTGCAAACATTATGCAGGAGCGATATAAAAGAAGGGATAGAGCGCCTTTCAAACGCTTTACACGTACCTATGGAAGAAGCCAACGTTACACGATTGGATATAGCCGCTAATATCATACTAAAGCACCCAGTAGAGGCCTATCTAAGTCACTTGGGCGCCATGCCCAAAAAGCAACGTTTTGAGCAGCCAAATAGCCTATACTACGAAGGAGGTAGCATAATGGTGACATTCTATGATAAGGTAAAAGAGCGGGCAAACGCAGGAGCAGCCGTTCCAGAGATTTATAACAATAGAAATGTGCTTAGATACGAGGTGAGAATATTGAAAAGGCTTACAAAAGCGCTAAACGTACCAAAAGTTACAGGCGGCTTGTTGTATGATGAGACTTTCTATATTAACATGGTAAAACTTTGGAGAAGCTATTACACAAAGATCCAAAAAGTAAATGTTATAGTTATGGATTGGGAAAGAGTTAAAACAAAGCGAGAGCTTTACAAAGTGGGCTTGCTTGAATTGATAGAGAAAAACGGTGGGCAAGTGAAAGCCATTAGCCAAATCAACGAAGCGGCAAAAATGGGCGATCTCACACACAAACAAGCCCACGACATGAGAGAGGCTATTAGAGAAGCCTGTAGCACAAGAGCGGGCTTTACAAAACAAAGCCCACTAATAACAGAGCTAAACGTGAAGATAAACGAGGTGTCCAGATTTTTCCAATAGGCAGGGAAGGAGAAAAGTGCCTTTTGCTTATAGTAAGATGTTTCTAATTCCCAAAATAGTAACTAAAGTAGTTTTTTATAGTAAAAAAAAGGAGGTTGAAAATGAGAACAAAAGGAGATGGAAGGGGGCGCTTGGGCGGCAGGAAGAAGGGAACGCCAAACAAGGTAACGAGCAGCCTAAGGGAGTGGGTAAACGCCCTAATAGATAGCAACAGGGAGCAAATTGAAAGCGACCTTAAAGAATTAGAGCCAAAAGATAGGCTTATGGTATTGGAGCGCCTGTTAAGCTATGTTTTGCCAAAGATGCAAAACGTAGACACAAGCCTCAACTTTGATGGCTTGACAGACGAGCAGCTAAACAAAGCGGTAAAGCAATTAGTAAAAGAGGTAAATAACGATGGAGACTAAATTAAGCAGAGAAGAGAAAATCTTTATTCTCAAAATCATACAGGCGGGGAAAGTAAGCGAGGGCGAGTTATTAAAAGCAGTTCCAGCCTTGACAACGCCAATTATAAAGCACGTTTATACAGACGAGCAGGGAGAGGCGTGTGACAACCAAGAAGAGCAGCAAGGCAAGAACCCCGATGGCGTGCTAAGACTTACCAAGGGGCAAAAGCGCTTTCTTGTAGGGCAACTATCCAAAGGATCAATAGACACGGAGGAGGTGTGTGGTGTTCTAAACATAAAAGCAAATGTTATTGCAATACGCCTCATAAAAACAGGCTTTGAGCCAGCAAGCAGCGAGGAAGAGGTGCGTAGGCGGGATAACATACAAGACTATTAAGAAAACAAAAAAACGAGCAAGGGCAGGGCGTTTCATTGGTGGATTTTTCCTACCTTTGCAAATAGATGAGGCCTAAGGGCGCTAATAGCCCAACGCCCATTTATTGTTTGTGAAGCCGTCCTAAGCGATTTAGGGCGGCTTTTTGGATCAATAGTCCCTATATAGTCCCCATAGGCACCAAATAGAAACAGCCACAAGAATTATAATTGCCTAAATAATAGCGCGTTACCTCTTCACAGAGCCAACGCGCTAATCACTTAAACAACCAATAAAAGAAATAGATTGTCTGTTTCTTTTAGTCTTATATTTAATTATTGCCTTTTGGCTTATCTCACGAACAACAGTTCGCGATACTTAGGCAAGCTCCAAAGCTCATCGGCCACTACCAACTCGAGCTTATCGATCTGGTAACGGATGGGCTGGAAGAACGTCTCCACGGTGTCGTGGTAGGCAATAGCCTTCTCGCGCTCATTCTGAATCTTGTTGGCTACCTTGCGGGCCTCAACCATTGCCTCCACATTCTCCTCAATGACGGCTGTGCGCTCGGAAATCTGCTCGATGATGTTCATGATGCGCTCCGACAGTTTCTTACCCTTCTCGGCTCCGTAGATGACCATAAGGTTCTGCACATCCTTGGCAATCATCGACTGGTAGTGGGTGGCCACAGGGATGATGTGGTTGAGCGAGAGGTCGCCCAGCACACGTGCCTCAATCTGGATCTTCTTGGTGTAGGTCTCCCATTTCACCTCGTTGCGGGCCTCCAGCTCGTTCTTCTTCATCACACCGGTCGACTCAAACATCTTGATGGTCTCGGGGTCGAGATAACGATCGAAGATGACGGGGGCCGACTTCTCGGTGTCGAGACCGCGCTTGGCAGCCTCCTCAACCCACTCGTCGGAATATCCGTTGCCATCGAAGTGGATGGGCGCACAGGTCTTGATGTCGTCGCGAACCACGCTGAGGATGGCGGCAAACTTATCCTCGCCCTCGGCAATGAGCTTGTCCACACGGGCCTTGAAGTCGTTGAGTGCCTCGGCCACAGCGGTATTGAGCACGATCTGGGCGCTGGCGCAGTTGGCGCTTGAACCCACAGCACGGAACTCAAAGCGGTTGCCGGTGAAGGCGAACGGACTGGTGCGGTTGCGGTCGGTGTTGTCGCGCATGATGTCGGGAATCTCGGGGATGTCGATCTGCACACCTTCCTTACCCGTGATGACAAGCGCATCCTTGTCGGCCTGCATGATATGCTTCAGCACATCGCTCACCGTGCGACCCAGGAATGAGGAGATAATGGCGGGAGGAGCCTCGTTGGCGCCCAGTCGATGGGCATTGCCGGCATCCATGATAGAGGCCTTCAGCAGGCCGTTATGACGATATACGCCCATCAGGGTCTCCACAGTGAACACCACGAAGCGCAGGTTGTCCTCGGGGGTCTTGCCTGTTCCATGGAGCAAGATGCCTGTATCGGTAGAGAGCGACCAGTTGTTGTGCTTTCCCGAACCATTGATGCCATCAAACGGTTTCTCGTGGAGCAGCACCTCAAAGCCGTGCTTGTGGGCCACGCGCTTCATGAGGCTCATGAGCAACATGTTATGGTCGACAGCCAGATTGGTCTCCTCGAAGATCGGGGCACACTCAAACTGGTTGGGGGCCACCTCGTTGTGGCGGGTCTTAACGGGGATGCCCAACTCCAGGGCCTGTATCTCCAGGTCTTTCATGAAAGCCACCACACGCTCAGGGATGGTACCGAAATAGTGGTCGTCCATCTGCTGGTTCTTGGCGCTCTCGTGACCCATCAGCGTGCGACCGGTAAGGATGAGGTCGGGACGGGCGGCATACAGATCCTCGTCGACGAGGAAATACTCCTGCTCCCAACCCAGGTTGCAGGTAACCTTCTTCACATCAGGATAGAAGTAATGGCACACATCCGTAGCGGCCACGTTCACAGCGTGGAGGGCACGGAGCAACGGAGCCTTGTAGTCGAGAGCCTCACCCGTGTAGGAAATGAAGATGGTGGGGATACAAAGCGTGTCGTCGATGATAAACACAGGCGACGTAGGGTCCCAAGCCGAGTAGCCGCGAGCCTCAAAAGTGGAGCGGATACCACCTGAGGGGAAGCTCGAAGCGTCGGGCTCCTGCTGCACCAGCAACTTGCCAGAGAATTCCTCGATCATGCCGCCCTTGCCGTCGTGCTCCACAAAGGAGTCGTGTTTCTCGGCCGTTCCCTCGGTCAGCGGCTGGAACCAGTGGGTGTAATGGGTCACGCCATTCTCGTCGGCCCACTGCTTCATGCCCTTCGCCACCTCGTCGGCGATGCTGCGATCGAGCTGTGCGCCATTGTCGATCACGTCGATGAGCTTGCTGTAAACATCGGCGGGAAGATACTTATACATCTTCTGGCGGTTAAACACTTTCTTAGCGAAATACTCCGATGGTCTCTCTACTGGAGTCATCACGGACACAGGCTTCTTCTTGGAAGCGTCGGCTACTGCCTGAAATCTTTGATTTTCCATACTTACTTGATATTTCTTTTGCTTGTTCGTTATTCTCTGTTACTTGTTCATCCACTTACGGATTCGCTCCATGGCCTCTATGCAGTTGGCGCGATCGCCAAAGCTGGTGAGTCGCACAAAGCCCTCGCCCGATGGACCGAAGCCCACGCCCGGCGTGCAAACGATCTGCGCTCCATAGAGCAATTCCTCGAAGAACTGCCAGGAGGGGGTGTTGCCAGGAGTCTTCACCCAGAGGTAAGGAGCGTCGGTTCCACCATAGACCTTGAAGCCCAACTGGCTCAACGCCTCATGCATGATGCGGGCGTTCTCCATGTAATAGTTGATGGTTTCTTGCGTTTGTCGCTTACCCTCGGGTGTGTAGATGGCCTCTGCGGCGCGCTGCGATATGTAGCTGGTGCCGTTGAACTTGGTGGATTGGCGGCGCAACCAGAAGGGATTGAGCGGCAGACGGTTGCCGTCCATGGTGGCTGCGGTGAGCTCCTTGGGCACAACGGTGTAACCGCAACGCACTCCAGTGAAACCGGCTGTTTTCGAATAGCTATGGAATTCGATGGCCACCTTGCGGGCGCCACGGATCTCATAGATCGAATGGGGTATGTTCTCATCGCGGATGAAAGCCTCGTAAGCTGCATCGTAAAAGATGATGGAATCGTTGTGGATGGCATAATTGACCCACTTGCGCAACTCCTCGCGAGTGATGACCATGCCTGTGGGATTGTTGGGATAGCACAGGTAGATCATGTCGACACGATGGTCGGGAATGACCGGGACGAAGTTGTTGTCCTCGGTGCAGGGCATATACGTGACGTTGCTCCAATGTCCGTTCTCAAAATAGCCCGACCTTCCGTTCATCACATTTGAGTCGACGTAAACTGGATAGATAGGATCGGTTACGGCCATGGAGTTGTCCCACCGCACCAACTCACCGATATTTCCCGTGTCGCTCTTAGCTCCGTCGTTCACAAAGATCTCGTCGGGGTCGAGGTGCACGCCTCGCGGCAAGAAGTCGTTCTTCACAATGGCCTCACGAAGCCAGAGGTAACCCTGCTCGGGACCATAGCCATGAAATGTATCCTTGTGCGCCATGTCGTCGACAGCCTTATGCATCGCCTCAATGACGGCGGGACAAAGCGGCTGCGTAACATCACCAATGCCCAGGCTGATAACATCGGCCTTCGGGTGGGTAGCCTTGAAAGCATTCACCTTCTTGGCTATGTCGGCAAAGAGATAGTTCTTCTGTAGCTTTAAGAAATGCTCGTTGATTAATGCCATATTACCTATTCCTTTTATGTTGTTGTAAGTCTGTGTTGTCGTTGTCCTGATGGTTTGCCACGACGGCGTGCGACTTCTGCCATTGCAACCTGCGACTTCCGCCATTACTTCTTGCGACTTCCGCCATTGCAACCTGCGACTTCCGCCATTGTGGCGAGCAAGCTATTCCTGCGAGGCAAGCGTTCTACCGACCGCGCCTTCTGGCCAATCAGCCCATTGGGATGTCGCCTTCGAAGACAAATGCGGCCGGGCCTGTCATATAGATATGGTCGTCGTTGGCCGACCATCGGATGTCGAGCGTACCACCATCCATGAGGACGGCGGGATGGCGCGAAGCCAAACCGAGGCTTGCCGCGGCGGCTGCCGTGGCGCAAGCGCCCGTGCCACAAGCCTGAGTGATGCCGCTGCCACGCTCCCAAACCCTTGTGCGGATCTGGTCGTTGCCCACAAGCTGCGCAAACTCAATGTTGCAACGCTCGGGGAACGCCTCGTCTCTCTCTAACAATTTGCCGGCTCGGGCAATATCGAGTCCTTCCATTCTGTCCACAAATATCACGTAGTGGGGATTGCCCATCGACACAAACTTGGCCGCAACAACATGTCCGTCGAAGTCGGCCGGCAGTTTGATTTCAGCTCCAGTGTACTGCTCGGACTGCTCGAACCGCGGCTCCAGCATGTCGACTGTAACACTCTCCACCTTGTCGTCAGCCGTGAGGTGCAGTTGCAAGACCTTAACTCCCGAGAGTGTTTGCAGCCTGATGACAGGCTTATGAAACACGCCCTTCTCGTATAAGTACTTGCCTATGCAGCGACTGGCGTTGCCGCACATCATTGCCTCCGAACCGTCGGCGTTGAAGATGCGCATCGAAAAATCTGCTTGTGTGTTGTCGTGAGGTCGGCCGATCAATACCAATCCGTCACTTCCGATGCCCGTATGGGGACGGCTCCAAGCTATGGATTGGGCAGCGGGATTGGGCACATCATATAAAGAGGTGTCAACGTAAATATAGTCGTTACCCGCGCCATGCATCTTTGTGAAGTGAACTAACTGTGTCATTTTGCGTCAAATTATAACGTTTCAATCAACCTTTTGTCTGAAATACGTTGCAAAGGTAAAACAAAAAGTTAGGATATTCGTTACGCAAACACAGTTTTCTACCTTTTATTTTAGTTAAAATACGAATTTGAAAGCATCAGCCGTTGCTTTGCAAGCAATCTGTAAGGCTACAATCTCCAAATGCTTACACTTTGGCGAAAAACATAAAATCTAACTTTCAAATAGTAGCTATTGTTAACATAATATTAGCAAAACGTCGTACTTTTGCGCCTACAATATAACAAAAAGAAAGCAATATTGCGTATTAACTCACAACTTTAACAACCATGTGCGGAATAGTAGGAATATTCAATATCCAGGAGCAGACCCCTGGTTTGAGACAGAAAGCATTGCGAATGAGCCAGAAAATCAGGCACCGCGGACCTGACTGGAGCGGCATCTACACGGGCGGATCTGCCATCCTTTGCCACGAACGCCTGAGCATTGTGGACCCCGAGTCGGGACGTCAACCGTTGTTCTCGCCCGACAAAAAGCAGGTATTGGCCGTCAATGGCGAGATTTACAACCACCAAGCGCTGCGCGCTGAGTTTGCCGATTACCAGTTTCAGACAGGTTCCGACTGCGAGGTGATCCTGCCCTTGATGCGTAAGGGCGACATCGTGGATGGCTTAAACCGCCTCTCGGGCATCTTTGCCTTCGCGTTTTACGACCGCAACGACGACTCGTTCCTCATCGCCCGCGACCCGATAGGCGTCATCCCACTTTATATAGGCTACGACAACGACGGCACGGTCTATGTGGCTTCTGAGTTGAAAGCCCTCGAAGGACAGTGCGATCGCTACGAGCCTTTCCTGCCTGGGCATTACTATTGGAGCAAGGACCCTGGCATGAAGCCCTACTACAGCTTCACTGGCGAAGGCGGCGCACAAGGTTTCAAGGATGTGGAATTTGAAGGAAAGCCCGTGTCGGAACTGAGCTACAACGATAGCGTGCGAGCCGTGCGCAAGGGCCTCATGGACGCCGTGAAGCGCCAGTTGATGAGCGATGTGCCCTACGGCGTGCTGCTTTCGGGCGGTCTCGACTCGAGCGTCATCTCAGCCATCGCCGAGAAATACTCGGCCAAACGCATTGAGAACGATGGAGAGACGGCCGCTTACTGGCCACGCCTCCACTCGTTTGCCGTGGGCCTGAAAGGCGCTCCCGACTTGGCCAAGGCCCGTTTGGTAGCCGATCACATTGGAACCGTGCACCACGAGATCAACTATACCATCCAGGAAGGTCTCGACGCCATCCGCGATGTCATCTATTTCATCGAGACCTACGACGTCACCACAGTGCGCGCCTCTACACCCATGTACCTGCTGGCGCGCGTCATCAAGTCGATGGGCATCAAGATGGTGCTCTCGGGAGAGGGCGCCGACGAGATCTTCGGCGGATACCTTTATTTCCACCGCGCGCCCAACGCCACCGAGTTTCATAAGGAGACGTTGCGCAAGCTCTCCAAGCTCCACCTCTACGACTGCCTTCGCGCCAACAAGAGCTTGTCGGCATGGGGCGTGGAAGGGCGCGTTCCGTTCCTCGACCGCGAGTTTCTCGACGTGGCGATGAGCCTCAACCCCGAGTACAAGTTGTGCCCCGGCCACACCATTGAGAAGAAGATAGTGCGCGACGCGTTTGCCGACCTGTTGCCCGAAGAGGTGGCATGGCGACAAAAAGAGCAATTCTCCGACGGAGTGGGCTACTCGTGGATCGACACGCTGAAGCAGATCGCCGCGAGCAGTGTGAGCGACGAGCAGATGGCGCACGCCGCCGAACGGTTCCCCATCAACCCACCCCGCAACAAGGAGGAATACTGCTATCGCTCCATCTTCGCGGAGCATTTCCCGAGCGACTCAGCCGCCCGTTCAGTGCCAAGCGTGCCAAGCGTGGCGTGCTCCACAGCCGAAGCCTTGGCTTGGGACGCCTCGTTCAAAAACCTGAACGACCCCAGCGGTCGCGCCGTGAAGGGCGTGCACGAGCAAGCTTACTAATCCAACAACAATACAACCAATTGCCTTTTACCCAAAAACCAGACGAGTCGGTCAGTTACCATAGGCTCACTCGTCAAACAACGCAAGGCACCCTTAGCGGCCATTCATGGTAGCAAGGGTGCCTTCGCATGACAGCAGGAACCAACATAGGTGGCAACAAGAGAGCTTTCGTATGACAGCAGAAACCAACATAGGTGGCGCATACATAAATCATTTCCAAAATATTGTAACACGAAAGACGCTTTTGCATTGTAAATTTGCAACCGCAAACACAAATAAGCCATGAGTGGCGTAACGGCCTTTCGCGCCCCACGCCACCCCAAACATCATGACAACATGACACACAACATCCGCAAATTACACACTGCCGCCATCTGCATGCTGGTTCCCGCCTACGCCATGGCGCAAGCGCCCAGCACCAACCATGCCACGCCTGCCGACACCCTTGGACACGCCACACAGCTCCACGAGGTCGTCGTAAGCAAAGGAATGATGACCTCACGCCGCCTGTCGGGAGCCGAAAACTCACTTTACATCGGTCGCGACGAACTGTTCAAGGCAGCTTGCTGTAACCTTGGCGAGAGCTTCGTCACCAATCCCAGCGTCGACGTGAACTACAGCGACGCCACCACAGGCGCCCAACAGATCAAGCTCCTCGGCCTGAGTGGCACCTACGTGCAGCTCCTCACCGAGGCGCAACCCGCCTACAGGGGCACCGCCCTGCCCTACCAGCTCAGCTACATACCAGGCAATTGGATGAAGAGCATACAGGTGTCGAAAGGCAACTCGTCGGTGAAAAACGGCTATGAGGCCATGACCGGGCAAATCAATGTGGAGTATCTGAAGCCTGAGGAAGACACCGGCGCCGACCTCAGCGTTTACGGCAATACGATGACCCGCCTCGTGACCGACGCCGACGCCAACTTCCACATCCGAGGAAACAAGAACCTCAGCACCGAACTGCTGGGCCATTTCGAGAACAACTGGAGCCACCACGACGGCAATGGCGACGGTTTCCAGGATGAGCCCAACGTGCGACAATACAACCTGCAAAACCGTTGGTACGCCAAGGCGGGCCGCTACCTATTCCACGGCGGCGTGGAAATGATCCACGAGAAGCGGTCGAGCGGTCAGGTGGAAGGCCACGCACAAGCCATGGAGGACATGGGGCTGTACCACATCGGCGTGGAGAACAACCACTATGGCGCCTACATGAAGCACGCCTTCATCACCAACGCGGCCCACGGCGGCAACCTTGCGCTCATGGGGCGCATGTCGATGCACCAGCAAGATGCGGACTACGGTCTACGGACCTACAACGTTAACGAGAAGAACGCCAACGCCCAACTGATGTACGAGACAGGCATCGGATCCGACCATAACCTGTCGGCCGGACTGAGCCTGAACTACGACTATCTTCACCAAGACTACAACCTCGGCGACGCGCCCGCCCGCTTAATCGTGAGCGAGACCACCCCCGGCGGTTACGCCCAGTACACCTTCAACCACCACAACCGCCTCATCGCCATGGCCGGCCTGCGTGTGGACCACAGCAATGTGTACGGCACGTTTCTCACACCGCGTTTCCACCTGAAATGGCAAGTCAACAACGTTCTCACCCTTCGGCTGAGCGCCGGCAAGGGTTACCGCTCGCCCCACCCTCTTGCAGAGAACAACTACCTGTTGGCAAGCGGTCGGCAGATAGTCGTGGACGAGCCTCAGCAGGAAGCCGCATGGAACTATGGAACCACCATTGCGCTCTATGTGCCCGTGGCCGGCAACACCCTGAAGATCAATGCGGAATATTACTACACCCACTTCACCCGCCAACTTGTTATCGACTACGACAGCGACCCCCACACGTTGCACCTCACCAACCTCGATGGGCGCAGCTATTCGCACACCATCCAAGTGGACGCCTCCTACCCCGTGGCCCAAGGGTTGGACGTTACAGCGGCCTACCGCTACAACCTCGTGAAGTCGACGTATGGCGGCCAACGCCTGTGGAAACCGCTGCAGAGCCGCTACAAGGCCCTGGTGAGCGCCTCCTACCACGACCCGTTGGAACTCTGGCAACTGGACGCCACCTTCGCCCTCAACGGCGGCGGCCGCCTGCCCCGCCCCTACACCACCAGCGACGGCACGCCCTCGTGGGGCACCCACTTCAGGGCCTACGAGAACCTGACCGCCCAGGTGACGCGCCACTTCCGCCATTTCTCGCTCTACATAGGCGGCGAGAACCTCACCAACCACAAGCAGAAACAGCCCATCATTGGCGCCGACAACCCCTGGGCCCACACCTTCGAGCCCACACTGGTCTACGCTCCCATCACGGGCATCACTGGATATATAGGCATAAGAATTAACATAGGACACAGATTATGAGAAAAGTTATCATGACGCTGGCCATCACCCTGATGGGTGTGGCAGCACAAGCAAAAGACATCAAGACCGTCATCTTCACCACCCAGCCACAAATGCACTGCGCCAGCTGCGAGAAGAAGATCAAGGGCAACCTCCGCTACGAGAAGGGCGTGAAGCGCATCGACACCAGCGTGGAGCAGCAGAAGGTCACGGTGAAGTATGACGCCGACAAGACCTCAGCCGAGAAGTTGCAGAAAGCATTCAAGAAGTTTGGCTACGAGGCTCGCCAGGTGAAGGCCGACGAGAAGGTGAAGCGCGACAACACCCAGAGTTGCAGCAACATGTAAGTCAAGCACATAAGCACTTCACACACGACAAAAGGGCGGAATATCCTTCAACGGAACATTCCGCCCTTTTGTCGTTGGAAAAAGAAAAATGAAAAAAAGTGCTTGTTTTCATGTCACAATCCACCTACCTTTGCGTATTATAAGCGAACAAAAGAAAGAAATGACGCCCGAAGAATTCCAAAACGAAGCAGCCCACCTGCGCCAGAGCCTGGTAAGCGAAGCCATGCAATACGTCCGCCGCGCTGACGTGGCCGAGGACATTGTGCAAGACTGCCTGGTGCGCCTGTGGGACATGCACGGCGACCTGCGCTCCCCCATGGCTGCGTTGGCGAGGATTGTAACCCGCAACCTCTGCCTCGACTTCGTTCGCCGCACGCCCCACACCGAGGACGTGGCGCAGCTCCCCCAGGTCGACGAGGCCGACGGAACCGCCGAGCGCCACGAGGCCGTCGACCGCATGATGGACATCGTTACGGAGCTGCCCTTGGTGCAACAAACGGTGCTGCGCATGCGCCACATCGAAGGGCGCGACATGGCCTACATAGCCCACACACTGGGCATGAACGAGGCCACGGCCCGCAAAGCGCTCAGCCGAGCGCGCATGGCCGTAAGACCTTAATTCCGCAACACTATAATTTAACTTTATTTATA
>ULUS01008322.1_pt1 | contig 13279 bp, 9 predicted proteins | sample 1958761 | NCBI WGS metagenome assembly ULUS01 (sample SAMEA4835767, study PRJEB28245) | human gut metagenome | biome: gut microbiome; material: fecal sample | place: Denmark | collected 2008
GAAGAGCCTGCTCCAATGCGTTCAAATCTTCAGGATTGAAGATAGCAGGAAGAGCTGCACGATTGACAGTGCCTTCGGCAGTCATCGCGTCCTTACCCACATTTCTTGTGTCAGGTACTTGCTTGGCAAGTACTACGATTTTTAAACTCATATTAATTATTGGTTATTGTTATAATATTCTAAGTTTGTTAGTGCTCGGTGCTCAAGTTGTCCTCTGCAAGTTCGTGTAATTCGGACTTTCATTGTCCAATTTGGGACAAACACAGCCGCAAAAGTACCATTTTTTTGTCTTTTACCCAAATATTTCGGCATAAAATAGCACATTTTAGGAATGTTTGTGCGCAAAAGTGAATATTTGTGCAAGATTTTCTTGTGAGATTAGAATAAAAATTGTAGTTTTGTAGGCGAAAGAAACAAATTCTCATGAAGAGAATTTGCCAAATCAATAAGAAGCTTAAAAACAAACGATGAAAAAAGTATTTGTAAGTGGCTGCTACGACCTTCTGCATAGTGGTCATGTGGAATTTTTCCGCCAAGCATCCCAGTATGGAGACCTTTACGTCGGTATCGGCTCCGATGAGACCATCCTTGGCTATAAGCACCATAAGACTTTCTACCCTGAGCAGGAACGTCTTTTCATGGTGAAATCTATCCGTTATGTCAAGGATGCCTTCATCAACCAAGGAAGCGGCATCATGGACTTCGTGCCAACGATAGATATTGTGAAACCAGACATCTTTGTGGTCAATGCCGATGGCAGCAGCGAGCCCAAGCGCAAGTTCTGCGAGGAGCGTGGCATCGAGTATGTGGTGTTGGAGCGCACTCCTGCCGAGGGATTGACGGCTCGCTCTAGCACCGACATCAAGGACTCTACTTGCCAACTGCCTACTCGTCTCGACTTGGCGGGTACTTGGATCGACCAACCATACGTGAGCTGTTTTGCACCGGGCTGGGCAATCACCATGTCGCTCGTGCCTACCTTCGAGGTGCGTGAGCGTTGCGGACTTTCCACTTCCACTCGCAATATGATCAAGAAGATATGGCCCGTGAAGTTGCCTGACATGAATCCGGAGATTCTCGCCAAGCTCGTGTTCTGTTTTGAGAACGACCCAGAGCGCAGCGATGGCATCGTGAGCGGTGCGCAAGATAGCATCGGTATCTGTATGCCGGGACTCTGCCGTCATTATTACAACAATCGTTTCTGGCCAGAGAAGTTTGAGACTTGCAACGATGACGAGGTGCTCGACTGGTTGGAGTGCCATCTCTGCATGATTCCGATGGAGCCTCGCCGCCCAGGTTGTTCTGTGGTGGATGGCAAGGACATCACCGAGCCAAAGGTGAAGGCATTGGCGAAGGCTGCAGACGACTGTTGGAATGCCATCCTCGCCAAGGATTTCGAGGCGTTCGCTTCCGCCTTCAAGGCTTCGTTCGATGCCCAGGTAGCGATGTTCCCAGCCATGATTCAAGGTTGCGTGCAAGGCTTCATCGACGAGTATTCCATGTTGCCTGAGGTGCATGCTTGGAAGATGCCAGGAGCAGGTGGCGGTGGCTATCTCGTGCTGGTAGTGGATGACGTGAAGGCGTTCCGTGAGAAGCATCCGGAGGCCATCGAATTGACGATTAGAAGAAAATAATGAAGATAGAATCTAGGAGTCTTTGTCTTGATGAGCCTCTTGGATTTTCATGGTATAAATGATATGAGTAAGATAGTAGATAAGAAATATCTCTTTTCTTTCGCCTTGGTAGCCTCCTTGTTCTTCTTTTGGGGATTCGCCCATAGCATCCTCGACATCTTGAACAAGCATTTCCAGGACGCCTTGGTTATCTCCAAGTGGCGTTCGGCATTGGTGCAGGCGATGGTGTATGGTGGTTATTTCATCATGGCGTTGCCTGCTGGAGCCATCATCCGCAAGTGGGGCTACAAGGTGGGAGTCATCACGGGCTTGATGCTCTATGGCATCGGAGCCTTGCTCTTCATTCCGGGCGAGAGCCTGATGTCGTTTGAGTTCTTCTTGGCTTGCCTCTTCGTGATAGGTTGCGGATTGACTTGTCTGGAGACGGCGGCTAATCCTTATGTGGCTGTGCTCGGCGATGAGGCGACAGCCCCTTCACGATTGAATCTTGCCCAGTCGCTCAATGGCTTGGGATGGATTGTCGGTCCACTCGTGGGAGGACTCGTGGTCTTCAGTGGCGAGGATGGCAATAGCGGTTCGGTCTCTTTGCCATACGCCGTCATTGGTGTCATCGTGCTGATTGTCGCCTTTGTCTTCTCTCGCATCCAGTTGCCTGAGATAGTGGAACAACAAACAAGTATGGATGGAGAAGGAAAGGGTGACAAATGTACGGGGGCTGATGAGAGCCTTATATATAATGATGAGAGCCTTATATATAATAAGGTGGAAGATGCAAGGGAAAAGGCTGCCTGTGGAAGCAAGGCAGAGCCATCCTTGTGGCATTCCTCCGTCTTTGTCTTCGGTTTGGTCGCTCTCTTCTTCTATGTGGCTGCACAGACGGGCATCAATAGTTTCTTCATCAACTATGTGACGGAGAAGGTGCCAACGGTATCTTCCAGAACAGCAGCCTTGTTGCTCTCCTTTGGCGGCATGGGCTTGTTCTTCGTGGGCAGACTATTGGGCAGTTGGCTGATGAATCGCATCCAGGCGAGTAAGGTGCTCTTGGCATGTGCCATCGGTGGCATCCTCTGCATGGCATACGTGATTTTGGGTTCAGGCATCTCGGCGTTGGTGGCATTGGTGCTCACCTATCTTTGTGAGGCGACCATGTTCCCTACGATCTTTGCCTTGTCGCTCAATGGCTTGGGTGTCAACGAGACAAAGCGAGGTTCCTCCTTCCTCATCATGAGTATCGTGGGAGGAGCCATCGCCCCAGTGTTGATGGGTGTGATAGGCGAGACCAACATGGCCATCGGCTTCATCATCCCGCTCATCTGCTTCATCGTCATCGCCTTGTTTGCTTGCAAACTGCTGAGATAAAATCAGCTAAGCAGGCTTTATCGTGTGTCTTATTCAAAACTCTTCAGGCGAGCGATGTACTTGCCTAGGATGTCGAATTCGATGTTCACCGTGGTGCCTACCTCGATGTTGCAGAAGTTGGTGTTCTGACGGGTGTAAGGGATGATGGCGACGGTGAAGGTGTTGTCGGTAGGTTCGCAAACGGTGAGTGATACGCCATTTACGGTGACGCTGCCCTTATCGACGGTGAAGTAACCCTTGCGAGCCATCTCCTTGTTCAACTCATATTCGAAGGTGAAATAGGTGGAGCCATCGGCATCCTTCATGGCGATGCACTTGGCGGTCTCATCCACGTGGCCCTGTACGATGTGCCCATCCAGTCTGCCGTTCATTACCATCGAGCGCTCCACGTTCACCTTGTCGCCCACCTGAAGCAATCCTAGGTTGCTGCGGTCGAGAGTTTCCTTCATCGCCGTTACGGTGTAGGTGCCGTCCTTGATTTCCACCACGGTGAGGCACACGCCATTGTGGGCAACGCTCTGGTCGATGCTGAGTTCATCTACGAAAGAACAAGACAGGGTGAAGTCGATGTTCTCTTTATCATGCTTGATAGCCACGACGGTGGCCATCTCTTCTACGATTCCACTAAACATATTATTCTCTATTAATGATTTGGCTGCAAAGTTATGAAATTTGCGTCAAGTCACCAAACAATTTAAATCACTTTCACCCTTTTCTTTCCTTTTCTTCCATCCACCACAATCTTTTCGAATATAATCGCTGGGTCGTGAGGTGTGAGTGTGAGCGTGTGGATGCCGTCTGACAATGCAGGCAACTCCAGCTCAATCACCTTGTCGATGATACGAGTGGCGATGGTAGGATAGTAGAGATCGTAGATGTTCTCAGGCTTCTCGTTCAAGTCTTTGTTGAGGTTCACTTGGATAGGCGAAGAGCCATCTAGGCTGACACTATACGTGAGACCGCCCTTGTTGAGATAATCGAGGGTCGATTTCGTGATAATGTGGAGGCGAACCTTCTTGGTGTGCAGCTTAAACTTATATGTGATGCTGGCTCCCTTCACGCTCTGGGTGTATGGCATCAAGGTCATGCCTGCGAGGCTCTTGCCCATGAATGGAATCTTCGTCCATTTCGCTTCGGCATCGGTCTTGCTGAAGAAATATGGAGCCTCGATGCTGACCACGCCGTTTTCATCTGCGATGACGTTGCCGCCTTCATCAGCCTTCTCTATGCGATGGAGTGGAGGACAGGTGTCTTTCTCGAAATCATCGTTCCAAGAGGTATAACCGATGTGCTTCTGGGTCATCATGCCATTCCATTTGCCATTCGACATCTTATGATTGTAGAAGTCGCAAAGTTCGGCATCTCGTTTGAAGAGACGCTCGCATTCGTCTGCCCACTCATTGGCTAGTGGGTTGCCTTGCTCATAGTACTTGTGGTTCTGGGCTTGGGCGAAGTACATCTGATGCAAGTTGCTCATCACCTCGACTGGGAAGAGGATGAGTTGGCGATAGGCATCGTGGTAGGCGGCAGGAAGAGAGTTGTATTGGCGAAGGGCATCAGCCTCCAGTTTGAGATATTGGTTCACCACCTCCTGCCATTCTCCGCTCTCTAGGTCGTAGGTGTTCTTGTCGAGCATCTCGGCGGTGCAACGACCATTGTACTTGCAGACGAGGTTGAGGATGCGGGCTGCCTCCTCAGCTTGAGATTTCCCGAAGTTCTCATTGCCAACTTGCTTCGCTCCACCAAACTGCTGCATACAGAAGTCACGGGTGTGGTCGGTGATATGCTCCACGGAGTATTTGTGTGGATTCCACGCCATGTCCATGAATTGGCTGATAGGATATTCCATTGGTTTTAGGTCGCCCACGTTGAGAATCCAAAGGCGGTCGATGCCGTTCTCGTAGGCGAGTGTGAGCTGTTCCCAAGGGTTCTGTACGGGTGTGACGTTGAGGAACTTGGTGTTGCGAGGAGCGCCTACGTAATCGACATGATAGTATAAGCCCCAACCGCCCTTGTGCTTGCGTTCCTGAGCATTGGGCACTCGGCGCACATCGCCCCAGTTGTCATCACATAACAGGAGTGTCACGTCGTCAGGAATCTTCATTCCCTTGTCATAATAATCCAACACCTCTTTATATAAAGCCCAAACCTGTGGTGTCTCGCTTGCTTTTTTGCCGGTGACGTCAGAGATGATTTGGCGTTGGTCTGCGATGATTTGCTGCATCAGTTGGGTGTCGGCATCCTCGCTCATAGCCTCGTCTCCGTCGCCACGCATGCCGATGGTCACGATTTGTTCGGTACCCTTCATGCGTTCGATTCCCTCACGGAAGAACTTCTGTAGTCCTTGCTTGTTCTTCTGATAGTTCCAGGCACCCCAACCCTCACGATTGCGTGCATATTCCTGGTGGTTGCGAGCCATCGGCTCATGGTGGGAGGTTCCCATCACAATGCCCATCTCGTCGGCGGTCTTCTCGTTCTCAGGGTCGTCGGCATAGAAAGCCCATCCCCACATGGCAGGCCACATCATGTTGCCTCGCAAGCGGAGCACCAGTTCGAATACTCGCTGGTAGAATCGGTGGTCGCCATATTCCGTGCCGTAGGTGTTCTTCACCCAAGACGTGAGGCAAGGAGCCTCGTCGTTGAGGAAGATGCCACGATAGCGCACGGCTGGTTCGCCATCCGTATAGATGCCCTTGTTGACGAAGATGGAGTCGTGGTGTTCGATAGGCACGTCAGCCCAGTCGTACCAAGGCGATACGCCCATCTGCAGAGAGAGTTCGTAGATGCCATAGATGGTGCCACGGCGATCGCTTCCGGCAATGACCAGTTGACCGTCGATGAGGGTGATGATAAATTTCTCGTGCTTGCCTTGGAGTAGTTTGGCATCGAGGCGACGCTGCTTGACGAGTCGGTCGATGGCAGCGGAGTGTCCGAGGGTACCCACGAGGATATTGGCTTTGGGGGCATTCCCCTTGCCCGATATGGAGGTGCTCTCCTTGCCCGATATGAAGGAGTCGGCGAGGATGGAGGCAGGGCTTCCACTTACATTCTGTATGTCCTTGATGAGGGCTTGAACAGCGTAGCTCACCCCTCTGCAATCGTTATGGTCGAGGTAGATGTCTATCTGGTTGTTGGCATTGAGGAGCAGGTCGCCTTGGTGGAAGGAGACAAACTTGTCGGCAGCGGAGAGGCTGAGCGATGAGAGCAAAGCCATGCTTAGGAAAAAAATTTTCTTTTTGTTGTTCAGGCTCATAGTTTATTATTTTTAGTAATCGTTGAGGATGAGAAGAAATCTCGGTTGCAAAGGTAGCATAAAAGAATGAGAAACCTACTTTCTGGCGTAACACTTTGTTTTCTTTTTGTTTCTTCAAGAGAAGAAAACGTGATTTTAGGAGTCTTTTCCGTCAAAAACGACAGAATCGGCTAGAATTTCTCCCTTTTCTTTTGTGGGTTCGTTGGAAAATTGTAATTTTGCAATCGGGTGTCATCATACACCTATTTCGCATGATGCGGAAGAATCTATTCAGTCATATAAATCTAACAATCAGAAAAAATGAAGAAGCAATTATCAACGGTTCTATTATCGTTGCTTGCCTTGGCTCCAATGCAAGCGCAGAATCTACAGAAAGGAAATTATGGTTATCTCTATTGCCACATGAGTGACAAGGGGGAATATACAGCTTTCGCCATTTCTCGTGATGGATACAATTATCAAGACATCAATGAGGGCAAGGCTATCTTCGACCCCAAGGAGCATGCTCGTATCGAGGGTGGAACTCGTGATGCCTATATCACCCGTGCCCATGATGGGAAGGGCTACCTGATGGTGACCACCGACATGTGTGTTGCCAAGAGCCACAAGTGGGACAACTATGGCATCGACTTGCTTCGAAGCGATGACTTGATTCATTGGAAGAGCGTCACCTTCGACTTCCGCAATGGTATGGCCAACTTCTGTGATGCAGGCAAGGCGGAGTCGCCTTACAAGAACTGGGAGACCATCAATCGTGTATGGGCCCCTCAGATATTTTGGGACCCAGACTTCGTGTGGGAGAATGGCGAGAAGGGCGGATATATGATTTATTACTCCATGCTCAACCGTCCGGAGGAGAAATACGACCGCATGTATTATAGTCATGCCGACAAGAGTTTCACCAAGATTACGACCCCTCGCTTGCTTTTCGATTGGGGCTATGCCACCATCGATGCCGACATCAACTATCTGAAGAGCGATGGCTTGTACCACATGCTCATCAAGAAGGAGGGTGGCAAGCGAGGCATCTTCACGGCTACGAGCAAGTACCTGACTCATGGTTGGGGTGCTCCTGTGGATGACGACTATGTGAGCTTCGAGGGCAACAAGATGACTGAGGGCAGCAGCGCCTTCCAGTTGATAGGCGACGATACCTGGCGTGTGGCTTACATCCAGTACAGCGACCATCCTAAGCATTATCGCATCTGCAAGGCCGACAAGTATCTCCGCAATTTCTCCGACCCTGTCGATATCAAGGGCGTGACGGCTCCTCAGCATGGTAGTTTCATGCGCATCACCAAGAAGGAGTACAATCGACTCGTGAAGTGGGATCAGGAGTTGAAAGCTGGGAAGAAATAAAGTGGGTGAAGGATCGCCACGACATTCTAGGATAAACATTCGAATAAAAAAGAAGCCTGCTCGTCCGAAAGGATTAGCAGGCTTCTTTATGTGTATGCGATTTATTTCTCCATAAACTTCTTGGCAGCTCTGAGCTGGTGTTTCATCACGCTCAGGAACTCCTGGCTCTCTTGCAATACGTTGAGATATACCAAGGAGATTTGCATCAAGGTGTTGCCCTTGGTGTGCTGGATGCGGTCGATGTGCTTCTTGCGCACTACGCTCAACTCGTCCTTGCAAGCATCTGCCTCGGCGAGAATCTCACGATAGGTCTCGTATCGGTCGGTCTCTATCTGCTCTGCCGTCATCTTCATCAAGTCGTTGATCTTCTGACGGATTGGCGCAAACTCCTTCACGTACTCCTCTGGCAGAGGGTTGAAGTTGTTGTCCACGTGCTCCTTGATAGGGTCGAGCATACGACGAAGAGAGTAGATGAACTGCTGGTTGCTGTTGGCACCGAGGTGGAACCAAGTGTTGCGCTCGATGGCAACCTCCATTGGCGAACGTTTCAGTCCGAGCATCTCCTGGCGACGGAACTTCTTCAGCATGTCTTGCTCCTTCTTCAACTCCTTGTTGGCGTGGCGCAAGTCACGAGTGTTCTCGTTGGCAAGACCATCCATGATGAGGTTGAACTCCACGAGGGCGAAGTGGCACACATAGCTCTGGGTGCGAGATACCTGGCGGCGAAGCAACTCCCATACTATCTCTGGGTCGCGAGAGCGCATCATGAGTTGGAAGGTGCTGCCCCTGCTCACTTCCTTCTGTTTCTTGTTGTACTGGATGTTGCTGCGGATGAGCATGAAGATGACGAGGGCGATGAAGGCACTCTGAACCACGATGCCACCGAAGTGCATGGCGAGACATACCACGGCACAAGCGAAGAATGCCACACCAGCGGTGATAAACCATCCACCGATCACGCTCAATACACCAGTGACACGGAACACGGCACTCTCACGGCTCCAAGCACGGTCGGCGAGCGAAGAACCCATTGCCACCATGAAGGTAACGTAGGTGGTAGAGAGAGGCAACTTGAGGTTGGTACCGATGGTGATGAGCATGGATGCCAACACGAGGTTGACGGCTGCACGAACCACGTCGAAGGCGGCACTCTCCTCCAGCTCCACATCGTTCTTGTTGAATCGGCTATTGATCCAGTTTTTCAAGCCCTGAGGCAAGAAGTGGTTGAGCCAAGAGTCGGCGTTCTGGCAGTTGCGTACGATGACACGGGCAACAGAAGAACTGCCAAACATCTCATCGCCTTCATCCTGACGGCTCAAATCCACGGAAGTCTTGATCACGTTCTGAGCCTTCTTCGAGGTCGCCATTGCCACAATCATGATCGCTCCGGCGATGAGCAAGAATACAGGGGCGGTCTTGGCACTCTCCATCAGTGATGTCATCATGAAGGCATCAGGAGCGGCTCCATTGGCGTTCGCCATATAGTCTTGGTAAGAAGAGAGACCAGCGAGAGGCACACCGATGAAGTTGACGAGGTCATTGCCGGCGAAAGCCATCGCCAAGCCGAAGGTACCCATCAAGACGGTGAACTTGAAGATGTTGATGCGGCAGAGGTGCAAGAACTCCATCACGATGGCTGATGCCACGAAGGTGATGACGAGGAGCATGCCGATGTTGTTCTGGATATAGTCGCGCCACTCAGCTGGCAGGTAAGGACTCTTGCCCAAGCCCTTCATGAGGATGAAGTAGGAGAGGGCGGTGAAGGCGATGCCACCGAAGATGGCGATGGAGTAGCGGCTGTGCTTCTTATAATTGAAGGTGAATACGACACGTGAGATCCACATCACGATGACGCCGAAGAAGAAGGCGATGGCAACGGATGCGAAGATACCGATGATCACCTCCAATGCCTTGTCGCTATTGAGCAGCACGCTGTAGTTGAGGCTAGGGTCGCCCCACATCTTCAGGGTGGAGAGGATGAAGGCACCGCCGAGCAACTCAAACACCAATGACACGGTGGTGGAGGTTGGCATACCGAGCGTGTTGAACACGTCCAGGATGATGACGTCGGTCACCATGACGGCTAGGAAGAGCGTCATCACGTCCTCGAAGGTGAAGTGGTCCGGACTCATGATGCCATGCCGGGCGATGTCCATCATTCCCGATGACATGATGGCTCCTAGAACCACACCGCAGGATGCGATGACCAGCACCGTGCGAAACTTTGCCACCTTGGCACCGATGGCAGATTGCAGGAAGTTGACAGCATCATTGCTGACTCCCACGAAGAGATCAAACACTGCCAGACAGAGCAGGAAGATCACGATACAAAGATAAATCGTACTCATATTTTTTCTTAATATATATTTCTCGGCTGCAAAGGTACGAGGTCTATATTACAAGCGATTTAAACAGATGTTACAATATTGTTAAAGTGAAGATGAAGAGAGTTATGACATCGTTTTGTAACATCCGTGTCACGCAATAGAAACATCTTGTAGCTAATTTTGCACCCGAACTTTAAAGGTAACTACAAAAAATGAAGAAGATGTTCTTGATGGCGGCACTCTTGATGGTGTCGATGGCATCGGTGAATGCCCAGGAAGAGGAAAAGGTGGATAAGATGCCTAAGATAGGCGGTACCATCCGCTCCAAGTATGAATACCAAACCGAGGAAGGGGAGGGCAGATTCGAGGTGCGCACGGCTCGTGTCAACGTATCGGGCAAGGTGACCTCGGCGGTGAGCTACAAGGCTGAGATCGACCTCTGCGACGAGGGCAGCATCAAGATGCTCGATGCCTATACCCGCATCACCCCATGGAAGACCCTCCAGCTGACCATCGGTCAGGAGCGTGTGCCATTCACCATCGATGCGCATCGCTCGCCTCATCAGCAGTACTTCGCCAACCGCTCTTTCATCGCCAAGCAGGTGGGCAATGTGCGTGACGTGGGTGCCGAGGTGGGCTATACCTGGAACGTGGGCTTCCCTATCGTGGTGAACGCCGGTGTCTTCAATGGCTCAGGCTTGACCCACCAGAAGGACTACTGGACCACGGGCGTCAACTATTCCGCCAAGGCGCAGTTTCTCTTCCATAGCGTCAACCTCGTGCTGAGCACGCAGAAGATCAAGCCATCCGATGTCACGGTCACGATGTATGACGCAGGCTTGACCTTCCATCGTGGTGGTTTCATCGCCGAGGCTGAGTACCTCTACAAGCATTACTCCAAGGATGCCTTCCACGATGTCCACGCCTTCGATGGCTTCGTATGCTACGACATCCCTATCGTGGCGAAGAAGTCGTTGGTGAAGAAGGTTTCCCCATTGGCTCGCTACGATTTCATGAGCGACCACAGCGATGGCACTCGCTATGATGCCACCGATGATACTCCAGGCGCACTGAAGATCAATGACTACAAGCGACATCGTGTGACGGGTGGTGTCACCATCAGTCTCGCCAAGCCTTTCATCTCCGACATCCGCATCAACTATGAGAAGTATTTCTATCGCAAGGGTGGTGTGGCAAAGACTTCCGAGAAGGATAAGTTCGTCATCGAATTTATGACGCACTTCTAATGCTTTTTTTAATCGACAGTATAAATGTGCAGACGTGTCGCAATCTCTTTTTGTGTGGATTGTGGCACGTTTTTTTGTTCCTTTTGCGAGAAAGTGTTACCTTTGCAGATGAAACTAGATGCTTTTCAGATGAAACTAGATGTTTTCAGATGAAACCTAGATGTTTTTCAGATGAAACCTAGTCAATAAGAACCGATAAGAATAAGATAAGAATGGAAAAACTAGATGATATCAAGGCGATAGCCTTTGATGCCGACGATACGCTCTGGGCATTGCAAAACTATTTTGAGGGCGTGGAGGACGAGTACTGCGACCTCTTGGCAGACTATGGCAGCAAGGAGGAAATCTCGGCTGCGCTCTTCGAGACGGAGTCGGGCAACATGGCAGACTTGGGATATGGCGTGAAGGCCTTCATCATCTCGCTGGTGGAGAATGCCATCAAGGTGAGCGAGGGCAAGGCATCCGCTCGATTGATAGGGCGCATCGTGGAGGTGGGCAAGTCGTTGCTCCATGTCGATGCCAAGCCTTTGGAGGGCGTGGAGAAGACATTGGCGAAGCTGAGGGAGAGGAAAGCTTCGAATGGCTCGGAAATATCTGATACCCAAGAACCTTCGGAAAACTCAGACGCAAGGACGAGCGATAGAAAGTATCGCTTGGCAGTCTTCACGAAGGGCGAGCTGATGGACCAGGAAAACAAGTTGTGGCGTTCGGGCTTGCAACGATATTTCGATGTGGTGAGCATCGTAAGCAACAAGACGCCTGAGGCATATCGCCATCTCTGCAAGGAGTTGGAGGTGAGTCCGGAGCAACTGGTGATGGTGGGCAACAGCTTCAAGAGCGACATTGCGCCCGCCCTGAAGATAGGAGCCTCCGCCATCCACATCCCGTTCCACACCATTTGGGCGCACGAAAAAACGGAGGAGTTCAACCATGAACGCCTCCGTCGCATCTCCCATTTTGAGGAAATCTTGGAGATATTGTAATCTACATGCAGCTGGTTACTCCCAAGGTAGTGGCAATCGCTGTTAAGATGGAGATGGCAATCTGCAAGATGGTTTTCCAAGTTTCTTTCTTCATAATTGTAGTTTTTAGTGGTTAATAATAGTTTTAGTGGGAAAGGAAGCCCCTGCTAGGGGGCTATCCTTTAGTACTCCTTGACGTTGTCCGATTCGCTACCGCTAGAGCTGCCGCCACCCTGTCCGGTGTTGTCGCCCTTGTTGCCGCCGCCAGTGGTGCTAGAGCCGCCGCTAGGAGTGCTGCCACCGTTGTCACCGCTAGGAGTGTCACCGCCGTCACCTTCCTCGGTCACTTCACTGCCAAGGGCAGTAATCTTACACATCTTGCGAAGCTCGGTGTTGCTCCAGTTCTTGGTGTTGCGTACGATGAGGTGTACGCCAGTGATGCTGGAAGCGTTCACCTTCTCGGCGTTGTCCTCACCACGAGAGGTCATGCCGATGGAGAAGAGACCCAGGTCGGCGAAGCGTACGCTCTTGCCATCGAGGATGAGTTCCTGGAGGCAGTCGAGGGTGTCCATCAGAACACCATGTACGGTGCCACGAGAGTAAGGCGAGTTGTGCTCTGAGATGTGGGTTACGAAGTCCTCGAACTCCATGGTTCGGTCTTGCACTGCGGTGGCATAAAATTTCTTCTTGCCAGCATCCTTGCCTACCTGAGGAGTGCGGCTTACCTTACGGTACTTCAATGTTCCTTTCTTTGCCATAACATATTAGTCTTTAAAGGGTTAGTGAAATAATTGTTTCTTCCTTGATTACGATTGCAAAGGTACGACATTTTTTCCGTACCACCAAATTTCAGCGTGTGATAAGGGTCGATTTTCAGCAAGTGGGCTTTTTTCTAAATCTTAAATCATATTTTTCTTGTACGCTACCCATAGTTTTAGTCCTCGCAAGTCATAGTCTCATAGAAGCCCATCTTTTGTTTTTTACATCCCCCATCTAAACTTATTCAGGGACATGATGTACCGATTTAGGGTAAAGAAGCGATGACAATGACAATTACAGTTCGATTTTCCGAGCCTATCCCCCAGATTGCGAGTCGGCAGAAAAGGGTAGAAGAAAATGTAAATATAATTTTATAATA
>ULUS01019837.1_pt1 | contig 13121 bp, 13 predicted proteins | sample 1958761 | NCBI WGS metagenome assembly ULUS01 (sample SAMEA4835767, study PRJEB28245) | human gut metagenome | biome: gut microbiome; material: fecal sample | place: Denmark | collected 2008
AATTGAGATTGCCATTGAGATTGCTTGCGGATTTGAGGTTATAGAAAACTCGAAATAAAATAATACTTTTATTAATACTACTTAAATATTCTATAAAACAAAATGCCGTATATACAGATACGGAAATCATAATTCCCAATGTGTAAGATGAAAGTTTTAAGTCATCTTTAACATATCCCAGACCCAAATTGCCTAGACTTTTCATCGTAATGTCTCTACTGAAATAGGAAACAAACAACAAGGCAATACAATACCCCACAACAAATTTGTTGATTACACCATATTGTGAATTGAGCTTTAGTTGACGTTTAATTAAAAGCATAACAACAACACCGCCCAAACACAAAGCTTGAATAATTCTACCTATGCCACTTCCGTCATCCAAATATACGAAAGTCGAGTGAAAGAAAAGTAAACATAGCAATTTTAAATAACCATCATTCATATCTTATCTTACTATTTTTAAAACATAATCTACAATCTTGTATGGGAACAATAAATTATGAAATGCAGCCCATAATAAAGCTTTTTTCATCAAAGATAATCGACATTCAGAAAACACATATTTCCTTGAAACAGGAAATAAAGTATTAAGCCATTCTTTATGCCGTGATTCCTTATGTAACATCATAACTCCCTTAAAGGTATTTACAAAGTTAGAAAATGCAGCATACCTATCATACATTTTGTTTTTACAAATAAACATCTCGATAATTTTCAAGTTATCATACACATCTTGAGCTCTCCTTTTAGACAAAGAATTATTCGTCAAAGATGTCATATTTGTTAGATTATAATGATAAAAAGGATAATCTACAAAAGAAATAGACTTTGCTTTTGAGAATAACTGTACCATAGTTACTAAATCCTCATGCATATTTGCATAAGGAAAAACTATATCTTTATACAAATACCTTCTAACTAATTTATTCCATACACCAGAATGCAATTTCGCTCTCAACATTAAATCTATAGCATCAGATGGTGTTTCAACAGAAGGACAATCTATAGCAACCTGTCGGTCAGAGAAATTTTCATAATAATTAGCGATGACAATATCTGCATTTTCTTTCACCGCACAACTATACATTTTTTCTAGACAATCATCCTCGACCCAATCATCGGAATCAAAGTGAATAATATATTCACCATGGGAGGCTAAAAAGCCTGTTTTTCTAGCTTGAGGTAAACCTTCATTAAATTTTTTATTAATGATAGATACATTTTGATTGGGATAATCTACTAAAACTTTCTTTAAAATTTCAATCGAATTGTCCTTTGTTGAATCATTAACAAATATATATTCGACATCCTTAAACGTCTGATTTAATACAGATCGAGCACAACGTTCTATATATTTTTCTACTCCATATACAGGTATAATGACACTAATCATAAGGCATTTAAAATAATACTTATAAACAAACTCCGTTTTTCATCAAACATTTGCTTATTTGGCTTTACCTTTAAAGCCAAATTCAAAAGTTCCAAGAATTGTTGCTTTTCGTATTTTTCTGTATAATAGATAAAGCCACTTTCTTTTATCCAATCATAACATTTTTCAACTTTCCCGTTAGAATTGGAAAAGACTATAGCTGGAGTTCCTGTTATATAAGCAAAAATCATCCCATGCAACCGATCTGTTATAATAAGCTTCTTTTCTGAAAAACTTCTCAACAACTCATTTAAATAATTCTCCTTATTGCCTAAGGTAATCAGTTTGTCATCAATGACAGTATCTGTATAATTTATAGGTTGATCACATTGCATAATCATACTCTTGATAGATTCTTCATCTTTACAACCTAATATTTTTTCATTATCCTTACGCAAGCATACAGAAATTCCTGTTCGATGATTACCTTGTATAAAATAATCTAAGGTTAGAACTACATCAGGAACCAATGGAATTTCTTTATTAAGCAAAACTGACAAACATTGAGCCGTTTTAGATTCTCTAGCTAAAATCTGCAAATTCTTGTGCTTACTATATATCTTTCGTGCATATTTGAGCATCTGAAGACCTTCTGATTTTGACGAGAAGTCCGCTGTTATAGGAAATTGGAGAATTCTATTATGAGGTAATTCGGAGACAATAATTTGACGTAAGTTTTCATATAAAGGGTACATATCACCCATATTTCCACCACCAACAAACGTTACAATATCGTTTTTCTTAATTTGCTTAACAACACTCTTTAAATAAGAATAAGAACAATTAGATGGCACCTCTATAATGGTTCTATCAGGCATCCACAAATGCAATAATTTATGCTGTGCATATGTAATAGCCACATCACCTAAATTGCCATAATTTGCTGCCAGAAAAATAAAGATTCGTTTATTACCCGGAATCTCAATTTTCTCTTTTTTCGCAAGCCAATAGTTCTTTTTGCAACGGAAATAAGGAGGAAAAAGATGTATAATTTTATCTATATAAGACATTTTTCAATTTCTTTTTAAAAGTTGAAGGAATCATCGACTTCATTTTATCAAAACTCAAACTAGTATAATATTTTAGCGATGACACTATCATTTCATATCGAGAATCGAGATTATTATTATCATATAATTTCTGAGACATTATATTTTTCATTTCCTCATTAATCCAATTGCCCCCCCAATGACATTTCGATTTCTCAACTCATAATATGTAGGTGCCTTATATTCTGGAATAATACCAAAACTTATAAAATGCGAGGAGTTCATACAAAAAGGAGACCGACAATGACGACCAACAGAATAAAACTTAAGAGGCTTATCTATATTTTTAAAAAAATTAACAACTATAGGACTAGCATAACATGGTCTGAAATCTCCAGTTGCCATATTAAGACTACCACCCCATTTTCCAGCATAACAATATTCATGACGCTTTACCATAAAATTCTTCATAGTAAAATCAAATAAAGGAGAATTAAATTCGCTTCCTTTCTTAACATATTCATCTTCGGAATGTTTTGTAAACAAACGAATATCATTAGACAGATTCTCTTCATCTCGGGTGGCAGCCAATTGAGGAAGAGCCCCAATATTTTCAAGACACAATTGCTTTATTTCTTTAAATAAAGGTTCGTATTCATCACATAGATTAACTTGCACCAGAAATGAACAACCTAGAGACTTAACATATCTTACATTATCAAAGAATTTATCAACCATTCCCAAACGCTTTAGCTCTATCAAGTGTAAGGAAAATGAAAACTGCACATGTTTGAGTAAATCCGACGGTATCAACTCAGCTATTCTTTTAAATACTCTTGTTACAGTTCCATTTGTTGTTACATTAACATAGTGACCTTCTCTCAAAAGTGCAAGCATAAGCTCAGGAAGTTCTTTCTGCATCATAGTTTCTCCTGCACCACATAAAGAGAAATACGCAATACCTCCAAGGCGTTTCTGGCTAAGAGCTTTGCCTATATAATCAGGTGAATACTTCATATCAGCCATTTTCATCTTACGATTATCTCTCTGCACCACATAACAATAGTGGCATTTAATGTCACAAGCTGTAATAGGAATGAGACATTCAAAAAAATACTTTATTTTATCCATAAAATTATTATTTATTTAACACCTTTAGACAATTTTCTCATAACTCTTTTAATCCAGAACTTTATAATTTCGTATCGACTATCCCATTTCCTTATTTTATCAAAATTATCACAAGAAACTTCTTCATATTCAAGCTCCGCAAATGAATTAGGAATAATCTTTATATTATCACTTTTCAACACATTAGCAGAATATTTCATTGAACGTTTTTGCAAATGCATATAAGCACATTCTTCTGTTTCCAAGCGCCCATTATTTTTAAAATATCGCTTAATATGCCCTTTATTCCACAGATATACTGCATCTTTATATATCTCTGCTATATATCCATGTTTGGACTTCTTAGTGTATCGTCCAATATACTGGACTCTAACAAATCTATAAAAACTCATGTGAAAGTTGAAAGAAAAATCTCTTACCAACACAGGTCTATTCTCAGAAAGAAAGATTCTATTTATGTTATTGTCATAAAGATACTCTTCATCAAAGGTTTTTATGGCATTCGTTGTAAAAGCATTTTTAAACAAGGACCTACCTTTATAATCATGCATGAAAACACGATTATTCTCAAAAGTATTTCTGTATAAAACCATATGACCTAGACATCCAATCTTATCAAATTTATCGAAAATATTATCCGTAAAAAACATCGATAGATTTCCCATTAAGACATCTGTATCACAATGTCCCCAAAACTTAAAATCAGCCAAGTATTCTTCAAAGATATAACCATAAGCCGGCTTGTAATCACACAACTTATAAGGTTTATCTAAAGCGATAGGAAAATCAAATTTAGACTGAATCAACCCCTTTAATTTCTCAAAAGACATTTTAACAACCCTAAAGTTTTCCGGGTAGTCATACTTTGTCTCATCATCTGTTATAACGAGCCAATTAAAATCGCTGTTATAAGCACATGTTTTCAGAAACAAAGGAAAATAGTTGTTAAACTTACCGAAGTAAGGTATGATAAAGCAACACTTTCTCATGATTTCTTCAATATCTTTTTTAAAATAAATTTTACAGCTTTCTTTGCTTGTTTCATATAAAACGACAAAACATATTTGTAGTGTTCTATATTTCTTATAGTATTTATCTCCTTATTATTAAGCTCAAAAAAGAACTGTTCCCAATCCTCAGCAATCTTCTCAACAGAAAACTGTTTGATGTATTCAAGCACTACCTTGTTGTCGTAACTGTCATTTTTTAATAAACGTACAATATAGTCTGCCAATTCACCTGTATTAGAATACAGGTTTGTCTTATCGCATACCGTATCAAGATAACCAGCACATTTTATCGTTGTCACTTGACAATCCATAAATTCCATCTCTACGGCTGTATAACCAAATGTTTCAGAAACACCGCTTGGATTAGGAACTCCTACCTTACAATTAGAAAGAACATCATACTTTTCTTTGCCCAATATGCCAAGGAAGTGGACGGAATCTATAATTTTTCCATTTTCAACAATATAGGGCATAAATTCCTTTTCAAAACTGCTATCAGCTATTCCCAAAGCACCAAGTTTTGCCCCTCTTCCATAAAGTTTACCAGAACCAATTACATACAACTGCGCATCAGGAACCCTTTTTATTACTGACGGCCACGCTTTTGCCAAGTATTGGAAGCCTTTTGCTGGATGTAAACTGCCGATATAGCAAACCTTATTTGGTCTATCTTTATTTGGAAGTAACACATCTTTATACTCTTCCTTTGCTGCAGTAGGGACGGCATTGTAGATATAACATGATTTGCCATAAACAGGAGTACCTTTCGTCTGTTCTAGTTCTTCTTTTCCAACGTTGACAATTTTTACTACATTATCATGACGAGCGTAGAACTCATAATAATATGTAGGGATAAAAGTATTAGCCCACGCTATAAACTTAACGCTTGAAAAACGACAAACAATGTCTTTCGTCAACAGTTTACCATCGACAACAAGATAATCAACTTCAAACTTTTTGACTATCTTAATAGCGCCAACAAGACTACCACACACTTTCCATTTTAAACAATCCGGGAAAAGAGATGGCTTCTCGCAAAGAAGAGTAACATCCAAACTTCCTTTTTTAGAAAGGGCTGATGCTATTAGAATTGCCGAATATTCAGAACCGCCTACCCCAGGATTTCCTCTATCCACAGAAGTAAAATCAACTTTAGAAATATTTGAGTTTGGAACAAAGAATGCTATTTTCATAAATTATGTTTAGAAAGTGAACGAATCAGAAATGTTTTTGAATTCTCGATTGATTGATACATATTCTCTTGAACCTTAGAATAATCTATTTGGTTTTCTTCATATTCTTCTAATGTCTGAATATATCTAGAAGTCAAACCAGCTAGCGACAAAAGATTTATTAAACGAGCACTTTTATACTTATTTATTACCCATAAATCTTTTTTTAGGATTATGGAAAGAGCTGCCCCATGAAAGGAATTTGTTATAACAGTATCTGCATATTTTATGTAACCTAAGATTTGTAAAGGACCAAGATTCCTCTTATGTCTTCCATCTTTAGAAGAATTAAAGCTAGCATGAATTTCTATAACTTTCAGTCCTTTTTCTTCAGCAATATGCTCTGCCAACTTTACTGCATCTGTTGTTTCTGACATATGATAAATCAAAACATACTTACGTTCTTTAGGAATTTCTAGAATTTTCTCATACCTTTCTTTCTCCAACAAAAAAGTTGGGTCTATACATACAGATATAGATTTGTTTGTATACTTCCGAAGTTCCTCCTTTAAATTATCTTCTCTTACAGATATAGAATCAAAATCATTAAGCGATTTGGATACTAAATCCTTATATTTATTAAATTCATTAAAGGCTGAAAATTCAGAACTAGCAGCATAAGATATCTTCAAAGCATTCTTAGACATTGGGAAATTAAGAAAATAGTTGCTATCAAACCCATGCAATAAAGAAAAATTCCAAATCTGATCGCTTCCCGCTATATAAGCATCCATTCCAATATTATCTTCTATTTTGGAAAACGATTCGGTTAAATGCAAATATACCATACGGAATTTTTTATACTCATTATGCTTTTGATGCATTTCCGAGTAATTGCAGATATTAAACCAATATGTAACAAAAGCTTTAAAAATATTTCTTCTTGAAAAAAGTATGCGGATATTTAGAATACTATAAACCAACTCAATGGACTTACATCTATAATCCAAAACCCTAACATCATAACCTTGATTTTCTAAATATGTCTGTAGAGCCCAACATTGCAAAGCTGCTCCAAAATTATCCGCTCTTTGGAATGTAATAATACCAACTTTCATCTTCTGCCAATTAATTTCTTAATGAGATTCTTCAAAGAACTAATAAATCTTATTTGGATTTTATCAACTTTATATCTCCATCCATCTTCTCCATATTTTTTATATACAAAGTTAAAACCTTTTGCTTGATAGTCACGTTCAAATTCATTTCGCTTTCTATCTATCTTTGTTGGATGTTGCATGTTCGGTTGGAGACAATTTTGAATATCTGCTTGTACAGTATTCATTCTATCCTTTGATGCATCAAACAGTTTTCTTCCTTTTTCTGTATTTATTAATACCAAAGAAACTCCTTTATCATCAGAATTTATATTAGGATCTGTCTTTTGCCAGCCCCAAAAATCAGCAATAGTTATATCACTAGGTCTATGTAAGTTCGTAAAATGACATTTTTCACAAGACTTACGCAATATGATATGCTTATAAAAAAGATATGTAAAGCTCATTTTGCCCCCCCGTTTTAAATTTAAAAGTTTCATGGTGGGCAGCCCAACCATACTTTTGCTTATCTCTAAAGTTAACCCATACTATAGGTGAACCTTGTTTTTTTTCCAAATAGGCGATGTAATCTCTCCATATATATGGACTTGGTACGCCATGACAAACAATATCAACAAGGAACAGATTCTCTCTCAACCGCTTGCCTACATATGAATTCAAGCCTGATGTCTGGCAAGGTGTGCCAGAGAACAAGACAGTCAATCCATCACGCAAATCTTGCTTTACCTGACGGAACACACCTGTCATATCGCTTTGCACATACTTACTACCTTTAAATTCATCACGTTCTTCTTTTGTTGTTGCACGCTTATGAACTACACGGAAATGATCCGTGTAACCTGCTCCATAGACAACACCGCCCTGTTCCAATATATAATCAGAAATGGCAATGAAAGCAGCGCCACTACGACTGGTCTCCACCTCATTCATATCCTTATGGCGAACACCATAAGCCAAAGGCTTGTCGAGATTCAAGCTGGTGTCATAATTGTCATTGAAGGCACATACCTTCTCACACAAGCCACAGTCCACACACTTATCCTTATCCACTTCTGGATAAAGAAAGCCAAGAACATCTGGCTTCATTGTAATTGCATCATGAGCACATATACTGGCACAGGCCGTACATCCACAACAATCTGCAGGATTTTTTATATCTATCATTTCTTTAAAATTTTATTCTTTAGTCCTTTAACCTTATCAACAACAAACTCGCGTTCTTTACCATTGCAGCCAACATAGATTTCTACTATGAGCGTACAAACTATAGAAACTAATGATAACACAACGAACGAGAGAAACGACTCTTCCATATATTTAGAAAGTAAAACAGGAACAGCAAGCGATAGCAACGTAACGACAATGACATTAAGATAAACCTTCTTCATATATTGAATAGAAGACAACCCAATCATACCACGTAGCATATAAAGTCGAGCAGCTAAGCAACACTGAGAGACTACAATAGCAACAATCAATACACTTTCTGGCATAAATCCCAATCTAAGACAAATGTACGAAATTGGCAGGTTCATCATCTGAAGTCCACCTACAACAATTTGGTAATTACGTATATTTCCTGTAGCCAACATAGCTGTTACCATTGTATTAGAAAGTGATTCACCCATAGCACATATCAATATCAATTGTACAAATAGTTCTGTATGTTCAGGAACATTACTTAACCATAGCTTTAATATATAATGCGCATTCAGTATCACTGGTAATGATAACAATAAAAGAATGTAGAAGGACAAACGTGCACCTTGGAATATTAATGTCATCATATAATTATGGTCACCAGAGGCGTAAGATTTAGTTATTTGTGGATTCAATGCTGTCATAAAATTATTAACAAATCCCATAATAGCACTATTCACCTGTGAAGATATACCTCTTGCGGCATTTACAGCAGGGCCACAAAATATATTAATAACAATATTAACACCTTGATCTCTCAATACTGCAGACGAAGCTCCGATAAAGTTCCATCCAGCAAACCCAAACATCTTTTTCAGAATTTCCTTATCCCAACGGAAATGATAGTTGCATTCTGCAAAGTGTTTTTTGCAATAATGTCCATAAGTAAAACGGACAATCATAGAGACTGCACACATCAATATTGCATAGAATATCAACTTATCTATTGGAGATACTATAATAAGGAAAGCAATAGCCAACTTACATACAGCCTCCAGAATGCTGATATAGGCAAACGCCGACATTTTTTCGTGTGCTATGATTGCCGCATTATAGGGTACACTAATCAGGTTGATGACAAAGGTTATGATAGAGAACTGCAGCACCCAATTGGCAGCAGCCATTCTATCTTCAGGTATCGTCATCTTAGCATTCAAGAACCACACACCTACCGACTCTATCAATACAACGATTATCAGAGACAGTAACAATTGTATGGTTACAGAAGCAGAGAATATCCTGTTGAGCTTACTTTGATCTCCCTTTCCTAATTCGTATGTGATAAATCGGCTTATGGCCGCTGAGAGCGATCCTGATATAACAGTGAACATCGCCACTACGCCACCTACCACATTATAGATACCGAAGTCCTCTACTCCCAATGCATTCAATATGACACGGCTCGTATATAACGAGACTACCATCATAAAAAGCATACGGAAGTAAAGAAGCAAGGTATTCTTCGCTATTCTTTTATTATTATCTGATGTTTGATTTGACATTTACCTTTTCTTTTCTATTGATTTAAAAAACTCGTTTCTATCATTCTCCCAAATTGTATCATCCTCAACCTCTGCCAAATGACAGGACTCTATCAAAAGATCCTTCAGCTGAGTCAATATACTCAAATCCTCCTTATCCGCAAATCTCTACTCTCATTCAGCTTCACCCTCTAACATTTTCATCAGATTTTTGATCTCGTCCAACAAATTATCCATATCACCTATCCACCTAGAGTTATGAATATATGTTATCAATAACTTAGAATAAGAATCAAGCTCTTGCTCTTGCTGTATAAATATTCTAGCACGTTCTGACAGTAACTCTGGGCGGGTTAGATTACATAATTTTATCGTATATTCACCTTTTTCCGTCAGCCCTTTATACAGCAAGCCATCAACTATTTCTATATTATCAAAATACCGATCTATATGTGGATGTATTATCAGATAATCTGATGATTCTATAGGGAGGTCTGCTATTTCTTTATTTTCTAATACCTCCTGACTATTCTTTGCTGAGTTGCAGTTTGGACATGCCACACATAGATTAAAAGGCTCATACATCCATTCCGGATGCACGGACTTCGGTACAATATGTTCAATATGAAAATAACTCGTTGCTGTACTGACATTCATACGGCAATATACGCATTTTTCATTTTGCTGCTGACGATAATACCGTCTAACCCGGTCTTTATATGCTTTTAGTAAAGTCTTTTCCCAATCCTCTTTTTGCGGATTGCCATTACTAGCTTTAGATACCGCTTTTATGTCAGCAGAAGTCATAGTATAGGGCGATGTAATAACAAAATCAGATAATTCTAAATCACTTTTCATGAGTAAAGGTATTTATGATTGTCGAGATTATCTTTTTCATTGGATCTACATCACTCATATTGGGCAATACTTCCGCTAGGAATTCTACCTTATCCGCAACTTCTTGATATTCGATTTCACCCTTTGCTATCTTGTCAAGCATGTCACCTACTATTTTAGCTAAATAAATGTTGCGAGTAGTAGGTACTTTGAAGACTTTCAATAATACCTCCTCAGCAGACCACCCATAAGTATCTTCTTTTATCCGCTCTGAAACTAATCCTTCATGAGTCTTATTCAAATAAGTAACAGTGGATTGCTTTCTTGGCAAATCTGATACTAAAAAATGAGAATGCGTAGCAATCAACAGATGACAAGGGCTTTCCTTCAATCCATTATTTAGGAAATCAATAATCGACATCTGCCAATTTGGATGCTGGCTTATCTCAGGTTCATCTAAGAGAATCAAAGCATTCTCCATTTCCGAAGCAGATAAGGCTCCAACCACCGTACAGAACATATTGAGTTCACCAGAGCTAATATCAAGGCAATTGATTTTCTCACCTTTTTTATATAGAAATAAACTTGTTTGTGTTATCAGCCTCAACTGCTTCAACAGATACAAATTTCTAAGGTCATCTTTATGAGATTGAACATGAGATTGATTGAACTGAAAATCATAGTGACATATACTTGAGCCTTTACCAGATTGTTTACAGAGATTCTGATATGTCAAAAAGACCTTATGCTTGTCAATTTTATCCTTAAACAAGAAGCTTTCAATATACCACCTTCTACGACTAACAGGAGTTCCAATATCCATCTCATTTTTAAAGGCCTGAACGAATTCTTTAAAGTTGTATTCTTCTGATAACTGTCTGAATTTACAAGTCAATCTCATACGATCATCATATCCCATATACTTAAGGATATCACGAACTTTAAGTATCGTTTCTACTTTTTCCAAGCTCAACAAATTATACAACATGTGGAAAAGAGAAGAACTAGCGGAAAAAGTATTATTTGCCGCCCTTGCTCCCACATAAGTATAAAAAGGAACATTGTACCGACTTGTTGATAGATAAGACATCGTATTTTTTATCGGAAACTTATCAAATACACTAAAACATGAAGCAACAATATTGGGTATTGGTATCTTCTGATTTAGTATATCAGAATCATTTACATAGAATTTCTTCTCATTTTCATTCTTACAAACATAGTAGGTATTTCCGTTTGCCTGATATTTTACACCAACTACCTGAATGTTTTTACGAGTCGTTATTCTATAACCATCATGGTTGTAATATTCATGAAAGTCGATAAAGAAATCAACTATACTCCGTAATATCGTTGTCTTACCAACTCCATTGACTCCTATGAGAAGGGAGAACTGACACAGGGTGTCGCCGTCACAAGAATCATTTTGGCGAGACAAGTCTATATCAATCATCTGGCTATCACAAACCAAGAGTTCGATTTTATCTAGTCTAAACTTTGTTCTTTTTGGTTCTTCCTCAAACGAGATAATATGTTTTATTGGGTCATAAGTTACCATATATCTAAATGCATATAATATATATTACAAATAGAACATGTGCTATTCTTATTTAAGAGAATTACACTTCTGTTCTTTACTGATTACCTTCCCCATTGATTTCTCAATATCAAAGAAGGTCATGGGGTCGTTGTAATCTATCTCAGAAATGGCATTATCCATATCATTAACGGCATAGCCTATCCACTCTACGGATTCTTCCAAATCTTTCATATTGATTCGAGAACAGGTTTCCTCGAAACGGACGAGAAAGAAGGATACCACATTAGGATTCTTCTTTAAGTACTGATGAAAGGTCTTGCAGACCTGGGCTTGCCCTTTGTAGTTGAGTTTACGAATATCTTCAAACATCGGCATAGCACAGGAATAGGGCTTTACTGAAGAAACCTTCTTCCCCATCTTCTTACGAATCTCCTTTGCCTCTGGTATCGTATCATCGTAAATGTCTTGATACTCTTCTGGGAGCATCGAGAGCATTCGCTCTAAAAATTCTTTATCAGCCATAATAGTTTCTTATATTTATAAGGAGGCAGGCTCTATGCCGGAGCCGAAAAGTAGCTTAATAAAATAAGATCCTGGCACTTCGCCTGCCATGTCGTTCTAAACGTCCTTCTTTACCATTAAAGAAGGCATTTTTCGAAAACCTACCCGTCCTTCCTTACCGTTAAAGAAGTCATTTTTTCGAATCCCTCCGTTCAATGGTCTTTACACCCCCTTCATTTCCCCCGTTTGCGGGGGACAGAAACCCTTTAGCCAAAGGGAGCTCCACATCCTAACCAAGCCTCTCTTCCCTCAGGGACGAGAGGATGTAACCGCCCTCCGGTGCTCGGAACCGCTACGCTATAAGGTTGGCGGACCAATCAAAGGTCTCGGGGACATGCTGCCTGTGGTATCAGCTATGTAGCCCATCAACACGGGGGCTATGGCGCCACCTACGGGAACATGATGCTCTCTCCCAAATACAAGGCGAAGAATGCGATGAGGGATAAGGTTCCACTACATACCACCACTATCAATGTGGCAATAAATGTAAGGATGGCACAGGCTAGAAGGACCAGCTTCGGCTGGATATAATTCATAGCCACACCCCCAGCCAGTCTTCCGATAAAGAATAAGCCCATTCCACCAAAAGCGAGTTACTCCTTACTGTTTAACTTATTGTTTTCTTAAGTTAAACATCTAATGGGGGT
>ULUS01002776.1_pt1 | contig 13092 bp, 8 predicted proteins | sample 1958761 | NCBI WGS metagenome assembly ULUS01 (sample SAMEA4835767, study PRJEB28245) | human gut metagenome | biome: gut microbiome; material: fecal sample | place: Denmark | collected 2008
ACATTTATTCAGAGAAGGCGACTTATCATGAGTTGACCGAAGGTATGCGTGCCTGGGTGTTGAAGAAGAGTGACATCAAGAAAGCGTTTCACCTGACCCGCAGTTTTGAATCCGTGAGATCGCCATCTGATAAGTAGGTTCACTACCTACTGCTTCTGTGATAACATCCGGCACATATCCACTCGTCACCTCAATTTAACTGGTATTTAACTAAAAACACGTTTACTAATATTAAAACATACTAAAATGGGGGGGATTTTATAAAATCTACAAAATTATATACCTTTGCAATCGGAAATCAGTCTCCAAGTAATATAAGGGGATTAGTTTATATATGTTGAGGACCATTTGATAAGTCATAATAGGTTTATATTGGTTAACAACAAAGCAACTGTAAGATTCAGAGTAAATAGTTAATATAGTAATTGATAAATGAAAAGGAAAGCAGTTTTGCTGTTTGTTATTTTAGGAATTAAGACAGTAGGTTACTCACAAGATTTCGCCATAAAGACGAACGGACTCTACTGGGCGACAACCACACTCAATATGGGCGTGGAGAAGGCAATCAGCAACCAGGTAACCCTGGAAGCAGATGTTGCATACAACCCCTGGACATTCAGGGAAGACAAGAAGATGCACCTTCTCTTGGTGCAGCCAGAAATGAAATACTGGCTGTGCGAAAAGTACGAGGGACATTTCGTAGGTATCCACCTGCATGGTGCTCAATTCTACGGAGGTTTTGGCAGCAAGCTCTACGATGGCTACTTGGCTGGCGGAGGCGTAACATACGGTTACGACTGGATTCTATCCCCTCACTGGAACCTGGAGGCAGCCATCGGTGTGGGATACGCCCACCTCTGGTACAAGCAAAGCCCTAACTTGCCCTGCATCAAGTGCCAGGAAAAGAAGAACGAGAACTATATCGGTCCTACCAAGGCTGCGCTATCATTAGTCTATATCTTTTAAAAAAAAGTGCATCATTTAATCACAAAGAATATTATGGATGATAGAATGAAACTCAAAATAGTATATCTGGCTATAGCTGGTGTAGGCTTGGCTCTTCTGACGGCTATGTCTTCATGCAGCAACCAGAGCATGGCAAGCGACAAAAAGATTACATGTACTCCCGATTCCTTTATGCTCATGCCAGATAGCAGCAATCAGGCTGCACTCAACCTTCAGGTTCATATCCCGAAGCATTATTTCTCGAAGAGAAGCCGTCTCTTCGTAATACCTGTATTGACAGACAGCGACAGCATCGTGGCTAAATACAAGCCTATAGTGCTGGATGCGCCAATCTACAGCAGGAAGATGGAACGTAAATGGGTACTCGACAGCATTGCTGACCCATACGATTCTATTGCACAGAAAGTTACGAACACGAAAGTAGATTTATCCGTGTTATATAACGACACCATCACCCTGCCTGCAAACTTCCATAAGGGAAGCCTCGTGGCAGTGGCTTCTGCCGACGGATGCGGCGAATGCCGTGCCATCAGTCATACCAAGATAGCCGATGTGTTCCGCCCGGAAATCAAGAAGCAACTGCACCTCAACTGGATGATGCATACCTTCGAGATCAAGCCGAAGATAAGAGAAGGAAAGGGCGTGGCACGACTTGAGTTTGCTATCAATAAATATGATATCAATCTCAAGATGAGCAACAACCAGGCTGAGCTCGACCACATGTTGAGCGATATAGCTCCAGTGCTCAGCGACAGCCTCGCTACCCTCACTTCTTTGGGCATCTATGGTCTGGCGTCAGCCGACGGCCCGCTGAAGGTTAACACCCCACTTTCCCGCAACCGTGCCAACTCAGTCCTGAAGTGGCTGCTTGCGCACATAGAGAATGGCGACAAGGTGAAGAAGATAGCCCGTATCGGTTCACGCCCTGAAGGATGGCAGCCAGTATTGGATGCGATGGTGGCCGCCGGTGATGCCGACAGCACGATGGTGAAGAACATCCTGACCCGATATGTCAACTTCAACGATGATGTGCAGGAGCGCTATATCCGCCGCCTGCCTATCTGGAACAGCATCAAGAAGAAGTATCTGCAGAAGAGTCGTAGCGTGGAATACACCTACACATACATCATCAAGAACTTCACCACCGATGAAGAAATGCAGCAGATGTACGAGCTCCGCCCAGATGCCTTCAGCGAAGATGAGTTCCTGCATGTGGCACAGATTGCAGAGAGCGCAGAAAAGCAGAAGCAGGTGTATGAGACGACTTTGAAATATTACCCTATGTCGAAGATTGCAGCCAACAATCTTGCCATCCTACTCGAGAACGAAGGAAAGGTGGATGAAGCTGAAGAGATATTGAACCGCCAGAAGGCTGAAGAGACTAAGAATAGCCCAAAGGCACTATCAGAATAAAGCACAGCGTATGACAAGATTAAAAGTTATCATGTATGGCATGGCACTGGCTATGTCATTCACCTCGTGCGTCCGTGAAAATCTGGACCAATGTCCTCCTCTGAGTATCAACATCGAGGTGAAAGACAAGAATTATTTCAATGTTGATCAGACTGTTCCTGACGAGAAACGGGATGAGAATCAGGCTTTTAGATCATTTGTTCCGTCTCTTTCCTATCGTCTGAGCCGACTCAACGACGACGGCACTCAGCAGGTTATCGTAGAAGAAAAAGGTTTCGGAGTAGAGGGTGATGGATTAACTTATCCTGTAAGCTTCGACCCCGACATGCCTTTCGGAAAATACGTCTTTACGGTATGGGGAGGTATGAGGAAGCGAGGCGAACTCAATCTGGATAAAAACGAGCTGTTGCTACATCCGGAGCACAGTCAGGGCGATGATGTTTATCAGGTTTGCGATACCCTCGTCTATGATGAAAACCATTATTGCTATACCAGCGAGATGGAGCGCACCAAGGGAAAACTGGTTATATGGACAGAGAATCTTCCTGCCGGGTATCGCCTGATGGATACTGAAGTAAGTCAGCTCTATGGAATCGTAAATCCAAGTTTCCTATATTCTGAAGAGACCAGCGTCTTTCATGAATCGGAAATTGAAGCTGGCGCCAAGACCAAGACCTCTATTTTCCTGGCTCCTTCTTTCCAGAAGGAAGAGTCAGTGGTGGATGTCAATTTCTATAAGAATAGTGGCGAAGGCGCAGGCAGCAGTTCTTCTGTGTTGAAGCCTGATGACGTGAAGGTAAGCATGGAGCGCAACAAGATTACGGTGCTGAAATATGTGTACGATTCCGACCGCAATCGCTTCACCATCTATATGAAGGTGAACGACAACTGGGAGGAAATTCACGGTATGATATTGGATTGATAATTAATTTATACTTAATTTTTAATTTTTAAATTTATAATTTATGAAAAAAGGTATGTTTTTTGCGCTTGCAGCAAGCAGCTTGCTGTTCAGCGCATGTAGCAGTGATGACGCTGTGGTTAGCACAGAGGGTCAGAATGAGGCAGTACAGCAGATTGTATTGCATGTAGCAAGTAGTGGTGATGGCTTGACAACACGTGCAGGCCGCCCATTGTATTCTTCACAGGCTTTGCAGACTATCCAGAATGTTCGCGTTTTGATTTACAACGCTGATACGAAGGCTATTGTCAAAGACGCAAAGTTGGATTGGACAACAAGTACAACGTATACCAATCATGGCCGCCAGCTTACTCTTACTTACAAGGGTGATGAAAGACTGAGTGAAGGTAGCTACAAGGTTATGGCTGTAGGTTACAGCAATAACAGTGACTACAACTATTCTTTGGATGTAACAAGTGAAACTGCCCTTACTGGTTCTTACACTGACCTTACTGCAACCTTGAAGGCAAACGCTGCAGCAGAGGAAGTATTCGCTGGTGATGCAGCGCTTACAATCGGCGATGATAAGAAAATCACCAACCTTACTGAGGGTGAGGAGAATGGCGTAGCAGTAACCTTGCATCGTCAGGTAGCTGGTAGCTTCGGTTATTTCCAGAACATTCCTGCAAGTGTGAATGGCAAAATTGCCAAGACCCTTCGTCTCGTAGTAAGAGATAAGAATGATATGTTGACTTTCAAAGACTTCAACAGCTCATTCACAGCTAATGGAGCAACTGGCAGCACTGTCAAGTATTATGTTAATGGTTCTAAAAGTGGAGCAGCACCTACTTCAGATGCACTGTTCGAAGGTGGCGACAATGGTTATGTGCTCTACTCTATCAATTTGAATGATTGGTTCCCTAATGGTGATGAAAATAATGACGGTCTGCTGAATGCTGAAGATGCCAGCTGGAAGCACCCTGATGATGTAAAGACTCAGGTTGTGAAGGGTTCTGTATTCGGAAGCAACTTTGTTATTCCATTTAATTTTACTAGCGGCAAGAGCACCATGGAGCTTCAGCTCTTGGATGCCGAAGGCAATATCATCAAGTTCTGGACTGTTTCTATCCCATCTACAGATGTAAATAGTGATGAAGCAAAGGGTGTTACAGACGAAAACGCTTCTATCTTCAACGTCGTTCGTAACCACATGTACAACTTGGGTGTGAAGACTTCAAATGGCACAACTGATCCAGATCCAAGTAATCCAGATCCAGATCCAGATCCAGACAAACCAACTCCAGATCCAGGTAAAGACGAGCCAGAAGACTTGACCAAATCTCAGAACCTCATTTTGAAGGTGAACGACAACTGGGAGGCTATCCACAAGATGGAGCTGGGTGATTAATCTTACTACGTGCTCATAATATAGGCAGTATTAAGAAAAATATATCCAAGGGATGCACAGTGCCCGCTATAGGCACTCGCATCCCTTACTATCCCAACATCACAATATTTAATTTATTATTCATTTTATACTCAATTCCCATTCAAATCGAATAGGCGAACATTGAAATCGAATAGACGAATATGATGAGAAAATCTATAAATATAATCCTCGCAGCCAGTCTCCTAATGAGCTGCAGCGCAAGCAATGATGCGCCTGATACCCTCGCCGACGGCTCGCATGCCGTGAAGTTGGACATGACAGTGGGTGTAAGCGCAGGTGTTGTTGGCTCACGAGAACTTGATACATGGGATGGAGCACAGCAGGTGAATGATATGAGAATCTACGTCTTCAGATGCCCCGAAGACAAGAAGGGCACCTCAGACGAAGCATATACCTATTGCACCCCTATTGGAGAAGCAGCCAATAAAGGTTACTATTCCGTTGACGCATTTAAAAATACAAAACCCTACTATTCTGCCGAGCACCAGAACATGCCCGAGCAGCATTCATACACCTTCGAACCCTATTTGAAGAACGGCTACTACTACCAGTTTCTAGCCATAGGCAGAGATGACAAATACGCAACGAAGAAAGTACTTACAGAACCCAAATTCACTGAAAACGTAACGAAACTGGAGGACGCAAGAATCGCCCTCACCGAGGAGGAAAAAAACAGCGCCAAACTCGGTATCCTCAATACCACAGAGCTGTTTAGCGGCATTCTGCAAGACGAGAATACCCGAGAGGAAGCCCCCGTTCTCGTAACGGAAGAGACGAAATACTTCCACCGCACGCTGACCGCCAGCCGTAATGTGGCTGGTCTGATGATTTACGTAGAAAACATCCCGGCACAGGTGGAGTCGAATGCAGCAGGAGACGTGAGCACCGTTACCTTCACGCCCACCTCTCTATCCGTTGTAGCCACCGGCATCACCACCGAAACGCTGATAAGGCAGAAGCAGGCACCAGCAGATGCTGAACTGTTGACTTATCAGACGTTGGGCACCATCGACCTCACCCCCTCAAACGGATGGACCGTAGATGCTACCGAGAACATATTCAAGCGAGCTGAAGACTCCCAGAAAGGATGGAAGGCAAACAGCTACATGATAAGCAACTTCATGATGCCTACACCAGAGGAAAAAATGCAGAAAAGCAAGAACTCGGCAGAGAACGAGACCACCTTCTATCTGCATTACACGGATGGCATGCACCACAGGTATGACAACATCAGGTTGTCAGCAGCCACTGGCGACAAGTTCAAGTTCCCTATCGAGGCAAACCACCTGTATTGCCTGGGAGCCAAGAGCAAGACCGTGAACCAGCCATACGACCTGAAGGAGTATTACGAGCCGGTGATGACCGACGTGAAGATTGAGATAGAACCAGCCTTCGAAAAAAAACATGTATTTGAAACAGAATAAACGTTACAAAACAGCATAAAACGGAAATAGAATATGCAGAAATCAAGATTTAGCATCTGTAAGATAAGCTCCATCAAGATGAACGCCATCAGGATGAACGCCATCAGGACAGGCATGGCGGCAGGTTTTTGCTTCCTCCTCGCACTAGCCGCAGGATGCAGCAGCGATGCCGATCTGCCACCTTATCCAGATGGCAGCAATGGAGATGCAGGGATGAATCAGCCTTCTGAAAAGGACGACGAGATTACGACTGTTCCCTTCACCATCACTCTGGGCGGATTAAGCGGCAGCGATGGCAATGCAGGGCAGGGGGGGCGGAAACACCCGTGTAGCCCCTCCTGGTGCAGGATCCTCTTCCTCGTCGGGCACAATAGGCGAGGACGACGGTTATGCCGAGACCGACAACGTCAATGCCGTAAGGCTGATAGCTTTTCGCCGAAGAGTTCAGAACAATGGAGAAAATTCTGCAACCTATGATGCCGCAGTCAACGATATCCAGGGCTTCGAGTACGACCCTACCAACGACAGGGTGATTAACGGAAAGCCCACGTTAGAAGACGGCAAGAAAGACGATTATCTTTCGGGAAAGCCCCACAAGCACTATGTGGTGAATGGCACCTTCGGCATCAGCAGGGGCTACGAATATCGCATCATTGCCCTCGCTTACGATAGCCAGGAAAAATCGCCCTATCCGCAGTATGAGGAAAACAATGTGGTTACCACGGAAATGCTCAATTTAAAAAAAGGTACTACATTTCAGGAGTTCAAGGCCACGTTTGCGAGTTACCTGGTCGATGATGGCAAAACCGACACCCCCAGCAACTGGCTTGACTATCTGAAAAAAAAAGGTCTCTTACTGCATAATGTAGATTGCTTGAGCCGCCAGCTCATCACGGTGCCGCAGCTCTTCTATGGCACCCTCTACCAGAAGGGAGATGCCACCCAAAATCCAATCATCTCTTCTGCTGATTACCAGAAGGAAAATCTGGGAAACAACACCCCTACGCCGCTTGTAGGAACACTCTATAGAGGCATGGCAGAAGTGGAGGTTCATATCACTTCTGCCGCCCATTACAGCATTACAGCGCAGACGCAATGGTATTGCCTACTTGCCGACACCGTGCTTACCCAGATGCCTCTTACCAGCTACGACGGTTTTAAGCAGGGTGGGGAACCTATCAATAAATATTCAAAAAAGGGAGGCACCTATACAGCCATTGCCTATGCCCCATTTCCGGGTGAAGGTAAGGAAGTGGTTCTCAAGGCATTTGTGCTGCCAGGCAAGACCCATCTTGCCGTGAGAATAGGCTTCGATGCCTTACCTTTCGCCCACAATTATCAGATAAAGGCAAAGGATATGATGTCTTCTGAAGCAGCCACGGGCGTTATCGTGGTAGATGGAGTCAGCAACCTCTTCTATCTGAGGCGAAACCATAAATATGTCTTCACATACACTGATCAAGGAAAACTTACAGACTCCAGACATTTGATCGAATAAGATCAAGAAAATTATCAAGACGTTATGCTATGTTTTAAAATCAAACAGACAATGAAACTGCATTTTATATACAAAACTTTCATATCATTTTTGTTGGCATTCCTGATGGTTGTGCCAGCCTCTATCCAGGCGGCACAACCCAAGGATGACAACACCAGTCCCTATTTCGAGAGTGCTGCCGTTAGAGACTCGTTCATGAACTGCAAGAAACCCATCTGGACCAACAACTGGGATGATCTGCCAGCCGACAAGCAGCAGGACCATTTTGTGGAGTTCAACAATGACCCCAAATATGGCAACATGACATTCCGTGAGCTGCGCAACCGCCGTGCCCTTACAGGCGAATCGTGCACCATTAACAAACTGATTGGTGTGGTAGGCGTAGGCAGCTGGGCAAAGGATATGGGTGCCCTTACCGACGATTCACTCGACAACTATGCACAGGTGAACTCCGTGGTACGAGCAGGAGTAACCGTAGACCCGATAGTAAGTGTAAAAGATATGGATAATTACTATTCCAAGGGAACGGTGGCAGGCTTTACCATCGTGGCTGGTTCGGGTAGCAGCGTGCTGAGCCTCGATGTAATCAAGGCTTTCTCCATCGGATTCTATCGCGATGGCAAGCTGCAGGGCGTAAAGGCGGTGAGAGAAGGACAGAACGGCTCGGGAGTAACGCTGAAGCTGCTCCAGATACCGGGTTCCGACAACATCTGCGCCATGCTGACTGCAGAAAGCGACTGGCTCTTCGATGAAATCACTCTCGACTGCTCGGGCGGCATTCAGGCAGAAGTGGCGAATATTCTGAAAATCAAATATGCCTTCGTGGGCGAATCTACGGAGTTTACCATCACCGATGGAGGCATCAAAAAATACAACGAATATGTCGATGGCGACAAGCAGGTGGCGCTCAAAGAGATGAAAGGCTGGTGCCCTGTTCTCCTCGGCATCCCCCTGCCTTTCCCTGACGACGATATAAAGAAGATGACAGATGATAATCTGGACAATTTCGCCACCATCGTCCCTCTTCTTAACATAGGTTACCAGGGCGGAGCCAAGTTTATGATGCAGAACGACAAGAACCCGCAAGGCGAAGCATTCGAGGCTGGCATGGAGGCTGGCTTCAAATACAAGATGGATGCCCTGCTGAGCCTCAATGCAGGAACATGGATTAACGTGCTGCTCTTCGACCACGAGGGAAAAAAGGTGCAGGAAGAAACAATTTCTGCCCAGGTGCTCAACCTCTCGCTGGTGCAGATTGGCGACGGAACGGTGAGCATCAAGGCAAAGGTGCCGTTTTCAGGATGCGAAATCAGATTCCTTACGGTTCTCGGAGTAGATGCAGGCGCCATCGGCATCCACTATGGATTCGTAAGAATGGCTCCAGATGTATCCCACCGGTGCCCCATCAATCCTACCATCAGCAGCAACATCTGCGGGTCGCAGACTTCGTTTACTCTCCGTTCTAATCCGAAAGTAAGCGTAACATGGAAACTGACGGGTGCCTGGGATTTGGAAAATAACGATATTCTTGCCACTACACCTGTAAAGGTTACTGCCGATGGCCATGTAACCGGCATGCTGCCGGGCAAATATACCTTCAGGGCCACGGCTCAGGACGGATGTTATGATGAAACCACCATTACCGTAGGTGAATTCGGAAAGGGTGAAACGCTGTGCGGCAAACCGCTTATCAACGATACTGAAAAAGCCGTCTATGCTCTCTCCACCGACAAGCACGCTACCTCAGGTTCGCTGATTTCCATTTCCGACCTCCAAAATCCTCAGAATATTCTCAACAAGGATGATACTTCGTATGCAGAGTACATCAGCGGTCTCAACCTGGGCAACAACCTGGGTATCATCGGTATCAAAAGAATAGAGAAGGATAGTCTGATATATGATGCTGCCGGCAGATATCCGAACGAGAAACAGGAAGATGCCGTGAAGCGAGCGAAGCCTAAGCGCATCGGATTCGTGGTAGAAGCCACGGGAACGGTGCTGAACCTGCATGCACTGGAGTTCTTGCATATAAGATGCTATCATAACGGCGAGGAAATATATCGCCATCTGATAGACGAGAACAATGCCATCAGTGCCGACCTGATAGGTTCAGAGAAAGTGCAGAAAGTGAGATATTCCATCGAGGTGCCTTCCATTGACAAGAATGGAAAGCCAACCCAGATGGACGAGTTCCAACTCTGGTATTCGGGTGTACTCAATCTGGGCGGTTCTACACTCCGTATCTACTATGCTTTCATCGAGGAGGCTGCCGATGACTGTTCTTCGCCACTTGCATGTAGCAGTATGGTGATGTCGCATAATCATTCACATACGACCATCAATGCTAATGAAACCAAATTTGGCGGAGCGGTGAGTGTGGCTACTGTAGATGATAACTTAGGTTATCTGGTGGATGATGACTTGAATACCTATATGGCGGTTGCCAATACGGTAAGTCTGGGAGTTGGTCAAACATTCGCCGTAAAGATGGGTAGAACACTCGACTATCATCATCAGTTGGGAATTGTCATTGACAACAAGACTTTCCTGGCAGCCGTAAACGTAGGAGACTGGCTAACGGTAGAAACCTTCAAAGACGGTAATTCTACGGGAGATAAATTTACCGACTGGAAGGTGATTTCCGCTAATGTAGCGGGTTATGGCGATAAGAATATCCTCTTCCTTCAGCCAAAGAAAGCGTATGACGAGGTGCGATTTACTTTAGGCAAAATTGTAGGCGCATTGGATGTGCAGAAATTCTACGGACTCGTGACGCGTGGTGATGTTGATAATGATGGTATTCCTGACTGTAAGGACGACCAGTCGTGCGTAGATGGTGTAGACGATATCGTTGTCAACAATGTATGCGTAGGAGATACGATTGTCGTAACTGCTACCGGATTGACCGGAGTAGATTATCATCTTTACTTCGGTGATAAGAATGCGGGAGAGAATGGCATTGTGTCTCTGCATTCAACATCAGACACCAAGGACAATATCCAATATACCTACACCACCAAGGAGCCGGGCGAATATCAGCTCACCTTCTTCGACGGCAGCTGGACGCCACTCTCTTCAGTAGTATATCAGGTTCATCCATTACAGACCCGATGGCTTCCGAGTGCATCTACCAATGAATGGAACAAGTGGGACAACTGGAGCGACGGTTCGCCTTACTGCTGCACCAACGCCATCATCTCGTCGGATGCCGATAACTTCCCAATGCTGGGCACGCCAGTGAAGCCAGCCGACTACTGCTGCAAGGACATCTTCTTCGAACCCCGTTCGGCGGTGGATAACGTGCCATCACTCAACTATCGCAAGGCATGGGTAGAACTGGAGCAGAAGCCGAACCATTACTATCTGCTGAGTGCACCGCTCAAGCAGATGTACACGGGCGATATGTTTATGCCTGCCGACACCACGAAGGCGAACTACTTCGAGGAGCTGAACGAAGAAAACTGGAAGGAACAGCGCTTCAACCCGAGCATCTACCAGCGCCTCTGGGCGGCTGCGTATCCGGGTAAGATTTATTCGCTAGACAGCGGAAATCCGGTTTTGCAGGATGAAAAGCTCGACGTGAACGAGGCCACCTGGTCGCACAACTTCAATGCCGTGGCTAAGCCTTACGGCATGGGTGAAGGCTTCTCTATGTGGATAGACAACGGCAATCTGCCGGCTACCAATAAGTTCAGTATTCGCCTGCCTAAGGCGCATAAAGAATATAGTTACTTCGTGGATTACGATCAGGAGAAAGTGGCTAGTGAAACAGTGACGAAAGATGCAAATAAGATAAACCGCTTCATCTACGAACCGGATTCTCCGCAGGAGGGCGACTTGACGATGGAATATAAGTATCTGTCGGAAGACAAGGAAGTGACGGAGAACCGCACGGTGTTCGTGGGGCAGAGCGAGTATTGGATTACGCTGAAATCGGATATTCCTACGCAGACCTTCTTGCTGGGCAACCCATTCATGAGCCGACTGAATATCAAGAAGTTCCTGGAGGCGAATGAGAACGTGAGCAGTGTGAAGGTGGAAGTAGAGAATGAATCGGGAGGCATGGAAGAGCGAACTGTAAGCAAGGTCGCTTCTACGGGCAACGCTACCACCATCGCCCCAATGCAGGCATTCTATGTTACCACAAATGATGAGGCGAGTACGGAAATCACCCTGCTGCTCACCCCAGAAATGATTGGTGGAAGCAAGAAGGCTACTGAGGAAAGTAAACCTGCTGAAGCCAAGGGACTGAAAGTGTGTGTGGAAAGCCTAAAGACGCGAAGCAAATCAGCAGCTATGCTGGTGATGGAGAATTCAGAAACTGCTTATGATGTTTCTGACGGTTCTTCTTTCAAGAACTCTGTATGGGTTCCAACTCTTCTGGATAGTGAAGTGAAGTCACCTTTGAAGGTATTTGGTATTCAGCAGAGTCAGGCTTACGATATCCTTCCGATGACTGGCGCTACATCTTTAGGAATCTATCTGTCGCAAAAGGATAGCATCCGTATCGAGGTAAAACCTGTTCAGGGTGTTGATATGAGCGGATATGTTCTCCATGATATGCTTTCGGGTGCCGATTATTCACTCGATTCTCCTCTCATTATTGCGGATGCCGAGACCTCGTTAGGCAGATTTGTTATCAGAAGCCGTTATGGAAGTACAGATGTGACATCTGTCGATACTGATCAGCGCATCAGTATTGTTAAGGAAGGTTCTTCTGTCCTCGTGCAATCTGCCAGCGGTCAGCTCAAGAGCGTTAAGGTCATAGACCTGAATGGCAGAATCATCAGCAGGGTACAGGGAAATGGTTCAAGGTGTTTAAAGGCGAGCATAGCCACAGGCATTCAAATCATACACATAGAATTGACAGATGGTAGCAGTAAGGACTATAAGATGATTTTCTAAGTGAAATCAGAATAGCGAATTACATCTTTTACTTATAATTATCCCTGCCAGCTTGTGAAAGCTGGCAGGGCTTTTTTAAGTGGGTTCATAACTGAACTTTCGCATGTGGTTCAAGTACGGGCTGAAGGCCCAAAAGCTCCTAGCCCAGGGCAACGCCTTCTTCAATCTTGTGTTCCAACTCCTTGAGACTGGTGTGCTTAGGATAGTCGGGCTTGATAGTTAAACCTTTCAGTTCATCACATAGCGACTTGAAATAGAAAAACTCAGTTGGTCCTTCTCCCAAAATCAGTGTTGTATTTCTTTGCTTGCCCATAACTAACCCCTTCAAATCTACAAATATAGAACCTAATTCAGGCTTTGCTCCTAATCTGCCAATTAACAGAACTTGATAGTCATAACGAACTCCCTCTGCATAAAAGGAAACACACATTTCTGTAGGTTCGCTCTTTGTCAACGCAAAAGGAATGCATCTTGTAATCTACATTTCCGCTATTATTCGAATTAAGCAAGAAAATCCGGGTAAATTCTTTGGTAT
>ULUS01035457.1_pt1 | contig 12781 bp, 6 predicted proteins | sample 1958761 | NCBI WGS metagenome assembly ULUS01 (sample SAMEA4835767, study PRJEB28245) | human gut metagenome | biome: gut microbiome; material: fecal sample | place: Denmark | collected 2008
GCTAAGAGCTTCTGCCCTTTCAGGGCGTGCTGCGTAATTCCAACCGTACAGGTCGATAAATCTCAAATTTGTATTTGTTTATTTATTTACTGAGATCGAAACCAACGCGGATGCCATCATAGTTTTTGGAGATTTCGCCGATAGTACCGAGAGTGGTGTTGCCGCTCAGGGCAGTCAGCGTCTGGATGATGGTAAGCAGTTTCTTCGACTCGAAGAGAATGCTGATGCCAGATGTGTTCTTGGTGGCGAAACCATTGAGGCTAAGCAGCAGACGGCCTTTCAGGTCGATGGCGTGAGTCTTCTCATCGAAGGTGTAAGTGCCGCTCCTTGACTTTCCGTCTATCTTGGCATTGAAGGTGCCGTCCTCGTTGAACTTGAAGTATGTGTTCGAACTGCTGAATCCAGCTTTCTGATAATAGGTGCTTAACTTTTCCTCCACCTTCTTGGCAGCGATTTCGCCACCGGCTTTCGCCAACAGGTTCTCTGAGGTGAAGGCGCAGCCAGGCGATTTATATTTCCATGTGTGGGCGCAGAGGTCGGCTTTCTTGAATGTGGTTGAGCCAATCACGTTGTCGAGTATGCTTCCCACGATGCTTCCCACCTTGCTTGTGGTGGAGCCTGTGGTGTTGCTGCTGTTTCCGCCAGCATAGCCCAAGAGTTCTGCTAATACTCCTACGGTAGAAGCCTTGGTATTGACAGTGTCGGCAGAATGTGTCTTCGAAGAGTCTGTCGTGGCTGTGGAAGCTGTTGTTGCGGTCGATGTTGAAGATTTGGAGGCAGTCTTCTTGGCAGTGGTGGTAGACTTCTTCTTAGTAGTAGCCTTCTTTTTCTTGGTTGATTTCTTGGCAGGAAGGCTGCTCATTTCGGATGTTGTGGCGCTCTCGGCGCATGTCTCGTTGGCAAGGCTGCCTGTGGTGCATGTCAGCACAAGGGCAACCATCATGAATACTTTCTTCATTTTTGTTGATACTTTTTTGATGTTTTCAAGTTGAAGAACTCCTTTTTTCTCTCTCTCTTTGGACCTCAGAATCTCTTGTGTTCGGAAGCCCAGTGTGGAGTTTATGCTTTTTCGGGTGCAAATATCGCAAAAAAAGCGCAGATGGAGAAAGGGGAATGGATATTTTTTGTAGTTTTTTCCCTATTTCTCCTTGATTTATGTCAAAAAATGAGGTTTTTAGTGTTCTTTTCTCACTTTTTTCGTGGTGCTTGTAGTCAGAATATCTTACCTTTGCATCATTACAAATCGCAATAGGTTATGGATTATAGTTTAATTAAGGTCAATGCAGAGGTTGAGAATCTTGCACAGGACAAATGCCAGCAGATTCTTCATGACCGACGTGAAGCCCTCGCTAACAAGGTTAGAAGAAGAGCTTAAAAAACAAGAGAGATTGTTTTCTCAAAAAGACACAAAAAGAATTGACATTCCGGGAACGTCGTTTCCCATGTAACGTAAAAGGTCCCGTTGACAGAACTTGGTTCTGCGACGGGACCTTTTATGGTTTTATTGTTTTCTCTGGGGATGAGAAGTTATAGAAGTTAAAGAAGTTATCACTCCCTTCGGTCGTTAGAAGTTAAAGCCAACAGCTTTTTGCAGAATATTTAGCTGTAAAGCATATGGCTTTAACTTCTTTAACTTCCCATTTCTGAAAAGTTCGTTGAACTTTTATTTTCCAGCCTCTTCCTTGGTAGCCTTCATGATGACTTCCAGGTGGTTGCCTGGCTTGAGGACGATATTCTTAAGGAAGTCGCCTATAGCCTTGCCGTCGACGCTGCTTACTGTCTTCACGTAATCGGTGTGCAGGTCGATGCCGTTGATGACATAGTTGCGCAGGATGCCAGTCCAGTAGCCATTGGTCTTGGCGTCTACCGAAGCCTGCTTGGTCAGAATCTCCTTGATCTTCTGCAGGTCGCTGGCGTTAGGCTGCTCTACGGTATTCTTCAGGCCAGAGAAGAAGTAAGGCAGAGCCTCGTCGAGCTTCTCGGGGTTGAGCTGTGCGCTGCCGATCAGGCTGAGTGCCAGCTGTCCGTCCCAGTCGAGCTCCATGCTTGCCTCGGCTCCTGCATGGTAGGCTGCACTCAGCTTCTCGCGTATGTTGCGCAGATAGTCCATTTGGAGCAATCGTGCAGAGATGTCGGCGAGCACGCTTGTCTGCAGGGTGTGAGGAGTCTTGGCATACCATATCTCGGTCACCTGCGACATTGGGTTCTCCATGCTCTTGGTGAAGATGTTTTTCACCTCGCCTGTAGCTACAGGGATGGCCTTGTTCTTCAGCTTGGCGCCCTTGCTTGGAATAGAGGCGATGTACTGCTCGATGAGTGGCAGGAGAGTAGCCTCGTCGAAGTTGCCCACGAAGAAGAAGGTGAAGTCCTTGGCATTGGTGAACATCTGCTTGCCCAGTTCGAGCACGCGGTCGTAGTTGACAGCATCGAGGTCTTCGGTCTTAGGGATGCGTGCCATCTTGTTGCCCATGTAGATAGTGCTCTGCAGCGAATCCTGGTAAACCATCTCTGGGTTCTTGCTCTGGTTGGCAAGAGCGGTCTTGATGGTGCTCAGGAGGTTGGCAGCCGATTTCTCGTCCTTGCTCAGCGCTGTCATCTTGAGGTAGATGAGCTGCATGAGGGTTTCGATGTCCTTAGGAGTAGAGTTGCCTGAGAGTCCATGCTTGAAAGGAGTGATGGTGTAAGCCACGCTTGCCTGCTTGCCTGCGAGGGCTTTCTCGAGGTCGTTGCTTGAGAACTGGCCCAGACCGCTGGCGTTGAGCAGCATGCCGCCCATGAAGGCGAAGGTGTAGTCGGCCTTGTCGAGTGCTGCGTAACCTACGTTGGCTGTGGCAGCAAACTGTATCTCGTTGTCCTTGTAGTCGGTCTTCTTCAGCACCACCTTGGCACCGTTGGAGAGGGTGAGGGTCTTGAATCCCAGCTTCTTGTCTTCTGCTGTGCTCTTGATCTTGCCAGCCTTAGGCTTCTGGGCGATGAGAGGCTCTTGCTTCACATTGTCCACATAGGCCTCGAGCTTCTCGCCGCGCACCTGCTTCACGATGTCGGCAAGCTCCTGCTCGGTGGGATAAACAGCACCGTCGGCCTCGCGCATCATGACGAGTGACACCAGGTTGGTGTCGGTTTCGCAAATCAACTGCTTGGCGTACTGGTTGACAGCCTCTACAGGGATGTGAGGCACCAGCATCTGATAGATCTGATATTCGTCCTCTACCGAAGGGATAGGCTCGTTGCTGGTGAAGTTGTCCACATATTGAGTGGTGAACTGTTCGTTCTTCATCTTGTCGCGATTGGTGTAAACCTTCTCCATCTGGCTCATAAACTCATCCTTGGCACGCTGATACTCAGTGGCGGTGAAGCCGAAGTCGTGTGCACGCTTCAGTTCGCGCATCACGGCGGCATAAGCCTCCTTCATCTGTCCGTCCTTGGCAGCGCCGAAGGAAGTGAGCGCCTCCTTGGTGCTGGAGAGCAGATAGTCGCCAATGCTGGTTCCTGCCTGCAGATAAGGGCAGTCGGGCTCCTGCGATTTCTCGCTGAAGCGGGCATTCATCATGCTGGCAAAGATGTTGTCCATATAGCCTTTGAGCAGATAGTCGACACCGTTCTTCAGCGAGTCGGGTGTGGCTTCGTGCTTCATGAAGATCTGGAAGATGCCCATCTGCTGCTCCTTGTCCTTGTCTACCACGTAGATGCCCTGGTTGTTGTCGGGCACTTCCACGGGTACTACCTTGGCAGCGTTGGCTGGCACCTTGATGCCTCCGAAGAGTTTCTTGATTTGTGCCTCGATATGGTCTACGTCCACGTCGCCGACGATGATGATAGCCTGGTTGTCTGGGCGATACCACTTGCGGTAATAGGCGCGCAGGGTCTCAGGGTCGCAGCCGTCGACGACGCTCATCAGTCCGATAGGCATGCGGTAGCCATACTTACAGCCAGGGTAGAGCTTAGGAAGGGCACGCTCCAGTATGCGCTGCTGTCCCACCATGCGCATACGGTACTCGTTGTGCACCACGTCGCGCTCGTCGTTGATGGCTTCCTTGGTGAGAGAGATGCCGTTGCTCCAGTCTTTCAGGATGAGCATACATGAGTCTACTGCCGACACGCGTGTGGTGGGCACGTCGGTGAAGTAGTACACGGTTTTCTCAATAGAGGTGTAGGCATTGAGGTTGCGGCCATATTCCACACCGATGCTCTGCAGGTATTCCTGAAGGCTGTTGCCCTGGAAGTGCTCAGAGCCATTGAAGGCGAGGTGCTCCAAGAGGTGAGCCAGACCGCGCTGGTCGTCGTTTTCGTTGATAGAGCCTACTTTCTGTGCGATGTAGAAGCTGGCTACATGCTCAGGGAAACTGTTGTGTCGGATGTAATAAGTCAGACCATTGTCCAAATGGCCTATTCTCACATCTTTGTCTACCGGGATAGGTGGCATCATCTGAGCCATGGTCTGTCCGGCAGTAAGCAGCACGATGGCTGCAGCAAAAAACTTTTTAAGTTTCATAATAGCTGATGTTGGTTTATATATATAATAATAATGTGTATTTATTCTTCTTTCATAAACTTGATGCTGCAAAAGTAGCACATTTCTAACGACAAAGCAAGCATTTGGGAAGTTTTTTCCCAAAATTCCTGCATTCTTAACATTAAACTAACATTCAACTAACATAACCTAACATTAGGTTCTGTTTTTCAGCCCTTCGCTTTCAGAAAACTGTTCATCCAGCTGCCACGATAGAGGCGGATGAGGAACAGGATGCCGCGGAAAGTCAGTTCGGTGGCCATGGCTATCCATACACCTTCCAGGCCGAAGCGCTGCGAGAGGGCATAGGCCAGGGTGAGGCGCACCAACCACATTGTTCCCAGGTTGATGGCGGCAGGCTTGAAGGTGTCGCCGGCACCCACGCAGACACAATAGGTCACGATGCTGGCCGCAAAGAACGGTTCGGCAAAAGCCTCTATGCGAAGACAGCGTGTGCCTAAGTCGCAGATGGCGTCGACGGGAGAGAGTACTGCCATCATGCCCGGTGCAAAGAGATACATGACAACACCCATCACAGCCATTACGCCCATGCCGAGACCCACCGTCATGTAGGCAAAATTGCGGCACAAGTCGATGCGGCCAGCACCATGGGTCTGACCGACGAGCGTGGTGGCGGCATCGCCTATTCCGTAGCCAGGCATATAGCACAGGCTCTCGGCGGTGATGGCAAATGAGTGGGCGGCAATGGCGATGTTGCCCAATGGCGCCACTATCATGGTGCTGACAATCTGTGCCCCGCTCATCAGGATGTTCTGTATGGCCAAGGGAATGCTTATCTTGAAGGCATTGCGCACGTATTCTCGTACCCAGCTGAAGCGAATCTTGTCCTGACGCAGGTTGAGAATCTTGTTGTGGCAGGCTGCCTGCCAAAGGTTGGGCAGCGAGATGCAGACATAAGCCAGGGCGGTTCCGAAGGCTGCGCCCACCACGCCCATGTGCAGCACATAGATGAAGATGTAGTTGAACACGACGTCGCACAGGCAGATCAGAATTGCCATGACGCTGGGCGTGTGCATGTTGCCTGCGGCCTTGAGCATCATGCCCGACATGTGGTACAGGTAGACAAAGGGCAGCACGAGGCTGTAGACCAGGAAATAGGCCGATGACTTGTCGACAATGTCATCGCCTCCGCCCAACCAGTGGGGCAGGGGAGAATGAATGCCCACGCCGATGAGGGCTATCAGGGTGCTGAAGATGATGCCGCAGAGCAGCGAGTGGCGAAACACCTGGCGGGCTTTGCCGAAGTCGTTGGCTCCGATGAAGTGGGCTACCTGCACTGAGAAACCAGTGGCAAAGGCACTCAGCAGGCTGCCGATAAGCCAGGTGGTGGACTCGATGAGTCCGATGCTCGCTGAAGCCTCTGCACCCAAATGTCCCACCATAGAGGCATCGATAAAGAACATCATGACGGTGGAAATTTGTGCCAGCATGGAGGGAATACTCAAGCCTACGATGAGGTTCAGTTTCTCACCGCGGTGCATGGAGCGTCCTGCCCGTATCGATTCCATCAGATATTCTGTCTTTTTGCTATATAACATAATGTTTGTACTGCCATTTATTGTTTTCTGTTGAACTGCCCGATAGTATGTAGGAACAGTCAAAGCGAGAAAATGGCGATTCCTCCTAAAAGGAATCGCCATTTTTATGATTTGAATGTTAAATTTCTATTTATCCCAAAATACAAGATTTAAACAAAATCTCTATCTATTGGGTTGAATTCAGCGGATAAGAAAAAGAGAATCTTGAAAACTCTTTTCTATATCCTGACTTCATTCACTTTTCGTCGTCCTTGAATAACAATCTCTTGTTTACCTTTAGATTCTAATACCTGTCGTCCTTGAATAACAATCTCTTGTTTACCTTTAGATTCTAATACCTGTCGTCCTTGAATAACAATCTCTTGTTTACCTAAAACTAATAACCTATCACAATCAATTACCTAACTAAAAACCTAAAGCTTATAATTCTGGTGCAAAGGTACTACTATTCTTGAAATCTGCAATACTTTTGCGTATATTTTTGCATGAAAATAACATTTTTTTTGCTTATAAGCCCCAAATGTGTGCGAACACATACACTTGTTTATTCTTTGAAACATATTTTTAGAATTTGGATTTCAGGAGTTTCTTAAGGAATTAAAGGAGTTAAAGGAGTTAAGGAGTTTTTTCAGGAGTTAAGGAGTTAAAGGAGTTAAAGGAGTTAAGACAACAGCTTTGTGGGCTTGTGAATTTTAACATTAAACATTCCCTCAAGGCTATTGTCTTAACTCCTCAGCGACCGAAGGGAGCGATAACTCCTTTAACTCCTTAACTCCCGAAGAAACTCCCGAAGAAACTCCCGAAGAAACTCCCGAAGAAACTCCTCCGAGTTGATGGGGAAAATAAAAAAGTCCTGTGCCGAAGAAGCACAGGACTTTCTGTATGGAGGAATAGAATTATTTCTTAATCCATTTGCCATCGGTGTACCAACCCTTGAGCACAATCTCGAATTTGAGCATTGAGTAAGCAGGTATGGTGGAACTGCTGCTCTGGCTGGAACCATAGCCGAGAGTGTAAGGCATGTAAACCATCCAGTGGTCGCCGATATGAGTCATTTTCATCAGGGCAGTGGCAAATCCGTCGACAACGCCCTTCACAATGAAATTGCTGGTCTGAGCCTTGTCGACATCATAGTCGCCAGTGAAATTGCTGTCGAAGACATAGTCGTTCTTCAGCATGCCCTTGTAGCTGACCATCACCGAGTCGGTGTAGAGAGGGCGCACGGCAGAACCTTCGCCCTGCTGCATCACCTGCACCACGATATTGTCTTCCTGCTCATTGAAGGTAGGAGTGACAGGCTGGTTGTTGAGATCCGTATTTCCCGTCTGGTTCTCCATACTCCAATTGCGGTAGACGTGCCATCCGTTGGCTTCTCCCTCCTGCTTGGCCTTGACGAGAATCTCGGCAAAAGCCGTCTCGTTCTTTGCCTGCCAGTCGTCGTACTCGGATTCGGTGTTTTCGTCAGTCTCGCTGCATGATGCCAGCACAAGAGCCGACATCATGAGCAGAAACAGATATTTCAAATTCTTCAAATTCATCTATGTGTATTTGATTTTTTCCGTGGTTCGTTTAGAAGTTCTTGATCTCCGCGCCAAGCTTCTTCAGTACGCTCGTGATGCTCACACGGTCCTCGATGATGCCGCGAAGCTCGCTGATGGCAACACGCTCCTGCTTCATCGTGTCACGATAACGCAGAGTAACCTTGTGGTCGTTAGGAGTTTCGTGGTCTACGGTGATACAGAACGGAGTACCGATGGCATCCTGACGACGGTAGCGCTTGCCGATAGAGTCCTTAGGATCGCCATAGTGGGTGTTGAAGTGGAACTTCAACTCGTCAACGATCTCGTGAGCCAACTCGGGCAGGCCGTCCTTCTTGTCGAGTGGGAATACGGCACACTTTACAGGAGCCAATGCCTCAGGCAACTTCAGAACCACGCGGCTCTCGCCGTTCTCGAGCTTCTCCTCGCAGTAAGAGTGGCACATCACGCTGAGGAACATACGGTCTACACCGATAGAAGTCTCTACATCGTAAGGCACGTAGCTCTCGTTCTTCTCAGGATCGAAGTACTTGATAGAACGGCCGCTGAACTTCTCGTGCTGAGAAAGGTCGAAGTTGGTACGGCTGTGAATGCCCTCTACCTCCTTGAAGCCAAATGGCATCTTGAACTCGATGTCGGTAGCAGCGTTGGCATAGTGGGCCAGCTTCTCGTGGTCGTGGTAGCGATAGTTCTCGTTGCCCATGCCGAGTGCCTCGTGCCATGCCAGACGAACCTTCTTCCAGTACTCAAACCACTTCATCTCGGTGCCAGGCTGGCAGAAGAACTGCATCTCCATCTGCTCGAACTCGCGCATACGGAATACGAACTGGCGAGCCACAACCTCGTTGCGGAAAGCCTTACCTATCTGGCAGATACCGAAAGGAAGCTTCATGCGGCCTGTCTTCTGAACGCTCAGGTAGTCGACAAAGATACCCTGGGCTGTCTCAGGACGCAGATAAACCTTGCTGGCAGCATCGCTCGCTGCACCCATCTGGGTAGAGAACATCAGGTTGAACTGACGAACGTCTGTCCAGTTCTTGGTGCCGCTGATAGGGCATACGATGCCCTCGTCCTCGATGATCTGCTTCAGCATCTCGAGGTTAGGACCCTGCATGGCCTTGGTGTAGCGGGCATGAAGGTCGTCGAACTTCTTCTGATTCTCCAAGACGCGAGGATTGGTGGCGCGGAACTGAGCCTCGTCGAAGCTGTCGCCGAAGCGCTTCTTAGCCTTGGCGATCTCCTTGGCGATCTTCTCCTCGTATTTGGCCATGTGGTCCTCGATGAGCACATCGGCGCGATAACGCTTCTTCGAGTCGCGGTTGTCGATCAATGGATCATTGAACGCATCCACGTGACCTGAAGCCTTCCAAACAGTAGGGTGCATAAAGATGGCTGCGTCGAGACCCACAATGTTCTCGTGCAGCAATACCATGCTCTGCCACCAGTACTGCTTGATATTGTTTTTCAGCTCGACACCGTTCTGACCATAGTCGTAAACGGCTGCCAAACCATCATAAATTTCGCTACTTGGAAACACGAAGCCATACTCTTTGCAATGGCTTACAATCTTCTTAAAAACATCTTCTTGTGCCATGATGAAATCTTATATTTTTCAAATTTTCGGCAAAGATACGCCTTTTTCTCGAATTTTCTTTGTATTTTTGCCTAAAATATATAAAATAAGTATTAAAAGCTATCTATGAGCGACGAAATTAAAGACAAAGACGAACTTCAGAAGGGTGGTGAGCCACAAGATTTGGATGCGGCTGAACAGCATTCCGACTACAAGCCTGTCAACAGGTTTGATGCTTCGGCGGTGCGCCATCTTAGCGGAATGTACCAGAACTGGTTCCTCGACTATGCCTCCTATGTAATTCTCGAGCGTGCCGTGCCTCATATCGAGGACGGACTGAAGCCCGTGCAGCGACGCATACTGCACTCGATGAAGAGAATGGACGACGGAAGATACAACAAGGTGGCGAATATCGTGGGACACACCATGCAGTTTCACCCGCATGGTGACGCCTCTATCGGCGACGCACTCGTACAGATGGGACAGAAAGACCTGCTCATCGACACACAGGGAAACTGGGGAAATATCCTCACCGGCGACCGTGCGGCGGCTTCACGATACATAGAGGCGCGTCTGTCCAAGTTCGCGCTCGACGTGGTGTTTAATCCCAAAACAACCGACTGGCAGCTCTCCTATGACGGCCGCAACAAGGAGCCTATTACGCTCCCCGCCAAGTTCCCCTTGCTGCTGGCACAGGGAGCAGAGGGCATCGCCGTAGGCCTGAGCAGCAAGGTGCTGCCACACAACTTCAATGAGCTTTGCGATGCTGCCGTACACTATCTCAAGGGCGAGCCTTTCACCATCTATCCCGACTTCCCTACGGGTGGAGCCATCGATGTGGGCAAGTATAACGACGGACAGCGTGGAGGCGTGCTGAAGGTGCGCGCCAAGATAGACAAACTCGACAACAAGACGCTTGTCATCACCGAGATTCCTTTCAGCAAGACCACCGGAAGCCTCATCGACTCCATCACCAAGGCGGTGGAGAAGGGAAAGATAAAGGCCAGAAAGATAGAGGACGTTACCTCTGCCAACGTGGAAATCCTCGTCCATCTGGCTCCCGGAACCTCTTCCGACAAGACCATGGACGCACTCTATGCCTTCAGCGACTGCGAGATCAACATCTCGCCCAACTGCTGTGTCATCGAGGACAATAAGCCTTGCTTCCTCACCGTGAGCGATGTGCTGCGCCACAGCGTAGACCGCACCATGGGACTGCTGCGCAAGGAGCTGATGCTGCGCAAGGGTGAACTGGAGGAACAGCTCTTCTTCTCCTCGCTCGAGCGTATCTTCATCGAGGAGCGCATCTACAAGGAGCGCAAGTTCGAGCAGAGCAAGAGTCAGGACGAGGTTGTGGCCTTTATCGCCTCGAAGCTGGAGCCTTTCAAGGACAAACTCTTCACAGCCGTAGTTGACGGAAAAGGCAAGGTGGAGTATGCATTCCACAGAGAGATAACGCGCGAGGACATTCTGAAACTCCTTGAAATCAAAATGCAGCGCATCCTAAAATATAATAAGGACAAGGCCGACGACCTCTTGCTGAAAATCAAAGCCGAACTGTCGGAGATAGAGAACGACCTCGCCCACATGACTGATGTCACTATCAACTGGTTTGAATATCTCAAGACCAAGTATGGCAAGGCGCATCCACGACGCACCGAGATAAGAAACTTCGACACTATCGAGGTGACCAAGGTGGTGGAGGCCAATCAGAAACTCTACATCAACCGACAGGAAGGATTCGTGGGTACAGGACTGAAGAAGGATGAGCTGGTGTGCAACTGCTCCGACCTCGACGATATCATCATCTTCTATAAGGACGGAAAGTTCAAGGTGACCAAGGTGGCCGACAAGATCTTCGTGGGAAAGAACATCCTTCATGTGCAGGTGTTCAAGAAGAACGATAAGCGAACCATCTACAACTGTGTGTATCGCGATGGCAAGCAGGGCGAATACTTCATCAAGCGATTCAACGTGACGTCGATGACACGCGACAAGATGTACGACATCACGCAGGGAACGCCCGGAAGCCGTGTCATCTACTTCACGGCCAATCCCAACGGTGAGGCTGAAATCATCAAGATAACACTGGATCCAGACCTCTCAAAGAAGCGACAGAGCATCTTTATCGAGAAAGACTTCTCGGATATTATCATCAAGGGACGTGCCGCCAAGGGCAATCTGCTCACCAGGCGAACCATCCGTCGCATTGGTCTGAAGAGTCATGGACACAGTACCTTGGGAGGAAGAAAGGTGTGGTTCGATCCTGATGTCAACCGTATCAATTACGACGAGAACGGACGTTTCCTCGGCGAGTTTAATGACGATGAATATATCTTGGTGGTTCTCGACAATGGCGAGTTCTATATCACCAACTTCGACCCCAACAACCACTACGAGGACAATATCCTGCGACTGGAAAAGTGGGACGAGCATAAGATATGGACTGCCGTCCTCTATGATGCCGACAACGAAGGCTATCCTTACATCAAGCGATTCACCATGGACGCTGCCAAGCGCCATCAGAACTTCCTTGGCGAGAATGTCAACAGCAAGCTGATTCTCCTTACCGATACAGTTTATCCTCGTTTCAAGGTGACTTATGGAGGTGTGGATGCTGTGCGTCCTGCCGAGGAAATCGACGCCGAGCAGTTTATCGCACAGAAGAGTTTCAAGGCTAAGGGAAAACGACTCTCTACCTGGAACATAGGTTCTATAGAGGAAATAGAGCCGACCCGTTTCCCAGAGCCTGCAGATACAGCCGATGCTGCCGACGCAGCCGAGGGCGATGCTGCCGACGGCAAAGTGTCGTCCCGGATAAAGGCAAAATCATCCGACGAGAACCTCGACCCTGATGCCGGCAAGAGCCAGCAACAGATTATCGATGAGCTGACAGGACAGACAAGCCTCTTCGACGATAAGAACTTTACTGCGGAAGACGAAAAAGACCGCGACTGGCTGAAGGATCAATAGGGGAGTTACTTCAGAAGTTAAAGAAGAAACTTCCTTCCCCATAAAGAAAGCCGCCCCAGAAGCTTAAAGCTATCTGTGGCGGCTTAAAAGAAAAGATTTACCCTGTATTATTACTCAATAGTAATCAAAACTCTGCGGCATTCCTCCTTTGAACAGCCGTTGCTGTCGCCAATGGCCTTCTCCAACTTGATGTCGAAGTCCTTGATGCCTTGTTTCTTCAGGAAGTTGACAACATTGTTCAGACGACCCTCGCTGAGTTTGTAGTTCTTTGAAGAAACTCCGTCCGACGAAGCCTCACCGATGATGGTAAGCTTGTAGTCGCCCTGTTCCTTCAGGGTGTTGATAAACTTCTTCAAGCGAAGTCTTTCCTGAGTCGTGATGTTGGTCTTGTCTACGTTGAAGAATACCTCGTAAGACTTCACCTTCTTCGACTTCTCGCAGTCGTCGAGCAATGACTGCAGTTCGGCATTGTCCTTGCGGCAAGCCTTCAGACTCTCAGACAATCCGTCGTATGCACGCTGCTTTTCAGCCAATTGCTTTTCGTAGGCTTCCTTCATTTCGGCCTGATCTCTCAGAGCCTTGTAGTAGCGAGCCTTATTGCTTGGCATCACCTTGCTTACGAAGTTGA
>ULUS01003979.1_pt1 | contig 12765 bp, 5 predicted proteins | sample 1958761 | NCBI WGS metagenome assembly ULUS01 (sample SAMEA4835767, study PRJEB28245) | human gut metagenome | biome: gut microbiome; material: fecal sample | place: Denmark | collected 2008
GATAAAACCTAAAACTAATGTCTTTTAGAGTAATTACTTGGCGTCGTTCCAATATTCAGGAGCGCCAAGACCTGCTGCAAAGCCACCATAGGTGTGCTTGCGATAATAATCCAAATCCCAGAGGCCTACTGGCAAACCAGCACGCCAACCACTATTGGCAGGACTGTCAGTAACACACCACTGGCAGATACCCCACTGCTGATTTTCAGGAACAATCTCAAGATACTTCTTGACGATAAACTCGTAGTAAGCACGCATTTTCTCGTGCTGTCCCTCGGTCATATCAGTAGTTTTTATCTGGTTGCCGTTCTTATCCTCCAAGCCCATATCCAACTCAGAGATACGAACCAACTTATGTGAACCAACCATCAGGTTGAGCATGTTCACGTAAGCATCCTCTCTTCTCTTCTGCTCAGCAGGATCCATGCTGCATGAAACGTGCATCTGACTGCCGATACCATCAATCTTGGTAACGCCGTCCTTCTCCCACTCCTCAATCCAGTGAATCAAGCTCTTAAGCTTCTTATTCTGGTCGTAAGCAGTTTCGAGGTTATAATCATTGATGAAGAGCTTCAACTCCTCAGGATTTCCACCAGCATCAGCAAAGCCCTTGCGAGCTGCAGCTACAGCAGTGCGAACATAATCAATGTCACCCAGATAATCTTGCCAGTAGAAATTGTTCTTGGCATCATCGGCAGAAACTGTACCACGTGTGGCAGACTGGAGAGGGTAGAATTCGCTACCTTCTTTACCAGAGATAGCCTCGTTTACAACATCCCAAGCCTTCACCTTGCCCTCGGTAGCTTCCATCATGCCGTAAATCCAATTCTGCAAAACAGGAGTAAGTACTTCCTTCTTTTCCTCATCTGTAAGAGGAATAGTATTTGAAGACTTCGTGTAGTAAACTTCAAAATCATCAATATAGAGGGTACCCGCATATTTACCGATATTCAGCAGCAGGCGCAAGGCATTGTCACCATTACATGTGGTAGCCACATCAACTTCCTTCCAATCAGTTGTAACCTTGATGGTAGGGAAGTCACCACAGCCTTTGTATCCTTCAGGATTTTGGAATCCAGCACCAAATTCACCATCTACAGAACCCTTGATTTTCATCTTCAAGTGATAGGTTTTACCATTCTCGAAAACGAAACCAGGTTGATAGTTAACTTGTGCATTCCAGGTGTTTTCCTTGGCAGCGTTGTTACCAACCTCACAAACACCATTTACAATCTTTGGCGCATTATCCATACCCCATCCACCAAGGTTCTGACCATCATCAAAGGTAAGATGCCCAACACTTACAGGGATTTCAACCACTTGACTTTCAGCCACATCTTTAATTTCTGAAGTTACAGTATGATAGGAATAAGGTTTCTTACAAGGAACTTCGTCCCCTTTTATGTCACCATTTACGATCAAATTATTGGTAGAACCTTCTTCACAAAGACTCAAAGACTTGATGTCCAGTTCACCGCCCAGTTTACCTGCAGCAAAAACAAAGTTCTCATAATTGTCTTTCGGAGTAAATTCAACGGTATATTCATTCCATTGAGTACCTACTAAAATCGAGCCTAAACCTGCATCACCTGGAGCTCCCCATAGAATTAATTCAAAAGGAGCAGTAGCTTTTGCATTCATTTTAAAGACATACTTTTTCCCTTGAGATAACTGAGCAGGGAAATATAATTGAGCAGTCCAATGACCATCAGCCACTGCATTCTTAATGACCAAGCAACGTGTGACATTAGAAGAAGGAGGTAACTCCTTATCTGCAATCAGCCCGTTCAGATACTTGTTAGGCTGCTGAGCATGCCAAGCCAAGGTATGACCATAAACAGAAAGACCTGCATCTGTGGCATTCTTAACATATTCCTTTACTTTTTCAAAATCCATGCTACCATCATCAGCAACACAAGAAGCCATCTTCATGGCGTTGCCGGCTACAGTCTCGTTAAAGTTGCTGTTGGTCAAAGCATACACCAGTTCCTTCTTGTTATATTCATCTACAGTAGTTCCGATTCCGAGGTGGAAGTTTGGACGGTCCTTGATGTATTCCTTCAAGGCATCATATTGCTCCAGATAACCATACTGCGCTTCCTTATCAGGACGTACGGTCTCGAAATTCTGGTCGAAGTGGTCTACACAAGAGGCCAAAAGCATGGCCCCGAGTGCAGATACTAATATTTGTTTATTCATAACTTATGCGATCATTAATTATTATAGGTATAAGAGAACTCCTCTAAAGTTACTCCACTACGCCACCAGACGAGTTTCTCGTTCAAACTCTTCTTTACACCTTCAGCGAAGGTGATTTCGGCGTTGAGTTCCATCAGGTCACGATCCTTGTTATTCCACGAATGGATACCATCGTCAGCCCAAGAGCCTGAGCCTGTAGCCGTAACACCATCGGTGAGCGAAGTGATGGTACACTTTTCGTTGGCATCGAAGGTGAGCAGGAGGTCTGCCTTGTAGATGGTACTGCCCTCCTGGAACTCTACTGAATAAACAGAGCTGTTCAGGGTGCGGGTAGTAATCTGAACCTGTGAAGCCTTCTCGATGTTGTCGGTGCTTGTATTGTGATTTGTCAACCACCAGCCACTATACTTGTTCTGATACTTCACGCAGTACATCACGTAATCCTTAGGAGCTGTTTCCCAGATGGATGTATTGGTACGAGAGCCTGTAGCACCTTCTTTCAGAGTACCGGCAGAGATTCTGTCGAAGCCCTGCTGATCGGTCATCACCAGAGGAATCACGTAGGTATTCTTCACGGCATCAGGGTCGTTGAAGAAAGCATCAGTCAGCTGAACTACTGTCTCACCCGTCATTCCACCCTTGAAATCGAGTTTGTTGGTAGAAAGAGAGTAATATTCTGCAGGCATTGCCTTTACAGGAGTACCATCGGCAAAAGTAAGATGATCGCACAGACTGTTATCCACAGCTACGTTCACATAACCTTTTCTTCCATTGTAAGAGCCGGCAAAAGTTGCCTTGATCTTGCATTTATGCTCCTTATCAAGAGAGGTATCGTATTCATCATCGCCCAAGACGATGGTACGAACCGGACTCTGATAAACGAACATGGCAGTGGTTCCACCCTCGTAATCATCGAAAGCCTGGTCTCCATTCTCACATGCCGTGAAAGAAGCCATCAGTGTCAGAAGGGCTGCCACCATTTTGATATATCGTTTCATAATCATTAGTCTTTATTTATAATATTAGCCGTTTATTATTTCCAACCATCGTTCTGCTTGAGGTTGCTGTATTTCAGAATCTCAGAGTATGGGATAGGACCATAGTACATATAGTCTGAATAGTTGCGTTCCTCAGCGTCGAAAGTCTTGTAGATGTATTTGCCTGTTGTGGCATCTGTCGTGATATTGATACCCTTGGCAGCCTCATTGAGTTTAGGGAGCTCAACCTTCCAGCGACGCAAGTCCCAGAAACGATGATTCTCGAAGCAGAGTTCCAAGCGACGCTCATTGCGAATCAACTCACGCATCTTGTCCTTGTTCTGTGCGCACTCTTCCAAGTATGGGTCTTCACCAAACTCACCAATGCCTGCACGCTCACGGATTGCCTTGATGACATCGTAGGCAGAATAGTTGGCACCGCCCACATTTGCCTTAGGACCCTGAGCCTCATTGGCAGCCTCAGCATAGTCGAGCAAGATTTCCGTAGTACGGATACGTGCTGACAGATGCTTCTGCTTGGTTGCAGAGCTTGGGTTGAGGTTCACATCAGGACGGAGCAACTTGCGGAGATAATAACCCGTCTTGGTTGATTTTCCGTTCTCCTTGTTCAAGCCATCCAGAGTTTTGGAATCGGCAGCTGTATTTACCACTCCATCAGTAGAACCGATTTTATCGCCATTTACAAGAATATAGGCAGCGAGACGTGGATCACGGTTCTGATAAGGATTCTTGGCATCGTATTCTGCATTGTCATCAGTAATAGGATAACCGTTTGCCATAGGGAACGCATCCACCAGGTTCTGGGTTGGATTGATCTTACCGCTACCATAGAGCGAAGGAGGATAGTTATCTGTCTCCATAGTGTTACTTTCTTCAACATTTCCACGCCAGATAATCTCCTTAGGATTCTCGGATGTAGCACCCAAACCGTCTATGAGCGATTTGTTACAGAACCACTTCCATCCGTCAGGATCCACTGCATCCAAACCACCAAACTCGCTCAGGCAGTTGGCTGCATATTTGGCAGCATCCTCATAAGAGGCTACACCGGCAGATGCATAAGCAGGAGAAGCGGCGAGGATGGCGAGCTGAGCCTTGAAAGCCGAGATGATGCGACCGTCAATCTTGCCACGATGGTTGGTACCGAAGGCACGATTGTACTCTGCATTGGTAGCACCCTTCTGGGCATACTTGGCAGGAACCTTATCCTCATCCACATCGGCATACTGCTCAGGCAAATACTCCAGAGCCTCATCAAAATCAGACATAATCTGATCGTAGCACTCCTTGAAGGAGTTACGTGGAAGATTGAAATCAGACTTTGAATCTTCTGAAGAAAGATGGATAGGCACACCCATCAACTGACCATCTACCATTCCGGCATGAGCACGGAGCAAGTACATCATATGTAAGCCACGCAAAGCATAGGCATTACCCTTGTAGTTGTCGCAATACATCTGATTGAGAATCTCACTTGAGTAAGACCACTCAACCTTATCGCAGTTTTCCAACATCAAGTTGCAGTACTGGATGGCATGATAACGTCCATCCCACTGTGAAACTGGGTTCATATTGGCAGCCCAAGAACCTGTAGCCATCTTCTTATGGTTGAAATAGTCGCCTGAGTTTTCGTTGGTGACAGCATCATCTGTAGCCACATCAGTATATGGAGAGGTGCTATATGGCAGAGCCAGGTAAGCATTGTCAAGAATACCACGGGCAAACGTAGGATCCTTATACATCTCGCTGATATCTTGGTTATTTTCCAAGGCAGGCTCAAACAGGTCATCACAAGAAGTGAGCGAAACTAAGACTGCACTTATCAATAATAATCTTGATAATTTCATAATTTTAATTCTTTAATTAATTCTAGAATGAAACCTTAGCACCGATGCTATAGAAGCGGTTCAATGGTGCCGAGCCTGAATTGTTAACATCCATCTCCATGAGTTTGCGCTCCTTGGCTATGGTGAGCAGACTGTTGCCGTTGACAAAGAGCTGAAGTCCGCGTACGAAACTCTTCATGAACATCGCCTTAGGGAAGTCGTAGCTCAACTGCACCTTCTGAAGGTCGATGCGGTCGGTAGAGTACATCCAGAAGTCTGATGTCTGATAGTTGTTCGTACCTGCCTCAGTGGTCAGACGTGGGAAGGTGGCTGTGGCTGCAGTCTCCTTGGTCCATCTGCCACGCATCTCTGCTGTATATTTGGCATCACCGCCTACCCAGAAGTAGGTGGAGTTCTTCACGGCATGAGCACCGAAGTTTCCTGTGCCGAGCATGAAGAGGGTGAAGCCCTTATATTTCAGAGTGAGGTTCATACCGATAGTGGTAGGAGTTCCATACCAGCCACCCTTGCCCAGGTAAACCTGGTCCTTGCTATCGATAACGTTGTCGCCGTTCTGGTCCTTGTACTTCAGGTCACCCGGACGGATGGTTCCGCCGATAATCTGAGTTGGAGAGTTCTTAATATCATTCTCATCCTGGAAGAAGCCCAGGCACTCATAACCCCAGATAGCATCGAGTGGCTGACCCTGGCGATACTGATAGGTATCAGCATACTGCGAATCATCTCGCTTGGTTGCCTCGGTGGTGTAGTAAGTTACGTTGGCTCCTACTCCGAAACCGAAATCACCAAACTGCTTCTTGTAGTTCACAGCAAAGTCGAAACCGCTGCGCTTGTCCTCATTAAAATTAATGTAAGGAACGAAAGAAGACTCAGGATAGTAGCTGAACAGATAGCTAGGCACCTGATTGCGAGCCTCCAGAATTCCGTTGGTCCACTTAGAGAGGAAGTAAGATGCATCGAAACTCAAAGCCTTGTTGAGCACCTCTGCATGAACCGTGGCAGAAATTTCCTTGCGGTGCAGGTAGCTGAGTTCGTCATTGCTACCACGCTTAGACTGCATAGCTGAGTGACCGGAACCACCATTCCAATCCCACCAGCCACCGCTCTGATAGGTTCCGAGATACATGTAGTAATCGTCGATACCCAAATCGGTCTTCATATCGGTGTAGCTTGCGCTGAGGGTCAGATCATCGAAGAATGAATTCTCCATAAACTTCTCCTTAGAGAGGCGCCAGCCCAGAGTGACAGATGGAGATACACCCAATCGCTTGGCTGATGGCAACTTGGCAGACCAAGGTGTAGCCAGAGCGAAATCGGCATAATACTTATGATCATAGTTATAAGAGAACTGCAAGCCCAGGTTGGCGTTGCTCACCTTATGATACTCTCCAGACTTACTCTGCTGATAACCGTTGGCCACCAGCATGGCGCTTACGTTGTGCACATCGTTGAAGGTGCGGTTGTAATCGAAGTGCGCATTGAATGCGATGGTCTGGTTATCGGTAGAACCAGAGATATTCTGAGCACCCGATTTCTTGTCCACCGTACCATTGTTGTTCAAACCTACGATAACATCCTTGCCGTTGTAGTTAGCCCATGTAGGCTGGAAGGTGGCGTAGGAATTGTTGAACGATGTTGTGTATGCCGTAGCATAGTCGATGGCTACCATCGTGTGGAAACTCAAGCCCTTGAGTACAGAAGAGAGGTCGAAGTTCAAACCTGCATCAAACTGGAACTGACGGCTGTGATAGACATTGGTACCCGAAGCATAAATATCGCCGAACACATTGGTGAGGTCGGCAGAAGAACCACCCAGAAAGTACTTGCCGTCAATGATGTTGCTGGTAGCCCCAATCATAGTCAGCGCCGACTTGGCATTAGGGTCAATCATTTCCACAGGAATCAGCGGAGCCACACGGTTAGGGCGGAAGGTGCGAGCCTGCTCCCAGTAGCTGCTATTGTTAGTGTTAGCCGACTTAGCCCCGTAGAAGGTAGCATTCGCATTTACGTAGGCATTGATGGTGCTGCTCAAGGCGAAATCCACATTACCTCTTACATTGAATCGGTCGGTATAGTTCTTCTTAGCCTCGCCGAAGTTCAAGTTGTCACCGTTGCGATAGTAACTCACGTTGGCATAGAAGCGCGCCTTCTGGTTGCCGCCTTCTATTTCGGCAGAAACCTCCGAGCGGTTGAACGCCTTCTTGATGTAATCAGAAGAATAGAAGTCTACGCTAGGATAGCGATATGGATTCTTTCCGGATGCATAGTTGTAGATGGTCTCTGCAGAATATGGCAGATTGTTTACATCACCACCATCATTCAGGAAAGCCTCATTGTAAAGGCTCATGTACTCAGCCGAACCGAGATATTCTGGAAAAGCCTTGGCTACGTTCCAGCCCGTATTGGCATTCACCTTTACCGACAAGCCATCGTTAACCTTACCACGCTTGGTGGTAATGAGAACCACGCCATTGGCAGCCTTGCTGCCATAGAGTACTGTGGCCTGGGCACCCTTCAGGAAAGAGATATCCTCAATCTCGTCGGGGCGAACATTACTGGCTTCACGTGGCACACCGTCGATGAGGACGAGTGCATTGGAATAACCCCACATACCATTGCCATTATAACCGGATACATAACCCTGCATATTGTCAAGGCTGTAGGTATTATAGTTTTTCTCTGTCAATTCTCTGACGTTGACGGTGCTCACACCACCGAGCACATCGCTCTGGTACGCCTTCTTGAACGCCACGTTAACCATTGCGCTATCAGCAGATTCCTGAGCCGAAGCAGGCAACTGTGCCAGAAGTGCAGTAACCACTGTCAGAGCAGAGTATATTGTTTTCTTATTATTTTTCATATATAATATGATTATTTCTAAGTTTATGCTTTTTATATATCACATCTCCGGGTGATTACCATCCAGGATTCTGACCAAACTCAGGATACAGATAAACATCGCTTTCCTTGAGTGGCAAGAGATAGTGTTTCTCTGAGAAGTCGCGGGTCACGATGGTCTTCTCGCTCCATCCTGTCACCTCGGCATCACGTGGATCGTTCTTGGTATAATCGAAATTACCTACACGTTTGAATTCCTGTGAAGTCTTGATATTATAAGGATATTCTGTGAGAAGCAACCAGCGCTGCAGGTCGTTCCAGCGGAAGCCCTCAAAGGCAAGCTCTACGGCACGCTCGCGGCGAACTTCGTCCATAAACTTCTTCTGGTCGTTCATAAACTTATCTGCCACATGACCAGCTCCTACTCTATCGCGAAGCACATTGATTGCTTCAGCAGCGGTAAGGTTGAGCTTTGAGCTCTTGTAGTTGGCTCCCTGAACGGCAGCACCAGCCTCAGCATACATCAGATAGAGGTCGGCAAGACGCATGTAAGGAAGGTCGCACTGCAAGGCACCACCCCATTCGTACATGCCATCATACTTATTTGCCTGGTGAGGAACCAGCTTCTGAGTATAGTAACCAGTGCGGCATCCCTGACTTGAAGAATTTCGCAATTCACTACCAGAATACATTGGCATATACTGCAATGCTGCAACCTTTGGTTCCTTTACTGCATCAATGGTTGTATTGATATACTTAAAACCATCGAAGACGATGTCATGATAGAAACGTGGATCACGATTCTTGAATGGATGCTTTGGATCGAATTCGGAATCAGGATCATTCAAAGGCAGACCATTAGCCATACCATAATAGTTTACATAGTTGGCTGTCGGCTGGTGAATCACAGCATCGTGTTGTACGATATCTTCCATCTTAGGTCCCCAAAGTTTGGTGAAGTTCCAGTTTGATGAATTCTCGCCAATATATGGACCGCGCATGATTGCCTCTGTAGAACCTGGTTGTTTCCAATTCTTACCTGTAGTACGGAAGATATCAGAAAAGTTGTTTGTAGAACCAGACTTTGCTACATGATTATAAATATCAGAGTAGTCATAGGTACACAATGCATATGGAGTTTTGCCTGAATTTACCTGAGCAATAGCCTCTGCCAAAGCATCAGCAGCCTTTGCGGCAAGCTCTGTATTATACTTATAGGTATCGCCATTCTTGGAAGCCCCCATCTCTGCACCGATATTATTCAATGGAGAAGAAGCCCAAAGCAACACTTTACCTAAGTAGCCCAAAGCGCAAACTTTTGTAATACGAAGTTCATTCTTGCCCAAAGTTTTCTTACCTATAGTTGTCTTGTCCCAATCATTAGGAAGTAACTCTGCAGCAGCCTTAAAATCTTCGGCACATTTCAATGCGCACTCCTGATAAGAAAGACGAAGCAAAGTCAAAGCTGATGCACCATCCAATACGGTGTCTACGTATGGCATACCGCCAAAGAAAGCTATCAACTCCTCGTGCCACCATGCACGGAAGAACAACAACTGTCCCTTGATGAAGTTCTTCTCTTCCTGAGTACAGTCGGTCATCAGGTCAAGGTTAGCAAGACCCAAGTTACACTTGCGGATGCAATACCAGGCATGCTCCAAAGAATGAGCAAATTTATTGGTTGAAGTCGGATCAAGGTACTCACCAGGATTTCCATAAGTTGGTCTGTGCAAGAAACTTTGATTATTGTCATACCAGTTACGGTAGTCGCCTAAATCAAAATGAGCAGTCACATGATCATCTCCCAAGCCAGTATTCATGATTTCATCTTCACCCCAGTTGAATGATGTACAATACATATTCGACTCCTTACTTGGAATACAGTTGTAAATTTGCTCCACATATCCCTGGAAATTGGTGAAGTTCTTGAACGCTTGTTCTGCACTCACATCTGTATCAGGGCTCTTGTCCAAGTAATCGGTACAAGAGGCGAAACCACAAGTGAGGCTCAGCGCACAAAAAAGTTTTACTATATTTTGTTTCATTTGTTATACTTGTTTAAAGATTAAACTTGACACCGAAGTTCACACGCTTCATTGTAGGGTAAGCTCCATAAGCTCCACCGTTACTAGAGAAGTTTGACTCTCGGTCGTCTGGCATTCGGGTCCAGAGCCAGAGGTTGTTACCACTTACGTAAACCTTGAGGTTGTTCAAACCAAGTTTCTTGATCCAACCGCCGTTCCAGGTATAGGCTATCTCTACGTTCTTCAGGCGAATGTAAGAACCATCGCAAAGATATTGAGTGCCATAGTAAGCCGCATTCGACATTGGCTTAGAGTTGAAACGTGGAGTGATGACATCGCAGTTGTTGTGATTGTCGCTCCACCAGGTTCCCTGGTCATAAACATTGGCAAGCATTGGGTCAACCAAACTAATCATGGTTACGTCACGGGTTACGTTGGTTACACCATAGAACTGAGCGAAACAGCTGAAGCCCTTGTACTCATAACCGATTGTTGCATTGTAGGAGTTCTGTGGAGTACCGGTATAACCGTAAGGAACTCTATCGTTCACATTATCCACCTTACCGTCGCCATTGAAATCTACGATGTAGTAGTCACCTGGAAGACGCTGGCCATCGTTGGAATCCATCTTCGGAGAACCATATATATCATCATAGTTCTGGAGAATACCCTTATCAAGGAAGGTGTAAGTCTGGTTGATAGCATGACCTGCAGCCTTGCGGTAAGATGGGAGCAACGCCGCATCATCCTTGATTTTTACCTCATTTACAGCATGGGTCATATTGAAATTTGCCCAGAGACGCATCTTGTTGGCAAAAACCTTGTTGAACTTCACTTCCAACTCATAACCGCTGGTAGTTACTTTACCCAAGTTGGCTGTAGGAGCAGTCTGACCGAAGTAAGAAGGAACGGAACGATCTGAACCACTAACCAGAATGTCTGAACGAGTATCATGGAAGAAATCCACAGCACCAGTAATCAAACCACCCAAAAATCCATAGTCAAGACCGAAGTTTACCTTCTTCACTTTCTCCCAATGTACGTTAGGGTTACCTACTGCTGACTCACGATACCATGTATAAATAGACTCCTTATCACTGGAAGTCGTACCCAACTGAGTCTTGCCGCCATATGCCCACTGAGTCATATAGAGGAAGCGGTCTCCTACGTTATCATCACCGATTTCACCATAAGATGCACGGAGTTTCATCATATCCACAATCTTGTGCTCACGAAGATACTTCATGAATGGCTCTTCGGAGATCATCCAACCAAGGGCACCAGAGCTGAAGAATGCGAAACGATTGTCTGGAGAGAACTTCTCTGAACCGTTGTAAGCACCATTATACTCGAAGAAGTAACGGGAATTCCAATCATAAGTGGTACGGAACACCCAGTCTTCACGATAAGAAGGAATCATGTAACCTGTTGCATATTCCTGGCGACCGAAAAGTCCCATGGCGCTTACGCTGTGCTTGCCAAAACTGCGAGCCCAGTTGAGCTGAGCCTGATAGTTCAGGTTGCGCTGTGTAAGTTTATTGTCAACCTCACCACCATTCACGGTCCACTGGTTTCCCATAGCATAATCGAACTTATCGTATGCTTCGTATGGCTTCTTGTAAGAAACGGCTCCTGTATGAGGATCTATCCACTTCAGCTGAGGATCATGGTTCATATCATTAATACCACGATTCTTCTCTACAAAAGTATTGTCCCACGAAATCATACCTCGTGCAGAAAGTCCCTTGGTAATGAAATCAAGTTTCTGTTCCAACACGAAATCAGTAGTGATGCGAGTAGTGGTAGAAGTCATGGTACCACCCAAAGAAACCTGCTGGGCAGAGTTGGTTACATTAGTAGATCCTGGCAAATATCCCCAAGAGCCATCGCTATACTTAGGCAAGAAAGCATCTGGAGAAATATTATATGCACCAGCCCATTGCTGGCTGACCTGCCAATCGCTATAACCATCAGAACTATTTACCCAAGGAGCCTTGCGCTGACCGTTGGAACCGGCAAGGTTCATCTTGAACACGGTGGTCTTTGTGATGTTGAAGTCGAGATTAGAACGAACATTCACACGATTGTAGTCATAACCTGAACTATAGTTACGACCATTGCCGAAATCCTTATAAAGGTCACCCTCGCTCACGAAATCCACACCTGCAAAGTACTTCACAACCTTGGTACCACCCGATACATTCACATTGGCATTGTATGACATGGTGTAATCCTTGAAGAGTACATCCTGCCAATCTACGTTCGGATAACGCTCACGCTGCTCCAGTGTAGTCTGGTTGCGATAGTTCTCGATGAAACTCATCGGTTCCATCTTGTCGAAACTGCCTGGAGAAATGTTCAACTCATGTTCGATAGCCTTGTTGCGGGCAATAAGCGCATCGTAAGAATCATATTTATCAGGCAACTTTGAAGGAATCTTCATTACAGCATTGGCAGTAACGCTAATCTGAGCCTTGCCTTCAGAACCACGCTTGGTGGTAATCAGGATGACACCATTCGCACCCTTCACACCATAAACGGCGGTGGCAGAAGCATCCTTCAATACAGAGATGGTAGCCACAGACTGCATATCAACACTTGACATTGGTCGTTCAATACCATCCACCAAAACGAGAGGAGAAGAGTTGTTCCAAGAAGAAGCACCACGAATCTGAATCTGAGGTTCCTCTTCACCCGGCATACCACTGGATGCAGTGGTAACAACGCCAGGAAGGTTACCTGTCAGAGCTGCTCCGATATCACTGATACCCGCAGCACGCTCCAGCGTTTTTCCTGTGGTCTGGGTGATGGCACCCACGACAGAAGCCTTCTTCTGCTGACCATAACCAACGACTACAA
>ULUS01033473.1_pt1 | contig 12725 bp, 8 predicted proteins | sample 1958761 | NCBI WGS metagenome assembly ULUS01 (sample SAMEA4835767, study PRJEB28245) | human gut metagenome | biome: gut microbiome; material: fecal sample | place: Denmark | collected 2008
ACGGTCGTTCGATGTAATCACCGAATCATTTTCGCTCATCTCTTGATTGCGGATGCAAAGGTATGAATATATTTTTATTCCTCCAAACTTTTCGCTAACTTTTTCTCGCTTTTTCTGCATTTTTCTTGTTTTTTATTCGGTCAAAGATTAAGAAAGAGGCCTTCACCTTATTATATATTAAACTTTCGCAAGTTCAGAAGTTAATGGAATTAAAGAAGTAAACACTCCCTTCGGTCGTTCAAGAAGTTAACGGACAATAGCTTTATTGCTTAAACAACAAGACATTTTTGTCATAACAAAGAAAAACGAGATACAAAAATTCATAATTATCCTGCTCTGGGCAACGGCAGGAGCAAAAATTTGCTGTCGTGTTCTTGCCTATACCGATTATTATTTCTATTTTTGCATCTTATATATAAGAAAGGTCTTATGGGCCTATGGCTAAAAAGAGAAGGGCCTTATGGGCTGAAGACTTAAAAGAAAAGGGTCTTATGGAACCTAAGGCTAAAAATAAAGAAAAGGGCCTTATGAGCTAAAGGCTAAAAAAGAAGGGCCTTATGAGCTAAAGGCTTTACAAACGAGAAAAGATTTACAAAGAAAGATAATGATAAGCAAGAACAAGATAAAGCACATCAGGGCGCTCGCCTTGAAGAAGAACCGAAAGGCAGAGGGCGTGTTTGTGGCAGAAGGCCCCAAGACCGTGGGCGACATACTGGTGAGACAACGTGCCTTGACCATTGTTGCCACAGACGAGTGGGTACAACAACACCACGACGAGACACAACGCACAGACGAGCTGATTGTGGTGACAGAAGAAGAGCTGACAAAAACCAGTTTGCAGCAGAACCCGCAACAGGTGCTGGCGGTCTTTAAGCAGACAGAGGAGGAGCTGACGGCAGACAGCATAAGCAAGAAGCTGGTGCTCGCGCTCGATGGTGTGCAAGACCCAGGCAACCTCGGAACCATCATTCGCATTGCCGACTGGTTCGGCATAGACACCATTGTGTGCAGTCCCGACACGGCCGACGTGTACAACCCAAAGGTGGTGCAGGCCACGATGGGCAGCATAGCAAGGGTGAGAGTGGTCTACACCTCCCTACCCCATCTCGTAGACAGTCTGCCAAAAGACCATCCTGTGTTTGGAACCCTGCTCGACGGCGAAAACATCTACACCAAAGATCTGCCACAACACGGCATTATTGTGATGGGAAACGAAGGCAACGGCATTAGCGCCGAGATGCGCAGCAGGATAAGCCAAAAGTTGCTCATACCTACCTTCGCCACAACGGCCGACAAGGCAGACAGCCTGAACGTGGCCGTGGCTACAGCCATTGTGTGCTCCGAGTTCAGACGTTAAAAGGTAAAAAGGTAAAAGGGTAAAAAAGAAAAAAGAAAAAAGAAAAAAGAAAAAAGAAAAAAGAAAAAGAAAAAGAAAAAAGAAGAAAAAGAAAGAAACATAAAGTGATGGAAAAGAAAGATTTTTTAAAAGAGCGTAGCATATCGAGCTGCCTTAAGAGCGCCTTCGATCTCTACTGCTCCAACTTTGCCACTATATTTCGCAAGACATGGATACCCGCGATTGTGGTGTCGATCGTGCTCTCTTTGCAGGCGTTCCTGCCTCAACAAGAGACCATTGTGCCCACGACTGCCGACCTTCTATTGAGCCTTGCCACGGCAGCAGCTACGGCTGTGGTGTTCGTGTTTTTGGCTCCTTGGTTCTGGTCAAAGCTTATCGGTTTGTTCTGCGAGATGACCCCGAAGCAGATCTATTGGAAGAACGTGCGGCTGAACGGCGCAACGACCGTTATGTGTGTTGCGTTCCTCGCCGTGGTGCTCGCGGCTTCGTTTGCTTTGGGAGCGGGCTTGGCTGCTGCCAACATCGGGAAAGCCACAGCCATGGGTGTGGCAACTATAGGCACAATTTGTTTGACGATAGTGTTTTTGTTTGCCATCGTGCCCTTGCTCTACTCTTTAACAAAATATGTTGTAGACCCGCAACGCACGTTGCGACAGGCTTTTACGACCGACTACAAAACGGGAGCGCGTCGTTACGGCTTTCTCTTGGGCACGTCGTTAATTCTGACGCTCATCGTGCTGATTATAGTGTGCGTAATGTCGGTACCCATGATCGTGCTCTTGATGGCAAACCACGCCAACGCCGAGGGCATGATGCTGGGCGACGCATCGGCTCTGCCAGGCAGCTTCAGCATGTTCTATTTTGTGGCACAGACCGCCATGTGTTTTGTGGCACAATATAGCGCCGTCTGGTTCTTCCTTACAGCCCTCTACGCTTGTGGAACGGTCGACACAAGACTGAACACACGACAGGCTACTTCGGACAACGGGCAAGAGGCTAAGCTTTGAAGAGCCAAGGCTATAAGTGGGTGTTCAAAAATAATAGCATAAAACAATACAGAAAACAAAAAAGATTGACAACTATGGATAACATCGCAACCAAGCAGCAACGTGTGCTCTTCATCGATCGTGACGGCACGCTGATAGAAGAACCTGCCGACGAGCAGATCGACGCTTTTGAGAAGCTGAAATTTGTGGACGGCATGATCGGCAACCTCGCGTTCATAGCGCGATATCTCGACTTCAAGCTCGTCATGGTGAGCAACCAGGACGGCCTGGGCACCAGTTCATTCCCAGAAGACACGTTCTGGCCCGTTCACAACTTTATCTTGCAGACGCTTAAGGGCGAAGGCATAGAGTTTGACGAGCAGCTCATAGACCGCCATTTTCCTGAAGACCACTCACCCATGCGCAAACCCGGCACAGGCATGCTCACAAGCTATATTGACAACCCCGCTTATGACCTCGCCAACAGCTACGTCATCGGCGACCGCGAGACCGACGCGCAGCTGGCGACAAACCTCGGCTGCAAGGCGCTGGTCTTAGGACGCGACGGGCTGACGTGGGACAAGATTGCGGAGCTGCTCTTTGCTGGCGAACGCACGATAGAGATGCGTCGCACAACAAAGGAGACCGACGTGTTCGTGAAGCTGAACCTCGACGGAACAGGCAAGTGTGACATAAGCACAGGGCTCGGATTCTTTGACCACATGCTTGAGCAGATCGGACGCCACGGCATGTGCGACCTTACGATCCACACCAAGGGCGACCTGAACGTTGACGAGCACCACACCATCGAAGACACGGCGATTGTGCTTGGCGAGTGTCTTCTCAAGGCGCTTGGCAACAAACGCGGCATCGAACGCTACGGATACTGTCTGCCCATGGACGACTGCTTGTGCCAGGTGGCTCTCGACTTTGGCGGACGCGCATGGCTGCAATGGGACACGGAGTTTAGACGCGAGCGCATAGGCGACGTGCCGACGGAGATGTTCATGCACTTCTTTAAGAGTCTTAGCGACGCGGCGCAGATGAACCTCGCCATCAAGGCGTCGGGAACAAACGAGCACCATAAGATTGAGGGCATTTTCAAGGCTCTCGCCAAGAGCATCAAGATGGCGGTAAAACGAGACATCTACCATTATGAGCTGCCTTCGACGAAGGGGATGCTGTGATAGTAAAGGTAAAAAGGTAAAAAGGTAAAAAGGTAAAAAAAGGAAACTGAGCGAAGGAGAAACAACCAGGTAAAAATAAAAAGGTAAAAGGGTAAAAAAGGAATTGAGTATTAAGATTTGGAACGACAAATTATGAAAACATTAAGATATTTGTTTATGGCTTGCCTGCTGGCCGTTGCCGTGTGCACATCAGCACAGACAAACAAACAGGCTATGGACGTGCTCAACAAGACGGCACAAGTGATTGGACACAAGGGAGGTGCAAGCGCCAACTTCACCTTCTCCAACGCTAAACTTGGAACAACATCGGGATCAATAGCCATAAAGGGAAACAAGTTTAACGCGCACACCCCTATGGCTACCGTATGGTTCAACGGCAAGACACAATGGACCTACATGAAGAAGACACAAGAGGTTAACGTCACAACGCCCACCCAAGCGCAGCAGATGACCATGAACCCCTACACCTTCATAAACCTCTACAAGACGGGCTACAACATGACGCTCACACAAAACGAGCAGAGCTATGAGGTTCATCTGACAGCACAAAACAAGAAACGTACCGTGCAGGAGCTCTACATAAGCATTAACAAAAAGAGCTATGTGCCATCACGCATAAAGATGCGCCAAAACAGCACATGGAGCACCATCACGGTAAGCAACTTCAAGGCAAAGAACCAACCCAACAGCCTGTTCACGTTCAACCAGAAAGACTTTCCTCAGGCTGAGGTTATTGACCTTAGATAAAGGGACGCTCTCAAAGGGGAACCGACCCAAAGATTTGCACAAGAAAAAGCTCTCAAGAGGTAGCTAAAAATGGGTTGCACAAGATAAAGCTCTCAAAGGGTAGCTAAAAGATTTGCACAAGAAAAAGCTCTCAAGAGGTTAGACAACAAGCAACAAGGAAATAAAGAAACAAGAAAACAAAACGAAAAAGAATGAACACATGGCAACTCTTTAAGCTGTTGCGCCGCCACAGACAGCTGGCGGAGAAGCGCAGCTTGTCAAACGCGGGCAACAAGGCGGCAAAGGTGGTCATAACGCTTATGTCATCGTTCGTGATAGTGTATCTGCTTGGAGCGGCTGTAATGCTAGCTCTCATAGCCAACGACGGCGGCAGATACACCTCACCCGAGATTTTGTGCATGTGCTTGCCGTTCATTTTTGCCCTCGACTTCTTCTTGCGCTTCACCGTGCAGCAAACCCCGTCGCAGATGGTGAAACCTTATCTTCTGCTGCCGTTGCCACGCAACACATGTGTTAACCATTTTGTTGCCACATCGGTTGTGAGCTGGGGCAACGCCGTGTGGCTCATCATGGTTGTGCCGTTCTGCCTCATGTCGGTAGTGTTCAGTTATGGCCTTTGGCCGTCGTTTCTGCTTATCGTCTATTGCTGGTTGCTGGCAATGGCCAACAGCCAATGGTACGCCATCGTGCGCACGCTCATCAACGACTCCATGTTGTGGTGGCTTCTGCCCGTGGCTTTCTACGCCTTGCTGCTCGTGCCGATGGTGCTGCTCGACGGGGCGGCCGGCGACCTGTTCTTGCAGGCCGTCACCATGCCTGGCGAGCAGATTGCTGCTGGCAACCCCCTACCCCTGCTGTTTGCCGCAGCCCTCTTGGCGTTGCTCATAAAGGCTAACGTAGCCACGCAGCAACAGCACGTCATGAAAGAGGTGCAAGCCGTCGAAAAGACCAAAGAGGTGCGGTCGGCAAAGAGCTATACTTTTCTGAACAAATATGGCGACATCGGGCAATACATAAAACTTGAGCTTCGTCTCATGTCACGCAACAAGAATCCGCGAAAGCTCTTCTGGTTTGCAACAGCCATCGTCGTGCTGCTCACAATTGTGGTCTGCACAACCGACGTTTACGATTCGGCAGGAATGACCATCTTCTGGTGCATCTACAATTTTGTTGTCTATGGAGAGATGATGCTCACCCGCGTCATGAGTTATGAGGGCAACTATATAGACTGTCTTATGGTGCGCCGCGAAAACATTCTGTCGCTCTTGAAGGCAAAATATTATGTCTATTGCCTGCTGCTCATCATACCCTTCTTGCTCATGCTCCCCCTGGTCATCGTTGGCAAATGGTCAATCCTCATGCTTGTCAGCATGGCCTCGTTCACGGCAGGGTTTCAATATTTCGTGCTCTTCCAACTGGCTGTCTACAACAAGCAGACGGTTCCGCTCAACACCAAGTTCACAAGCAAGGCTGGCATGGAAAACAGCTATGCGCAGCTCCTGGCACAGGCCGTGAGCTTCGGTCTGCCCATGATCGTAATCTCCATGACGAGCGCCATGTTCTCAAAAGACATCGCCAACATTATTATAATGGTCATAGGCCTTGTGTTCATAGCCACACATCGCCTGTGGATGCGCAACATCTATCGCCGGTTGATGAAACGCCGTTATGTAAACTTGGCGGCGTTCAGGGCGTCAAGATAAAGGGCGTTTTCCCACAACAGCAAAACGTCAACCGTTTTAAACAACATTTTTCCTTTTACTACACCACATGCTGACAGTTTATAAAGCGAGCGCAGGAAGCGGCAAGACCTTCACGCTCACCATAGAATATATTAAAATGCTCATCAACAACCCGATGAGCTACCGCAACATTCTCGCCGTGACCTTCACAAACAAGGCCACAGACGAGATGAAGAGTCGTATCCTGACAAAGCTCTACGGCATGTGGAAGCAGCTTGCCGACTCGGCCGACTACACCTCGAAGATAAGCCAGGATCTCGGCCTCGCACCCGCCATCGTGGCAGAGAGAGCCGGACAGGCACTCACGCTCCTCGTACACCATTACAACCATTTTCGCGTGGTGACCATCGACACGTTCTTCCAGATTGTGCTTCGCAACCTCGCGCGCGAGCTTGACCTCACGGCCAACATGCGCATAGAGCTGGGCGACACGCAGATAGAGCAACAGGCCGTGGACAGGATGATCGAGAACCTGCGCCCCACGGACGAGCTGCTGGTGTGGATCATGCAATATATCACGGACACGATAAACGACGACAAAAACTGGAACGTCATAAGACACATCAAAGATTTTGGACGCAACATCTTCAAAGACTTCTACAAGGAACATAGCGACACGTTGGAAACGACCATCGGCGAAGCAACGTTTTTTGAGCGTTACACCTCCACCCTGCGCACCTTGGCAAAGAATGCTGAACAACGCATGAAGAATGTGGCAGACGAGTTTTTTGCCGCCATCGACAACGCGGGCTTCACCATAGACGACCTTGCAAGCAAGAGCCGTGGAGCCGCCTCGTTCTTTATAAAGCTGCAACGCGGCGACTACAACCCCTCGGCCTTCAACGACAAGAAGACGGGCGAGCTGCTCGCAACCTACCGTAAGGCTCTCGCCGACCCCGACGCATGGCTCACCAAGACAGCACTTAAGGGGCCAAACGGCACGTTGCTGAAAGCCCTCGCTCACGACAAGCTCACGCCCCTGCTTGAAAAGGCCGAGAGCACGCGCCGACGCGAGTGGAACAACTATCAGGCCTCGCAAGAGGTGCTGGCACACATGCACCAGCTGCGTCTGCTCGGAAGCATAGCGCAAGCCGTGCGCGAAGACAACATTCAGCACAACCGCTTCTTGCTGAGCGACACACAATATATGCTCCACCGGCTCATAGGACAGGACGACACGCCGTTCATCTATGAGAAGATAGGCACACAGATCAACCACATCATGATTGACGAGTTTCAGGACACAAGTACCATTCAATGGGCCAACTTCAAGGTCTTGCTGCTCGAGTGTCTTAGTCGTGAGGACAGCGGAACAAACCTCATCGTGGGCGACGTGAAGCAGAGCATCTACAGATGGCGCGAAGGCGACTGGCGCTTGCTCAACAACATAGACGCCCAGTTTAAGGACACGCCTTACACACCTCATGAGGACAGTCTGAAGACCAACTATCGCTCGGAGCGCAACATTATAGATTTTAACAACTCGTTCTTCACACATGCTGCCATGCTTGAGCGCCAACGCATTGCCGATGCGGGGTCAGACGTGATGGCGGCGCAGCTTGAGAAAGCCTACTCGGACGTGGTGCAGCTCATACCCGCCAACCGTCCGCGGCCTAAGGTGGGACGAATAGAGGTGCAACTGTTGCCGCGACAAGCCGATGACGAGACCGACACGACCACGCTCATGATGGAGCGTGTCACGGCAACCATATCGAGGTTGCTCAGCGAGCATGTGCGTCCTCGCGACATCGCCGTGCTCATGCGCCGCAACGAGGATGTGCGCACCATAGCCCGCTACCTGTCTGACCACCTGCCTGAGGTGCCTGTGGTCTCGGGCGAGGCTTACCGTCTTGACAGCAGCATAGCCGTGAACGCCATTATCTGGTCTTTGCGTCTGCTCCTCCACCCTACCGACGAGATCATGCAGGCAAACGTGGCATGCTTCTATAAAAAATATGTCGAGAGAAGGGAACAGGACGAAAAGAAAAAACGCACAGGCAACGAAGAGAAAGGCTTTACAAGCAACGAAGAAGAAGGTTTTACAGGCAACGAAGAGGAAGGCTTTACAGGCAACGAAGAAAGCTTTGTAAGCAACGAGACCGACGGCTGCAAGAGCTTCGCCATAACCAGCGCCGCCGCAAGCCAAATTGCGGACAGGCTGCTCTTTGGCGATACCGACCTGTCAGCCCTTCCGCTCTTTGAGCTTGCCGAGCATCTGCAACGTCTTTACAAGCTCGACGAGATAGAGGGTCAGAGCGCGTTTGTGTGCGCCTTCTTCGATGTCATAAACAAGTTTGCCATAGACAACCCGTCCGACATAGAGGGGTTCCTTGAACAATGGGACAACAGCTATTGCGACCTGACCATACAGACCGACGATGCCGACGGCATACAGTTGCTGAGCATACACAAGAGCAAGGGTCTGGAATATGACAACGTCATCATTCCGTTCTGCGACTGGAAGATGACGCTCCCTGGCCTCATCTGGTGCCAGCCGCGCACGGCTCCCTTCAACGAGCTGCCGCTGGTGGCTGTGAGCAACATTGTGAGCAGAATGGCCGGCACTTGTTTTGAGCACGACTGTCTGGAAGAATCGTTCGAAAACATTATCGACAACCTCAACATGCTCTATGTGGCTTTCACCCGTGCAGGCAAGAACCTTTTTGTCTATGGACGACGAGCCGACCAGCAGTATCGGTCAAACCTCTTGGAGCAATGTCTGCCCCTCATAGCTGCCGACCTTGAAGGAGCCGAGTTTGAGGGAGCCGAAGGTCCCGACGACGAGGTGCGCTTCGCTTACGGCACATTAGCCAAGAAAGAAGAGAAGAAACAGGAAGAAAAAGAGCAAGGAGAAGGCTCTAAAAAAGAGGCGCAGGAAGGAAAGAAGGCAGGAGAAGCTCATTCTCGCCTTTCGGCAGCCAAGCCTAAGCAAGCCAACGTGTTTCTTGCCGAGAAAGAGCGCATAGACCTCGACTTCAACACCTACCCCAGCAAGGCCACGTTCCGTCAGAGCAACGACAGCAGAGAGTTTGTAAAGGGCGAGGACGAGGAGCAACAGATTTCTTACATAAAGAAGGGCAACGTCATGCACGGCATATTCTCGGAGATGCGTACAGCCGACGACCTGCCAAAGGTCATGAAGAGCTATGTGGAGCGCGGCTTGCTTGCCGATGCGCCCATAACCCCCGAGGCCATAACCTCACTCATGTCGAGCCGTCTGGCTTGCAGGCAGGCTGCCGACTGGTTCGCTCCGGGGTGGCGTCTGTACAACGAGTGTACGATCCTCACACGCGACCCCAACGACCCGAACAAGATGAAGGAGTATAGGCCGGACCGTGTGATGGAACGCAACGGCCGCTTCGTGGTTGTCGACTTCAAATTTGCCTCTCCTACCGACGAACACAAGCAGCAAGTGGGCCTCTACATGGCCATGCTCAAGCAGATGGGACACAACGATGTGGAAGGCTACCTGTGGTACGTCTATCCCAACAGAGTTGTTAAATGTTAAGGTCTTAATTTGCAGAACCCTCCTTTAAAGAAAGAGAAGGAGACGAAGAAAGAAGAAGAAGACAAAGACGACGAAGAAGAAAGAAGGAGAAGAAAGGAGAAGAAGGAGGAGGACAAGACGGAGGAGGAGAAGAAAAAAGAAGAAAAAGAAAAAGAAAAGAGAAGGAGAAAAAAAGAAAGAAGGAGAAAAAATATATATGAGCAAAACATTCCTTGAGCTTGTCGCCGCCGACCTGCTCAGCCGATTCGATAAAAACATGTCGCGCGTGGCCGTGGTGTTCCCAAACAAGCGTGCCTCTCTGTTTCTGAACCGTCATTTCTTTGAGATGACGGGAGGAGAGCCCATGTGGACTCCTGCTTACATGACCATCAGCGACCTCTTCCGCCGCCACTCGTTGCTGACCGTGGCAGACCCCATAAAGCTTGTGTGCGACCTTCACAAGACCTATGTGGAGTGTACCAAGTCGAAGGAGACGATAGACCATTTCTACAGTTGGGGCCAACTGATGCTGTCCGACTTTGACGATGTCGACAAGAACCTTGCCGATGCCGACAAGGTGTTCCGTAACGTGGCCGACATTGCCGAGATTGAGCGAGACCTCACCTATCTTGACGAAGAGAAGCAAGCCATCCTGAAAAGGTTCTTTGCAAGCTTCGCCCAAGAAAACGCAGGTCAAAGCGCTTTAGGCGAGAGCGAACTGAAGAAGCGGTTTGTCAACCTGTGGCAACACATAGGCACCATCTACACACGGTTCAACCAACGGCTGAAAGAGCAGCACCTCGCTTATGAGGGTGCCCTCTACCGCGACGTGGTCTCCAACGCGGAAGCCGAGACGTTCGACGAGTTCGACACCTACGTCTTCATAGGCTTCAACATGCTTCAAAAGGTGGAGCAGCAGCTCTTCAGCAAGCTGAAAAAGGCTGGCAAGGCCCTGTTCTATTGGGACTATGACACCTATTACATGCCGCGCAAGGGACAGCCCGACAACGAGGCGGGCCATTTCATAGCCCAGTATCTGGAGCATTTTCCCAACGCCCTTGAAGAGAACGGAACCAGCCGCGCCGCCCTCTACAGCAACCTCAAGCGCAAGCCACACATAACCTTTGCCGAAGCCTCCACAGACACGGTACAGGCAGCCTACATGAGCAGTTGGCTAACCCAAGAGGGCAAAGGGCGCATAGAGGCCGGCAGCTCAACAGCCGTGGTGATGTGCGACGAGAACATTCTGCAAACCGTCATGCACGCCCTGCCCGACGAGGTGGAGAAAGCCAACATAACAACAGGTTTCCCCCTGCAACAGACATCGGTGGCCTCGCTCATGAGCATGCTCTTAGACCTGCAGACCAACGGCCACAAGGCTGCTAGCGACAAATACAGCCTGCACGCCGTCCTTCGCGTGTTGCGCCACCCCTTCAGCACCATAATATCGCCCCTGGCGCCAGAGCTCATAAAGCGCCTCACCTCCGACGCAGAGGCACGCACCTATTATCCCTCCCGACAGCAGCTTGCCGTGGACGAGGGCACGGCTCTCATCTTTGCCGACCTCGCCCCCTCGCCGTGTAGCGAAGCCGAAGCCAACCGCAACCTCTTTGCCTGGCTGCAGAAGGTGCTGAAGCATGTGGGCACACAATGTGCGTCAGACGATGCGCTCTTCACGGAGAGCGTGTTCAGGATGTACACGCTTGTGAGCCGACTGTTAGAGCTTATCGACAGCGGCGACCTGCAAGCCGACCTCTCGACCCTTGAGCGCCTCTTTGCCCAGCTCATAGGCGGCACCTCCATTCCGTTCCACGGCGAACCGATAGAGGGAATACAGGTCATGGGTGTGCTCGAGACCCGCAACCTCGACTTTGAACACCTGCTCATTCTCTCCTGCAACGAGGGCAACATGCCGAAGGGCGTGAACGACGCTTCCTTCATTCCCTACTCCATACGCAAGGCTTACGACCTCACGACCGTTGACCACAAGGTGGCCATCTATGCCTACTATTTCTACCGTCTGCTGCAACGCTCTGCCGACGTGACCATAATTTCATCGACGGTAAAGGACGCGGGCACCCCGTGCGAGAAGAGCCGTTTCATGACGCAGCTCATGGTGGAGAGCGGAATAGACATACGGCACGTCAGCCTGAGCGCACGCCACGCCGCAACGAGCTTCACGCGCCACGCATGCATAGAGAAGACGCCCGAGATCATGGAAGAGCTGAAGACCGTCAGCTACCTGTCGCCCACGGCCATAAACCGCTACCTCACCTGTCAGCTCACGTTCTATTATAACAACCTTGCGCACATTCATGAGTATGACGACGACGAGCAGGCCGAGCTCGACGACCGCACCTTCGGACTGATCTTCCATGCTGCCGCCGAGAGCATCTACAACACCATCGCGCCAACAGGCCTCGTCACAACCACGGCCATAGACCAGTTCCTGCGCCAGCACCATGCGGTCCTGCAACATGTCGACCACGCCTTTGCCAAGGAGCTGTTCAAGATTGACCCCACAAAACACAAGCCCGAATATAACGGTCTGCAACTCATCAACCGCGCCGTGATAGCCGACTATCTGCGCTCGCTCCTGACCGCCGACAAGGAGAACACGCCGTTCACCATCTGCGGGCTGGAGCAGAAGGTGGAGACAACAATAACCATAAACGAGGGGCTGCCCACGAGCCAGACCATACGCATCGGCGGCACCATAGACCGTCTTGACGCGGTAACAGACAAGCAGACAGGCCACGAGACCATGCGCGTGGTCGACTATAAGACAGGACGTTACCACAAACCCTCGAACGCAGAACAGATAGCGACGGTCGACGACATCTTCACCACGGGCGAGAAGCGCAAGAAGCAGGCGGGCTACTATCTGCAAACGCTCCTCTACTCGCTCATAACGAGCCACTCCTCACGCCACAACCCCAAGGCGTTGCCCGTCAGCCCCGCCTTGCTCTACATTCAGCACACGGCAACCGACTATGACCCTGTGCTCAACCTTGGCCCGGCACGCATAAACGACGTGGAGCCGCTCCGCAAACAGTTTGGCGACAGGCTCCGTGAGCTCATTGCCGACATCTACGACCCGTCGCTGCCCTTTGCTGCCACAACAGACGAGAGCAGATGCAAACATTGTGCTTACAAAGACATATGCAGTTTTTGAGTTTTAAAGCCCCACCCCCGCGCCGCTTTGCGGCTTCCCCCTCC
>ULUS01038779.1_pt1 | contig 12498 bp, 8 predicted proteins | sample 1958761 | NCBI WGS metagenome assembly ULUS01 (sample SAMEA4835767, study PRJEB28245) | human gut metagenome | biome: gut microbiome; material: fecal sample | place: Denmark | collected 2008
TAATGCCCACCCTTGGTACGGTAAGTAACCATGGGTGGGCAATGTATTTGATAGGATAAGGAAGCGGCAGCTTTATTTCAATCTGAACATGACGGGAATCTTTACTGTGCCGGCAACGACCTTGCCTTTCCCCTCAGGCACAAAGCGAGGCATCAACTTTACCACTCTCAAAGCCTCCTTGTCGAAAAGAGGGTCGTCGCTCATCATCACCTTGTATTGAGAGAGATTGCCCTTGGTGTCTACCTGAGCAGAAATGATAACCCTGCCTTCCTTTTTCAACGTGCGGGCAGCCTCAGGATAACGCACATGTTTGGCAATGAAAGCACGCATGGCTTTCAGACCTCCTGGGAAGTAAGGAACGACGGTACCTGCATTAGAGAGCAGGTCGCTATCCAACTTAACAGGCTCAGGCATGGAGTCCTTAAGTACTTGACTCGCCTCAAAGTCGGGCGACTTCATGTGATTTTGTTTCTTTTCCGTACAGCCTGCCACCAACAGGACTGTACAGAAAAGCAATATAAGATTTCTCTGTTTCATACATTATTTGACAATCTTCTTACCGTTCACGATATATATGCCTTTTTCAAGGCCGTTGGCAGAAGTGCCCATATAACGACCGTCCAAAGAGTAAACACCCTGGCCGAAAGAAGACATCTCATCATTCTCTATGAAGTGAATACCCGAGATGATATTGTCGTTACTGCCACCCATGAAGTCGAAGTCGATGCTTCCATCCTCATTTTGGGTAATATTGGTGATAGGCTTGCCCATGGTTGTTCCGCCCTGATAGATGGTAGCTGCAGGCGAAGAGGTGTCGGTAAGACTGTTGTTACCATTAAAGGGATACAGGTCACCAGCCTGCGAGTCTGCAGAAGAACCCTCTTCGTTGTCAGCATGAAAAATCGTAAGACGCTGATGATCGTTGCTAAGATAAGCATAGTCACCACTATAATTGACAATGGTATTGACATTGTTCCACTCCCAGATATTCTTGTCGTAGTCCACATGGGTAATCATCATGCCACTGGCTGGCAGCTGCTTGTCCCAGATACCCACATTCTGTTGTCTGTTCTCGATAAGATAATACTCGTTCTTGTTGTTGTCATTATAGACAACAAATGCCTGTCCATACTTCACATCTTGAGCCTGCATACCTTTTACAGATGCTGGTTTATCCAGTACAGTGGGAGTTATCCAGCCTGCAAACCATTTTTCATAGGCGGAATAGTTGGGAGGACAGAAGCTCTCACCATTATAGCTTCCTGCATCCATCAGGTCGAATTCACCCATTCCGAAATTTCCACCATTACCAGTATCATACAGGTCTGGATAACCTAAACAATGAGAGAACTCATGACAGAGAGTTCCAATACCGTCTACACGTTCCCTGTAAGCAACAGGAGTATATTGTAAGGTAAGTTCCGGTCCACAAGCGTATGTATTTACCACCACATTATTGTCCTTGCTTACATACGAACCGTTGTTTCCTTGTTGCAATTTGTATTCATGAGGCCAAATAGTATTTTCGTCACCACCTGCAGCCTGTCCGAGTCCTGCGAAAAGAACATACACTTGCTCCACATAGCCATCGCCATCCCAATCATAGTCAGCAAAGTTGACGTCAGGGTCTGCCAAACGACAAGCATCATACACCATGTCACAAGGACGGACATCATGTGAGTCTCCTGAAGGTGCGCCATAGTAAGCATATTCATGATTGAGTGTATAAGGTCCCACCACATCAAAGTCCAGTTCAAACTGTCCGTTACTCTGTGCCAGGAAATAATCTTTCACACTGCCCACAAAGCCGAGCGAATTTGCATAACCAGTCTCATTAGCTATTCTGTTGTACATCTTCTGGTTATGGCCAAACTTGAATTTCTTATCCTTGTACTGCACCAGAATAATAAGACCTTTCTTCTTGCCAAAATAAGAACCATTAGTTTGCCCCAAGCTCTTTTTCGTTGCCATACGACGAGCTTTCGCCATACGCGCAATACGGTCTTGATTGGCTTTGGCACGCAACTGACTCGCACGTAGTTGCAGAGCATTGGCATCAACTCTTACATATCGCTTGCTTTCGCTGTCCAGATTATAGCTAACGCCTTCAGCATCCACCCAGTAGCTGCAGAATTCATCACCACGAAGTTCCACCCTTTTCTGAGTTCCATCAGCCAATGTCACCATACGCCACACACCCTTTTTGGCAGGTACAGCTTGAGCAGAAAGAGCCACAAAGCCCAGTAGGGAAGCAAGCATCAGTAATTTCATATTTCTTTTCATCATCATATTTCTTTTGTTCTAAAAGCTGTTTAGAAAAAACAAGGCTCCAGAAAACCATTCAAGTTATCTGGAGCCTCAACTCATATCGTGTTTTTGTTTATGGAAAAACGCCTGTATTACTTAGTCCAAGCTCCACGCTTAGCCACATACATCTTATGTGCCTTGGCAGAAACTACAGCTGAATGATGTGCTGCTGCCTTCTTTGCCTTGGCAAAAGCAGCATGAATCTTAGCCTCACCCTCATCTGTTACCTCGAAGGTATCAGACTCGAATGCATACGCATAGTCTGAGGCATCTGTATAGACATTGAAGAAGGTATAGAGCTTCTTGCTACTGTCATACTTAGAAAGGAATCCCTTGCTTGCAAAGAGCTTACCATTATCAGTATCAGCACCAAAGTAAGTCACAATATCAGTTACCAAGATGGCTGTACCATCCTGAAGAGCAAGACCTGTCTCCTGTGTTTCTACAGTGATTGAACCATCCTCTGCAACAGTAAACTCCAATGGAGCTTTCTCAACAGCAAAAGGAGTAATACGGAACTTGGTAGGATCGCTACCACTCTGTGAGAGTACACCTTCTGTAACAACAGGCTTACCCATGAGCACACCTGGATCCTCTTCGAACAAAATAGAACCGTAACTCTTGGCTCCAATGGTTACTGTACCAGCAGCAACATCATTCCAAACCTCGGCAGCATCCTTGCTTGACTTGAGTGAGAGATTAAGTACATCTGAACCTACAGCCTCACCATTTGCATTATACATGACCATTACGAGAACATACTTGCCAGTCTCATCGAAAGGAACCTGAACATCACCAGAAGCTGATACTTCCTCAGAAGCCACACTGCCATCAACGATACCGCTTACTGTAGCATTCAAGTCGCTGCTTGCAGGAACAAGAGCGTACTTCACCTTGGCGACATCTGCGCTCAAAGACATAGTTACCTGCGCGAAATCATTGTCATTGGCATCGGTGAAACGACCCTTATAGGCAGCCTCGACACTGTAATTAGCGATTGCCTTACCAGGAAGAGCTATAGCAAACAAACCACTCTTGTTGGCTGGAAACATGCCACCTTCCTGGAAATTTGCCATAGAAATCAATAATGTATTTGCTGGCATGGTTATGATACCATCCTTCAAGGTACCGAACCACTCTGGCTTCTTTGACTTGATAAGATCAAGAGATACTCCACCCTCCAAGTTGTAAGCAACATTACTTGAAACTGTAATCTCACCATAATTACCGATAGCAAAACCTGTATGACAAGTTTCTACATAGACGAAATCTGGATCGGTAGCATTGATTACCCAGTAATGATCGTTCTCGGAATCATAGGTAGTACCCTCTTCTCCTTCCCATGAAGCATAAGGATTGACGATACGGTACTTGCCTTCCTCGACAACACTCTTCTGAATCTTCACTTCGTCAACAGCATTATCTACACCGAAGAATGTAGTCAGCACATCCTCACGGTAAGCACCCATTGACTTATTAGAAGTAATATCCATCCATTCTGTAGCACCAGCCTTAAAGGTAAATGAGCCAATACCGTATGTTGTGTCATAATCCTCATTGGCAACACTGATAGTACCGCCATTATAAGTACCATACTGCAAATCCTCAGGATTGTAGGTAATGGTGATAGGAGCCTCAGCCTCACCATCTGCAAATGTCACATGGTTAGGCACGCTGAAAATACTTCCCTCATCTGGAGTATAGTTCAAAAGAACGGTCAGTTCTCCCTTTGTCTCTACACGATGAAGTGTAACAACAAAGCTTGAGTTGCTCTTGCTCAACTCTATCTTCGACTCCTGGGTATTGCTGAAATACACTTCGTTGGCAACCTTAGGTGCACCCGTGTAGTCGTAGTCGCTGGTACATGAACTGATGGCGAATGCCACCAAGCTCAGGAGTACCATATATGAAAATTTGAATGCTTTTTTCATAATTGTGTCTGTTTATCTATTCGTTTAAAAAAACTACTATTGCTCAGTCCATGGAGTATAGAGATCAGATGGATCTGGGTTGTTCATACCTCTTACTCCCTGATTGCGGTCACCCTCGTAAGCTACGAATACGAGGTTCATCCATGCAGGACGGCCTTTGGTGTTGAGACGAGTCAGGTCGTACCAGTTGGTTCCTGGATAACCACGGGTTACTGAGTAGTTCAAACGCTTGATATCAAAGAAGGTCTGACCCTCACCCCAAAGCTCTACACGCTTCTGGAATACGATTTCCTCAACCACGTCATCTGTTGATGACACCTTGCAGGTGTACTGAGGGTCGCGATAGGTCTTCATAAAGGTTTCCAACAGTTCCTTACCCTTGGCAGCATTGGTGTGAGCTACAGCCTCTGCCTCGATAAAGTACATCTCTTCTACACGCATGATAGGATAAGAAGAAGCTGCACCGATGTTAGGGTCGTCGGTATTTCCCTCGTTAGGACGGAACTTCACAGATGCATAAGCTGGCATACGCTTATCTGCCAAGCTCTTTGTTGCAGGTATCTGGATCACCTTATCTGCCAACTCAGAACCTTCTGGAGCTTTGAATTCCAACTTACGGAAGTCTGTATCGCTGATACGCTCATACATTCTCTTGTCTATCTCGTTGAAAGGCATATTCTCTTCACCATAACCACTATAACCAAAAGTTGTCTGGTTGCTGAGCCATGAAGTCCAGTTGACGATACCAGTCTTGACAGAGGTATCCTCAGATGTCTGTGTAGCGCCCCACATCCACTTTGTGATATCGTTGAAACCAGTCTTATAGTTGGTACAAGCCTCTTCGCTCATAGGCTGTACCTTAGCATTGTTGATAGCAAGACGGGCATACTTGGCAGCATTCTCGTAGTCGTTATCCCACATATACAGACGAGCCTTCAAACCATAGACACAAGACAAATCAGGAAGCACGCCACCAGCTGTTTTTGTCAAGTGCTTGATATACTCCTCTGCCTTGTTGAGGTCGCTCTCGATAAACTCCTTCATCTTTTCGTGAGTAGCACGAGGATTGTTGAGGGCGTCAGCCTGATTCATCTCGGCAGTAACGATAGGCACTGTAAGCCCTCTAACATCATTACCATCGGCATTGATGTTGCTTGTCTTGTCGTTAGGCAGGAACTCGTACATACGGGCAAGGTCAATATAGCACAAAGCACGGAAAGCCAAGCCTGCACCAAGGTAACCCAACTGCTCATCGGTGGCATTGTCTGGGTTGACAGCACCAACCATGTTGTTGATGGTCAGGATAAAGCTATAATAATAGGTACTGATGTACTGACCGAATACATAGCCGTCACCCTGATACTTGTTCTGTGCCCAATAGTAAAAGTGATGGGCATAGTTCTTGGTAGACTGCAAGAGGTCGCCTGTCATCAAGTCACGTACATACATGATAGCACCATAACCAAATGGGAAGTGCCAGCTACGATCTACTACAGACTCATTTACCTTATTAAAATATGCAGGCATCGCCATTAGGAAAGATTCTGATGATGATGGGGAGTTCTGTATCTGCCCCTCAGTGGCAACAGTTGTTGGTTCTGTCACCTCCATACAGCCAGTGAGTGATGTCAGGGAGAATCCAGCCATCACAAGTCCAGCCATCGAACGATATATTGTTTTCTTGTTCATTTTATTCTTTCTTTATAGTTGAAACGTTTAGAATGTAACAGTAATACCTCCAGAAACGGTACGGATAGGACGGTAAACTGAATTAGAGCTGCCACCAGTAATGCTCTGACGTGGGTCAAGACCCTGGCGCTTAGACCATGTCCAGATGTTGTCGGCTACCATATAAACACGCACCTTCTGCAAACCAACTGTCTGCATCCACTGGGCAGGCAATGTGTAACCCAAAGTGATGTTAGACAATGAAAGGTAAGAAGCATCAGTCAAGAAACGGTCTGAACCTGCAGACATATATGAGTCGCCATACTGCCAACGAGGCACGTTGGTGTTGGTATTCTCTGGTGTCCATGCTTTCTCCATATCTACGTGGATTGCTTGACCTGCAGAGCAACTCATCAAGCCAGCGTATGCTCCATCGTAAACCTGACCACCTATCTGATACTGGAAGTCCACAGAGAAATCAAGACCCTTCCAGGCTACGCTGGTACCGAAACCACCATATACGTCTGGCAATACATCACCGCAAAGGTAGTAGCTACCGTCATTGTAGGTGGAAGTAGTTTCCTGACCTACCACATTACGGTGCTTAATGCCAGTATAGCTTTCGTCAACCTTCTCGCCAGCGTTATTGTAGTAAACGTCCTTATTGTTCTCATCCTTCTCATATACGTTCTTATAGAAGAGAGAAAGACCTGTCTCAGGATCTACACCCGCATACTTCTTGGTATAGTAAGTAAAGCGTGACTTACCCTCCTGATAGAAGTACGAACCGCTAGCGTAACCTAAACCAATACCATCATACCAGCTTTGCTTGGCAGAATCAGAAAGTTTGGTAACTTCATTGTGGTTGGTTGTCAAGTTGGTATATACATTCCAAGTGAAATCCTTAGTACGGATAACATCTGCATGAAGGTCAATCTCAACACCACGGTTCACCATATTACCGATGTTATCGTAATAACCGCTCCATCCGAAAGACACAGGAAGGTAAACCATAGAAAGCATATCAGAGGTCTTGTTGCTGTAGTACTCGATGCTACCCCAGATGCGGTTCTTCAACAAAGAGAAATCTGCACCGATATTGAACTTACCGTTCTTCTCCCAAGAGATTTTTGGATTACCCAAAGAAGAAGGAGTCAAAGACACTTCATTGTTGGAGTTGACAATCGAGAAATACTTGGTATACATATAGCTACCAATACCATCGTTACCATTTTCACCATAAGAAGCCTTCAACTTCAATTCGTTAATCCAATCAACATTGAACCAAGATTCCTTATGCATGTTCCAACCAGCACCAAATGACCAGAAAGTACCCCACCAGTTATCCTTTGCAAAACGAGAAGAAGCCTGGCGCATAGCAGAAACACTACCAAAGTAACGAGAATCATAGTTGTACATGACACGGCTGAGCCAAGACTCTGTGTTGTACTCGCTCATAGAAGAAGTACCATTGTCCAACACAACAGCACCAGCCAACTCCTTGTTGTCTACAGAGAACTGATTGTGCTTGCTGGCATACAGACCATAACCATAAACACGATAATACTCATGACCGAGCATCACCTCAATATCGTGCTTGCCATAAACCTGATGCCAGTTGATACGCTGCTGGTAGTTGTAAGACCATGTACGGTCGTGCTCCTTGTTCACCACACCATTACTTGCAGCATACTGACCGAAATATGGGTTGGTAGTGCTTGTAGAACGGCTTTCGTTGAGATATACATTGTTGATAGAAGTAAACTTGAAACCATAAGGCAACTGAATTTCAGCAAAGCCAGTTCCGTTAAATGTGTTTCCTTCTGTATTGTCTGTATTCAGTTTAGCATCAGAGATAGGGTTGGCACCACTCATGAAAGCACGGAATGGAGCTACCTTACCACTACCATAGTCATAAGCTATCATGCGTGAAGTCTGGTCGTAAATGATGTTGCCGTTGGCATCACGCATATACATAGGATAGATAGGCGCAATGTCAACAGTTGCGAAAATACTACCATTGTCACCACCCTCGGTAAGAGAATTGCTGTTGAAGTGACCATAACTCATGTTGGCACCCACCTTCAACCATTTGTTAACCTGATAGTCTGCCTTCAAACGAGAAGTGAAACGACGATAGTTAGAAGCTGCAGTAATACCGTCATTGCTCAAATAGTTGGCAGAACCATAGAATGTACCTCTGTCTGAAGAACCTGTTGCAGTAACAGTATATTCCTGACGAAGACTGTTGTTGTAGATTTCGTCTACCCAGTCATCAGGAGTCAGATAATAGGTTGTTCCATTCATGGTAGAGTAAGAACCAAGGGTAGCGTTAGGATTGAGCTTGCCATTGGTACCAATGAGCTGCTGTCCCTCTGGGATAGTATAAACATTGTAACCCAAACCATAAGAAGGATTGGTAATCATATTGTCGTTAGCCCACTTCCATGCCTGTGTGGCATCCATGTGGTTTACATTCTGAGCATAGTTGTTCAGGGCCATGTACCACATTTCATAGTACTTGGCTGGACTCTTCATTGTCTCATACTCAGGCACAGCCTTAGAGTTAGAACCCCACTTGGCATCGACGGTAAGCGTACCCTTAGTGCCCTTCTGTCCGCTCTTGGTTGTAATCAAGATAACACCGTTACCACCACGAGCACCATAAAGAGCTGTAGAAGAAGCATCCTTCAATACTGTCATGCTCTCTACGTCGGCAGGGTTGATGTCGTTAAGAGAGCCACCGTATGGAGAACCATCAAGCACAATCAGAGGGTCGTTTCCTGCATTGATAGAGTTGAAACCACGAATACGGATGGTAGGAGTAGCACCAGGCTGACCGCTGCCAGTGTAAATCTGCACACCTGCAGCCTTACCCTTCAAGGCATCAACAGCATTGGTTACCTGAACCTTGCCAATCTCTTCTGCGCCTACAATGGCAGCAGAACCAGTAAAAGCACTCTTCTTCTGAGTACCATAGGCAACAACCATTACCTCGTCAAGAGCGTGGTTGTCTGGCTCCAATACAATCTTCATGTTCTTTGCGGCCTTGACGGTCTTGGTGACCATGCCGATGTACGATACCTCCAACTTCGCGTTGGCTGATACGTTCAGTGAGAAGTTACCATCGATGTTGGTAACAGTACCGGTATTGGTGCCTACCACCTTGATGCTGGCGCCGATAACTGGCGAGCCATCTTCGGAAGAGGTGACCGTTCCGGAAACTTGAGTTTGTGCCAAAGCCATTCCTATGCTAAGGAACAGGCAGGCGATAAACGTCATGAGTCTTTTTTCCATAAATCTCTCTCTTTTTTTTAAAAATGAATGTATAAAGTTTATTCTTTTCTCATATCTTTGTATCCACCTCGTGCCCCGAGGAGGAAAAAACTATGCTATTTTATATATAAAATCTCTCTTTTTATAGTACAATATTTAACAATTGAATTGTAACGGCTGCAAAATTATATAAAATTTAGTTATTCACCAAATATTTCTTGCAAAAAGTTGCATTTTTAACCATTAAACTCACAAAAGTCTTTAAAAATACCAGTTTTACTTATTATTTATAAGCACATTTTGTCGTTTCTGTGGTTTTAGATAGCATTCTTTAACTTATTATGTCGGGATGAGCCTCGCTCGGCTCATAACTTCTATTCATAATTGGATTACGCAAATACCCTTCACCCTTCATCTTTCCCTTGAAATTCCCTGTGTTTATCGGGGTTCCAGAGGGTGAAGGGTGCAAGTCAACCCTTCATCACCCTTCATCACCCTTCATCTTTTTGCCATTTTCAGATTTCGATTTACAACTGATAGAGTCGTGCTCATGCCTCTATTAAGCCCAGCCTGAGTCGTCTATTATGACCAATCCGAGCCTTCTATTATGCCCAGTCCAGGTCTTCTATTATGCCCCAGTCCAGGTCTTCTATTATGCCCCAGTTTAGGCTTCTATGATGCTTGCTATGGTTTCTATGGTTCCGCGCATTAATCTATACTTTCGCTTTCAGCAGTTTCATCTCCTCTGCCGTCAGCCCCGTCACATCCATGACTGTAGCTTCATCCATTCCCTTTGCCAGCATCTTCTTTGCAATCTCAAGACTTCGCTGGTTCATACCTTCTGCTCTTCCTTCTTCCATACCCTCTTCTTTACCTTTCTGGTATCTGTCATCCAAAAGGGTTCTTTCAACGCTTACGGAATCCCAGAATTTGTCGTAGGCACGGAGTTCGGCATCAGTAAAGCCGGAAATCTCCAACTCCTCTACGGCTTTTCCAATCTCTGGGTCATTAAGCAGGTCGGAAGGAATCTCCTTCGTATTGGAATTGATTTCTGTGAGGAAACGGAGCCACAAGACCATCATGCGCTTATCGGCAATGGAATGAGGAGTGAACTTAGGGAGTTCAATGAAGGTAAAATGCAAGCCTTTAATTACCTTATTGCTGTCCTTGTCGTGCACGATACGATAGTTGTGGATGAAATCCGGAGTGTCATGTGCGAAGATATCATTCACAAGATTCAGGGAATATACGGGTTGCAGTTCGCTGTATTTTCCTCCTTTTTTAGCCTGACTCACATAGAGCTTGGATGCATTGAAAAGTACTCGCTGCTGGAATGCGTCAGACCATTCCATTTGCATCTCCACGCAGAACTTTCTGCCTTTAGAATCTGTGCAGAGTACATCCACGATGGTGTTCTTGCCCCCTTCGAGCTGGGGCACAAGTTCTGTTGGCAAATACTCTATCTCGTGTATCTGCTCCTCGTCGCTGAGTGGCAACAGGGCGTTCAGAAGGCTAATCAGTCTTGCAGGATGATTGCCGAATATCTTCTTGAACGTAAGGTCTGCCTTAGGGTCTAAGTACTTCATAACCATCAGTTTTAAAATCTATAACGCAAAGTTACGACTTTATCTTCATATCTGCAAGAAATTTTTGAAAATTATGAAGGGTGATGAAGGGTGATGAAGGGTTGACTTGCTCCCTTCACCCTCTGGAACCCCGATAAACACAGGGGATTTCAAGGGAAAGATGAAGGGTGAAGGGTATTTGCGTCATTGATTCTTTTTTAAAACGGATATAGACAAAATGCCTACTTGTGGCACAATAGTGCCCCTTCGAAGGGCACAAAAGTGCCCTTTGATGAGCAATGACGTTTCCCGCTTTCGCTCCCACGATTTTCTGTTTCGCTCCCACAAACGTCAGATGCGCTCAGAGAAAGCTACTCTGCTGCCGTGCCCATGGGGTGACAAACATTTATATATACTGCTCAAGTTTCGCAAGTTTTGCCCCACACGCCCTGTAAGGGCAAAAGCTTTAAAATACCGGGCAATTTATAAGGCTGTTGCCCTTACAGGGCGCATTGCTGACTGCCATTATACCCAGGGCGCTGCCCTGGGCTAAGAGCTTCTGCCCCTTCAGGGCGTATTGGGTAATTTCAGCCGTACAGTTCAAACGTTTTCAGGAGTTGATGGTTGGCATCGGCAAGTTGTGGATCGAAGAGGCTCTTTATGTAGATCATGGTGGTGGAGGGGCTGGTGTGTCCCAAAGCCTTGGAGATAAGTCGTACATCGAGGTCGTGCTGATAGGCAATGCTCGCCCAAGTGTGTCTCACCACATAGGAGGAAAGGGGCTGGCTGGCAGAGATGCGCTTCGACAGGCACGACAGGTTGTAGTTGTAGCGACGAAGCTGGCTTTGGTATTGCCCATGTGCCAACGCTGCATCAGGAGTATTGATGATGGGGAATACATACGGAGTATTGCAGTAAGGCTCATACTTTCTGATGATTTCGCTCATACATGGTTCTATCGCCACCACTATCTCCTGACCCGTTTTGTGGCGGGCATAGTGAAATCTTCCGTCTCTGATTTGTTCCTTTCTCAGATAGGCAATATCTACGAAAGGCATTCCCATGGCATAAAAACTGAAGAGGAATATGTCGCGGGCAAAAGCAAGCGAAGGCTTGTCTTCGAGATTGAGGTGGCTCAGCCGCAGGATGTCCTCTTCTTGTGCACTGCGCTTGCGAGTATGTTCCTTCCCAGTGAACACTTTGCGGAAAGGTTGCGTGTCGGCAGTCATCTGCAAGGCTACACCTCTATTATATAATGTACGTAAGGAACGCATGTAACACGAAATGGTGTTCATGCACAATCCCCGGTCTATGAGCCATCGCTGATAACGTTCCATTTCTTGCGGCAAAATGTCTGCCATTGTCCAGTCGTCTCTTTGCCAGAAAAGGGTCAGCGAGTTGGCTGCGGTACGATAGTTGGCTGCGGTCTTGTAGCACTTTCGTGCCTCGGCGCTCTCTACCTCCTTACTGATGAAGTCCCAAGCAGGCTGTGCTTTGGAATTAGTTTTGTTCTCTGCACGATTCTTTCTACCTGGCAGGTGAAAGCCAAATTCTAACTTAAAATATACCATATTATAAAATCTTTTAGGGTTTATCTTTTGTCACTCAACTTTTACCGCTTCAGAAGTTAGCGGAGTTAAAGGAAGTGATTGTTTTCTCCGGTCGTTAGGGAAGTTAAGGGACAACAGCCTTGGAAGGAATGATTACAGAGTCCACTTTAAAAAGTAGTTTTTGGTTCTTTTCCCTACAAA
>ULUS01027347.1_pt1 | contig 12495 bp, 10 predicted proteins | sample 1958761 | NCBI WGS metagenome assembly ULUS01 (sample SAMEA4835767, study PRJEB28245) | human gut metagenome | biome: gut microbiome; material: fecal sample | place: Denmark | collected 2008
TAACGCTGTTCGCAAGTTGCGCAACATGACTGATAAGGAAGAGGCTACAAAGCTCTACCCTACAGTTCAGAAGCTTTTAGACAAATTGGCTAAGATCAATGTTATCCACTGCAACAAGGCAGCTAACTTGAAGTCAGGTTTGGCTCAGCACATTGCTAAGTTGGGTTAATTTCGTCTTAGATAACAAAAAGATACGTAAGGTTGCAATCCTTTATGGATTGCAACCTTATTGCGTTATAGGCATTTATGCCTTTTTTAGAATAATCTCTCGTTTTTGTAGTTTTTTAGCAACAAAAATTGTATAATCTCACCTTTTTTGCGTATCTTTGCACGAAAATATACTAACGCAAAGAAATGGCAGAAAATCAAAACACCGCAAATAATTATTCAGCGAGCAACATCCAAGTCCTAGAAGGTTTGGAGGCTGTTCGTAAACGTCCGGCAATGTACATCGGTGACATTTCGGAAAAAGGTCTCCACCACTTGGTGAACGAGACCGTCGATAACTCTATCGACGAGGCTATGGCTGGTTATTGCACAGACATTGAGGTCACCATCAACCCAGACAACTCCATCACTGTAGAAGATAATGGTCGTGGTATTCCTGTCGATATGCACGAAAAGCTTCACAAGTCAGCCTTGGAGGTCGTTATGACCGTGCTCCATGCCGGTGGTAAGTTCGACAAAGGCTCATACAAGGTTTCTGGAGGTCTTCACGGTGTGGGTGTAAGTTGTGTGAATGCACTCTCTACCCACATGATGTCACAAGTATTCCGTGGTGGTAAAATCTATCAGCAGGAATATGAGAAGGGAAAACCTCTCTACCCTGTAAAGGTTGTCGGCGAGACCGACAAGCGTGGTACACGCCAGCAGTTCTGGCCAGACCCAACCATCTTCACCCATACGGTCTATAAGTGGGACATCATCGCTAGCCGTATGCGAGAGTTGGCGTTCTTGAATGCAGGCATCAAGATTACACTCACCGATCTTCGCCCAGACGAGGAAGGAAAGACCAAGCAAGAGGTTTTCCATGCGAAGGATGGACTGAAGGAGTTCGTGCGCTACGTAGATCGCCATCGCACACATCTCTTCGACGACGTCATCTATCTCAAGACAGAGAAACAAGGCATTCCTATCGAGATTGCCATCATGTATAACACCGACTATTCTGAGAATATCCACTCATACGTCAACAACATCAATACCATTGAGGGTGGTACTCACCTCACAGGTTTCCGTATGGCGTTGACCCGTACACTCAAGGCATACGCCGAGGCTGACCCTACTATCTCCAAGCAGATAGAGAAAGCCAAGGTAGAGATTGCACCAGAGGACTTCAGAGAGGGTTTGACCGCAGTCATCTCCATCAAGGTAGCAGAGCCACAGTTTGAGGGACAGACCAAGACCAAGTTGGGTAACAGTGAGGTACAAGGTGCCGTACAGCAAGCAGTAAACGAGGCTTTGGCAGACTACTTGGAGGAGCATCCAGACGAGGCAAAGCGCATCTGCGAAAAGGTCGTCTTGGCAGCTACAGCTCGTATCGCAGCCCGCAAGGCTCGCGAGAGTGTTCAGCGCAAGAACTTCATGACCGGCGGTGGTCTCCCTGGCAAGCTTGCCGACTGCTCTATCAAGGACCCTAAGGAATGTGAGATCTTCCTTGTCGAGGGTGATTCCGCAGGTGGTTCTGCTAAGCAAGGCCGTGACCGCTTCCATCAGGCAATTCTCCCATTGAGAGGTAAGATTCTGAACGTGGAGAAGGTACAATGGCACAAGGTATTCGAGGCTGAGTCTGTCATGAACATCATCCAGAGTATCGGCGTACGATTCGGCGTAGATGGTGAGGACAGCAAAGAAGCCAACACCGACAAGTTGCGTTATGACAAGATTATCATCATGACCGATGCCGATGTCGATGGTTCTCACATCGACACACTGATTATGACATTGTTCTATCGCTTCATGCCAAAGGTCATCGAAGAAGGCCATTTGTATATCGCGACACCACCGCTCTACAAATGTACTTATCGTAGCAAGGTGAGCGAGTACTGCTACACCGAGCAACAACGACAGGCATTCCTCGACAAATACGGCGAGGGACAGGAAGACAAGAATATCCACACCCAACGATACAAAGGTTTGGGTGAGATGAACCCAGAGCAGCTTTGGGAAACCACCATGGACCCATCCACACGCTTGCTCAAGCAGGTGACCATCGAGAATGCAGCGCAAGCTGACGAAATCTTCTCTATGTTGATGGGAGACGATGTGGAACCACGCCGCGAGTTCATTGAACAGAATGCTACTTATGCAAACATTGATGCATAAAGACCATATTAAAAGGCAGACTTTTTCTAAGGTCTGCCTTTTTTAAAATTATCCAACTATATTATCAACCTAAACAACTATCCGTATATGACACAAAAAAGAATGCTTGCAATAGCAACATGGATGGCAACACTTACCGTAACACAAGCGCAGACTTTACCGATGAAGTTATGGTATAACCGCCCCGCTATTGCTTTTGAAGAGTCTCTGCCTATAGGCAACGGCAAGTTGGGTGCCCTCGTTTATGGCGGTGCCGACAACGACTCCATCTACCTGAACGACCTTACCCTATGGACAGGAAAGCCTGTCAATCCTAATGAAGGCAAAGGTTCCAGCAAATGGATTGCAACCATCAGAAAGGCACTCTTCAACGAGGATTACAAAACAGCTGATTCCTTGCAGCACTACGTGCAAGGACACAATTCAGAATACTACCAGCCTTTAGGCAGACTGAACATCAAGGATGCCAATACTGGGGTTGCTACTCAATATAAGCGACAGTTGAGCCTTGATAGCGCTTTGGTAACATTATCGTACCAAAGAAACGGCATTCAGTTTACAAGAGAGTATTTCGCATCTCATCCCGACAAGATGATAGGCGTGAAGCTCAGTGCGTCCCAGAAAGGAGCTATCAACTGCGACATCTCCCTCACCTCCCTCATTCCTCATTTGGTAAAGGCATCCGCCAATCAACTCACCATGACGGGACATGTGACAGGTGATGAGAAAGAGAGCATCCATTACTGCACCATCCTGAAAGTCAACAACACAGATGGACAAATCTCCGCTAGCGACTCCACCTTACACCTACAAGATGTCTCCGAAGCAACTATCTACTTGGTCAACGAGACCAGCTACAACGGCTTCGACAAGCACCCTGTAAAAGAAGGAGCACCTTATCTGGAGAATGCGATGAATGACGCATGGCATCTCGTCAACTTCACCTACGATGAACTGCTCCAACGCCATCTTGCAGACTACAAGAAACTTTTCGACAGAGTGAACTTCCAACTTGCCAACGCTAAGTTTGACAAGGTTCGCCCTACCGACAAGCAACTTCTCGACTACAGCGACAACCAAGAGGTCAATCCATACCTGGAGATGCTCTACTTCCAATATGGCAGATACCTCCTCATCAGTAGTTCAAGAACACCAGGTGTGCCAGCCAACTTACAAGGTCTATGGGCACCCGCCCTCTACTCACCATGGCGTGGAAACTACACCATCAACATCAACTTAGAGGAGAACTATTGGCCTGCCGAGGTAGCCAACCTCTCAGAGCTAGTTGCACCAGTGGATGGACTTGTCAAAGGACTCTCCATCACAGGAAGGCATAACGCACAAAACTTCTATGGCATCAACGAAGGTTGGTGTACCGGTCACAACACAGATGCCTGGGCAATGTCCAACCCTGTGGGCACAGGCAACGAAAGTCCTCAGTGGAGCAACTGGGCGATGGGCGGTGCTTGGCTCGTAGAAACCCTATGGGACCACTACGACTACACAAGAGACACCGACTATCTGCGCAACACAGCATACCCATTGATGAAGGGAGCATGCGACTTCTTGCTCAACTGGTTGATAGAAGACCCACACAACCCAAAGGAGTTGATTACTGCACCTTGTACCTCTCCAGAGGCTGACTATATCACAGACAAGGGTTACCGAGGAAGTTCATTCTATGGTGGCACAGCCGACCTAGCCATTATCCGTGAGCTTTTCAAGAACACCATCAAGGGTGCGCAAGTCTTGGGTATCGACCAAGCATACGCAGAGAGATTGCAAGCATCCCTCGACCGTCTGCGTCCTTACCACATAGGCAAGCGAGGCAACTTGATGGAATGGTACCACGACTGGGATGACCAAGACTGGCATCATCGCCATCAATCCCATTTGCTGGGTCTCTATCCTTTCCATCAGATTTCCGTCAGCGACACACCAGAACTGGCACAAGCAGCCACAAAGACCTTGGAAATCAAGGGTGACAACTCTACCGGATGGAGTACAGGATGGCGCTTCAACCTATGGGCTCGCCTCCATCGACAAGACAAGGCTTACCAGATACTCCGCAAGTTGCTCACCTACGTAAGTCCAGAGATTTACAAGGACCGCAAGCATCATTCAGGTGGAACCTATCCTAATTTCTTCGATGCCCACCCACCTTTCCAGATTGACGGAAACTTCGGTGGAACAGCCGGCATTTGCGAGATGCTCATGCAGTGTGAAGGCGACACCATGGAGTTGCTCCCAGCCCTGCCAGAGCCTTGGAAAGACGGAGAAATCAATGGTCTGAAGGCTCGTGGCAACTATTCCGTTGACCTTGTTTGGAAAGACGGGAAGGTAAAGCAAGCCAAAGTCACCAGTCTTTTGGGAGGCAAGTTAACGGTGCAATACAATGGCAAGAAGCAAGTACTGACACTCAAAAAAGGTAAATCCAAGATCCTCAAATAAAGGATACACATTCTTCTAATGACAAGAATTATCATCAGTATATTTCTAAGTTTGTTCTGGGCGCCCAATTCTTTCTCACAGGAATTGGGTACCCATTGGATTTGCTATCCCCTACCCAATGATTCGTCTGAAGTCTTATTTAGTCACACTTACGTGAATCAAGGCAGACCTCAACAAGCCATCCTTTCCTTTGCCAGTCCCGGCAAATTGAGGGTATATGTCAATGAAAGGAACATCACCCAAGACCTCTGCTTCAGCAATCCCGATACCTCCACCGTCACCATCCAAACGTATGATGTCACCAGATTCATGCGTCCCGACTCCAATATCGTAGCCGTATGGTATGCCCCTACCCCTGGGCAGCCCATCTCCAAGCAACTCTCCCTAGAGTACTACGGAAAGGACCATACAGGAAGAGACTTCTACCATAAGGCAGATGGAGAATGGAAGTGCCATCTCCTCGAAGGCTGTTACATCAAGAGAGAGGAAGAGCATTTCGATGCACGCTCCTATGACAACAACTGGAAAGCGACGGATTACGATCGCCGCCAATGGTTATCTCCCCTTGGAGCCTTTCAAGATGAGCCACAACTCTCGACATCGGCAGACATGTATCTTTGTCGCAACAGTCATCTCCAGCAGATATTGCTCCCTATCAGCTCACAAATGACCGAGGAAGGACTTTTGTGCGACTTCGAGAGAACATATCAGGGCACCATCCGATTAACGCTGAGAGAAGCCAAGAAAGGAGAAGTGCTACAGATAGGCGGCTTGACCTATACATGCAGTGGAGAAATGGATGAGCAAGCCTTCCGCCGATTCACCTATAGTATAGGCAGAAGTTTCACCATTACAGACAATCACAAGTTGAAGAAAATTCAAATCATGAACATCGAAGGCTTGGATTATTGATTTTAAAGCAACACACTATGACAGAAAGTGCCAACTTCAGAAATGTAATTTCAATCCCCCAAGCCAAGCATTACTTTGGTAGGGGCAATTACATCAACGACGCCCTATACCTAGTAGATAAAATCAAAGGGAGCAACTTGCCACAAAATTTCAAGCAGGCGAAATGCATCGTCATCTTGTTTTGCGAGAAAGGAGGATTCAAGTATGATTCAAAGGGAAGCACGATTTATGCAAGTCAAAACGACCTCGTGTTTTTCACAGATGGACAAGACATTTCTCACTTGCAAGCCCTATCCGACTCTTATCTTGGACAAGCCATCTTCATCAGTACCAATACACTCTCCTGTATAGAGAACAGAGAATATAACGAGAACTGCCTACTCCACAGAATCCGGAAGACGAACAAGATCAAGCTTTCGCAACAAGAGATGGATACCTTCAACGATATTTTCACACTCATCAGCGAAGGAATCTCATCCCACACTAATGGTCACCAAATCATAGCCTACATCAAATTGATAATAGCCATTATTAATCTAGTGTTCAGCAAGGATTTATCATCCGACTGCCACACCTTAGATTACGAAGAACTGAAATACCAACAATTCATCAACCTCGTAGAAGAAAAACTGATTCTAAAGATTCCTATTTCTGAATATTGCCAAGAACTAGAAATATCTAAAACGCACCTTTCGCATATAGTCCATCTCTTCGCAGGAATAACTCCTCAGAAATACATCCATAAAAAACTAATCAATCGCATCTGCATGGTTGCAGAAACCACCTCAGCCGAAGCCATGCCCATATACAAAATAGCAGAACTATTTCACTTTCGTTCTGCCTCCGAGCTATCTCGCTTCGTCAAGCGAGAAATCAAAATAAGTCTTTCTACTTATCGCTGTTTAGAATCTGTTGAGCAACAGTACATAATTCATCATACCACTCTTGACCAAATCGTTTGACCAGCGGACCTTCCAAGAACCGATAGACAGGAAGGTTCAATTCCTCCCCTTTCTTGATGGCAGCCTTACAGATACGCCACTTGTTGTAGTTGATGCCATAGATGCCATTGCCGAAATGCTTGGCACGGATAGGATACAAGGCGCAAGAAATCGGCTTCATAAACTTCGACTTTCCCTCACGATAAGCTCGTTCCAAGGCGCAAAGACAACAATTCTGGATGGTATGTCCATCGTTCATGTCCTTCAAGTCCTGATAGCAAGTAAAGACACAATCCTTGCCGTTCACGATACTCGTCACCAAGTCGCCCTCGATGTCTGTGTAAGCCACACCCTGTTTGTCGATGACCGCTTGGGCAGAAGCCGAAAGGTCGTCCCATACGGCATCCAAAGAGTCCTCTATCTCCATGATTTCATCCATGGTGACAGGAGCCCCCGCATCTCCCTCTATGCAACACTCGCCCTTGCAAGCATCCAAGTCACAGCAAAATTTCTCGGTGATAATGTCAGGTGAGACCAACACATCGCCCACCTGAAGAATACGTAGTTCGTCTTTGTTCATAAATGTCTTTGTCGAAATAAGGCGACATGCCTTACCTTATTAATATCGCTACCATTGTATCGGCGTCATGCCATTCTGCTGCAAATACTCATTGCAACGAGAGAAGTGATGATTGCCAAACCATCCACCTCTGTTGGCAGACAATGGAGAAGGATGCACACTCTGCAATACCAAATGACGGCTTGCGTCAATCAACGAAGCCTTGCTGCGAGCATAACCACCCCAGAGGATAAACACCAAATGGTCTTTGTCTTTGTTGAGAGCCTTGATGGTAGCGTCTGTAAACTCCTCCCATCCCTTGCGCTGATGACTTGCCGCCTGATGAGCACGAACGGTGAGAGTAGCGTTGAGCAACAACACTCCCTGCTTAGCCCAACGAGTCAAGTCGCCCGTCTGTGGCATAGAAGTACCGAGATCCATCTGAATCTCCTTGAATATATTCATCAATGATGGAGGGAATGGGATGCCATCAGGCACAGAGAAACTCAATCCCATCGCCTGTCCCGGCTCATGGTAAGGGTCTTGTCCGATGATCACCACCTTCACATCATCAAAAGGGCAAAGATTGAAGGCGTTGAATATCAGCTTACCCGGAGGATAACAAGGCGTATGCAAGTATTCCTCCTTCACAAAGTTGGTGAGATTCACAAAGTATTGCTTGTCAAACTCATCCCCAATATGCTGTCTCCAACTGTCTTCAATCTTTACGTTCATATAGATAATCTTTAATCAATAATCAAGTTCTCACCAGTCATGTCTGCAGGCTGCTCCAATCCCATGATGTGGAGGATAGAAGGAGCTACGTCAGCCAAACGACCATCCTTAACGGTAGCTGAGTTGTTGTCAGTTACGTAGATGAATGGAACTGGGTTCAATGAGTGAGCTGTGTTAGGAGTACCATCCTCGTTGATAGCGTTATCAGCGTTACCATGGTCAGCGATGATGATAGCCTCGTAGTCATTAGCCTTGGCTGCCTCGATTACCTCCTTCACGCAGTTGTCAACAGCATGAACAGCCTTTGCGATAGCATTGTAGATACCAGTGTGACCTACCATATCACCATTAGCGAAGTTGACAACGATGAAGTCATACTCCTGGGTATTGATGGCACCCACCAACTTATCCTTTACCTCGTAGGCACTCATCTCTGGCTTCAAGTCGTAGGTAGCCACCTTTGGAGAAGGAACCAAGATACGATCCTCACCCTCGTATGGAGTCTCACGACCACCATTGAAGAAGAATGTTACGTGAGCATACTTCTCTGTCTCTGCAGTGTGGAGCTGCTTCTTGCCCTGCTTGCTGAGGTACTCGCCGAGGGTATCCATCACGTTCTCCTTAGGGAAGAGGATGTGAACACCCTTGAAGCTTGCATCGTATGGAGTCATGCAGTAGTACTGCAAGTCCTTGATGGTGTGCATGCCTTCCTCTGGCATATCCTGCTGAGTCAACACCTGGGTCAACTCCTTGGCACGGTCGTTACGATAGTTGATGAAGATGATGACATCACCTTCCTTGATGGTACCATCTACAGTAGAGTTGTTGATTGGCTTGATGAACTCGTCGGTCACGCCCTCGTCGTAGCTTTCCTGCATAGCCTGTACCATATCGGTAGCCTGCTTACCCTTAGCGTCAACGAGCAAGTCGTAAGCTTCCTTCACACGATTCCAACGCTTGTCACGGTCCATGGCGTAGAAACGACCTACGATGCTGGCGATGTGAGCGTCATTCTTCTCACAAACAGCCTGCACTTCCTCGATGAAGCCCTTACCGCTCTTAGGGTCAGTGTCACGACCATCCATGAAACAGTGAACGTATGTCTCCTTCAAGCCATACTCCTTACCGATTTCGATCAACTTGAAGAGGTGATTCAAAGAAGAGTGAACACCACCCGTAGAGGTCAAGCCCATCAAGTGGAGCTTCTTGCCAGTCTTCTGTGCATAGCTATAAGCGTTGATGATTTCCTGATTTTTCAAGATGTCACCGCTTTCACAAGCCTTGTTGATCTTAACGAGATCCTGATATACCACGCGACCTGCACCGATGTTGAGGTGACCTACCTCAGAGTTACCCATCTGTCCGTCAGGCAAACCTACGTTTTCACCGCAAGCCTGGAGCTGAGAGTGTGCAGAAACTGCTGTCAAATAATCCAAGTAAGGAGTTGGAGTGTTATAGATTACATCCCCCTTACCATGCTGTCCGATTCCCCATCCATCGAGAATCATCAAAAGAGCTTTTTTTGCCATAATTACATAAAATAAATAAAATTCGAATTTCCGTGTGCAAAGTTACAATAAATAGAGAAAAGCACAAAATAAATCGAGACTTATTTTTCATTTCGAGCGTAGCGTAGCCCATCTTCAGATGCAATATTTCATCCATTGCCTCGTTTCTTAATTAAGCAAACGAAATCATTTATCACAAACATCCTAGCGGCTATGAGCAATAGAATTTTACAACTTGACTTCCTCAAAGGCATCCTCATCATCAATGTCATCATGATTCACTTGATATATTTAGGTGAATGCCATCCTGACTTCAAGCGTTTTCTGTTGCTCTTCACCACGCCATCGTTTTTTGTCATCTCCGGCTACCTTGCCCATGTCAACAAGCCTACTCGCCTTTTCTCGAAGAAGGTGTTTTGGTGGCTCGTACCTTACATCATCATGGAGGGTGCCTACATCGTGATGGCATCCCTCTTGCCCATCAAGGAGCATATCGACCAACTTTCGCTTGCGGTTTTCCTCGACCACCTGTTTCTGTCACCACTAGGTCCCTACTGGTACATTCACGACCTCATCGTATGCTATGTGGGCTACTTTTCACTCCACAAGGCTTTAACGGCAAAGCACTTATGGCTCATCATACCATATATCATCATCATGATCATCCTCGCCTTATCTGTCCCTAAATATACCAGTCTTCAGAGCGTTCTGTTCTTTAGTGCGGGTATCATCATCAAGCACTCCACAGATAACTTCGTCAAGTTTTTCCATCCTTCATGGATAGCCCTCCCTATCCTAGCCATCTTGTACATCTTCCATGACGATGTGAAGATGATCGACTTGATTCGCAATGTCATCATCTCCTACATAGCAATGGGTTCATTGCTTTTCGTCTATTCCTATCTCCCGAAAAAGTTCATCCATATCATCAATATGGTTGGGCGCAACACACTTGCCATCCTTCTTTTTTCACCGATGTTCACCATCATCACCAAGCGTTTTGTGCCTCTTTTCTCATTCGACCCTACCACCATCCTCTTCACGGTGGTATCAGTCACCTTCTGCATCGTGGGCTGTCTCGCCGTCACCTACCTACTGGACAAGTGCAGATGCTCGTCCTATCTCTTCGGAGAAAAGCAGTATCTCAAGCTGTAAGACTGCATTCAAGAGATTGCTTGACATATGTCACGCAATCGTTTGGCGGCCGCTTGACAATCATTTGGCGGTCGCCCGAAGATTGTTTGGCGGTCGCCAACAGATCTTTCGACAAATGCCGAAAGACTTGCGAGCCTAGATGCGCAGGCGAACGAACTGGGAGGCTCATGGCAAAAGGACGAGGAGCCACTAAGCAAAAGAATACTATGCCTTTCAGCACGAAGCTGAGTTTTTCAACTCTTTTTCACTACTTTTTCACCTATTTTGTTGCCAGTTTCAATCAAAAATACTATATTTGCACCGTGGAAAGTGCACATTTTATGCAAATATGCACTTTTCAAGGTGCATTTAATAGAATAAGGCAATGGATATAACACTGATTAATTATATGAAAGAACAACTTGAACTGGTCGATTTGAAGTTCAAGCGATACATGTACGACAAACTTCCTTGGGAGGCACGCCTTGTAGGACTTATGGGACCACGAGGCATCGGTAAGTCAACAATCGTCTTGCAACATTTGAAAGAAATGGACAAAGCGTTGCAAGACAAGAGTCTGTATGTATCAGCAGACCACAGTTACTTCACAACTCATTCCATCATCGAGACTGCCGACCAGTTCGTCAAGGAAGGAGGAGAATGGCTATTCATTGATGAGGTTCACAAATACGACAACTGGTCTAAAGAATTGAAGCAAATCTATGATTCACATCCAGAAGTGCATGTATTCTTTACAGGCTCATCTATACTAGACATACTCAATGGCGAGGCTGACCTAAGTAGAAGGGTACTCCTTTTTGATATGCAAGGGCTCTCGTTCAGAGAATATCTAGAGCTATTTCATAACATTAAGACACCCGTAAAGACATTAGACGAAATATTAAATGGAAACGTACAAATAGAAGGAGTTCTCCATCCCATCCCTTTCTTCAATCAATATCTAAAGGAAGGATATTATCCGTTTTCCAAAGAAGGCTACTTCCAGCAAAGACTCCAACAAGTGATTCGCTTAACGATGGAAGTGGACATTCCACAATATGCCAACATGTCGCCTGCTACAGGCAAAAAGCTTCGCCGAATGTTGACTATCATAGCTAGCAACGTACCATACAAACCAGAGGCTACCGGGCTTGCCAATGAGCTGAAAGTCAGCAGAAATGACATTTCTACTTATTTGCTATATATGGAAAAAGTAGGAATGATTGGGCAACTTAGGGATGAAACAGGAGGCATGAGAGGTTTGGGAAAGACAGACAAAGTTTATCTAGACAACCCCAACCTTATCTACGCTCTATCAGGCGACCATGCCAACGTTGGAAATATAAGAGAAACATTCTTCTACAACCAGACTCGTCTTACAGAAGATGTCATCACTTCAAAGGTATCCGACTTCACCATTGGCAAATATACATTTGAGGTAGGTGGAGCCAAGAAAAGTCACAAGCAGATCAAGAATGTACCCCACTCCTACGTAGTTCGTGACGATGTAGAGTATGCCAATGGCGACATTCTCCCATTATGGAGTTTCGGATTGCTGTATTAGAACGACAGCTTGATGACTCTGCAATCCAAAGATAGCCAACTCTTCCACTTCTTAGGAAGCAGACATGAAACAAAAAGTCCCGACATTTTTGGAAAAACGTCGGGACTTTTTTATAAAAACCTCGGGACTTTTTTCTCCTTGCCTGCCGTTGCATTGAAAAAGGCAAGGAAAAGAAGTCGATTACATCTACTAATTCTTTCTCAAATAATTCATCTGAACATTTACAGGGCAAGCATTGCTTACCTTCTCTGTGTATTCAGCGACCTTGAGCGAAGCGGTTCCCTTGATGGTCTCCACATCAGTACCTACTTGGAAGAGATAAGTACCTGCATCTACCTTCCACTGGCTGTTAGCCTCATCGAAGCT
>ULUS01014405.1_pt1 | contig 12477 bp, 10 predicted proteins | sample 1958761 | NCBI WGS metagenome assembly ULUS01 (sample SAMEA4835767, study PRJEB28245) | human gut metagenome | biome: gut microbiome; material: fecal sample | place: Denmark | collected 2008
CTTGTTAAGCGGGTGCAAAGGTACGAAAAAAAAATGGTTCTACCAAATTTTTTCGTACCTTTTTTCTTATTTTTTATTTTGCAGGGCTTGTTGGAACAACTGGAGCTGCCTTCTGGGCATCTGCACCAGCTGCAGGAACAGCCTTCTGAGCACCTGCTGCTGCATCCTTGCTAGCACCTGGCATAGCAGGAAGAGCGGTCTGCTCCTGAGTGGCTCCCTCCAAAACACTGCTTTCGCCAGCTGCCTGAGGGGCTACATAAGCACATGCCACGCTGATGACAACCAAGGCTGCAGCGAGGCCCCATGTTAATTTCTCAACAATGTCAGTGGTCTTGCGAACACCCATGATTGAGTTGGTTGAAGAGAAGTTACTTGCAAGTCCACCTCCCTTTGATTCCTGGATGAGCACGATGAAAATCATCAGGATAGCTACCAGGACGATTAATACTACTAATAATGTGTAAGCCATTTTTTAAAACTAGTTTTATTTATTTATTATTTTTCTTTATTTCTTCTTGCTGTTCAGCATCAGTTTCTCAAGGAATCTGAGCTGGTCAACATAATATCCGTTCTTGTCAGGATGCTGCTGATGCAGGCGGCTGATGATTTCGTAAGCTCTCTGATACTTGCCCTGCTTGATGTAGATGCGGGCGAGGGTTTCGGTGAATACACCGCTGTTTTCCTCTTCGCCATCTTTGCCGGAATCGGTCTGAAGTTCTGGAGTAAATTCTGGTTTGTAATCTTCGTCCTGCTGGATTTTAGGCAGTTTGAAACCGCCATCCTCCATAAAGTCGTCGATGAGACTCATGGTGCGCGAAGTATCTTCTGGCTCCTGCTGGTCTTCGGTCTCCATGAGATAAGCCACATAGTCTACAGCCGCGTCAGCAGGTGTAGGCTTACGTTTCTCCTTCTTCTCTTCTTCGTCTTCTTCCATAGGAATGGATCCCAGGAAGTGGTCGATGAGGTCGCTAGTACGGTCTCCGTGTTTTTCTGCTCCTATTCCTCTTACGCCTTGCTGCTTGTTGGATTCAGCCTCTTCAGGGGCGTTTTTTATCTGATAGTGGGCTGCCTCTACCATCTCGAAGATAATCTTACGGTCGGTGATGTAGATGGCTGCACGGCGCAGTTCTTCGTCGAAACTCGGGTCGTGGAGCAGGTACAGATTCTTCAACATTAGCAGGCGTGCCGTCTGATAATACGGATATAAGGCCAAGAGGGCGCGCAAGTCGTAGAGCGTCTCTCGGTTCATTTCCTCCGGGTGTTGTATCAATCTGCTTAATTCCACGATATTTTTACTTTACTTTATTTTACTTTGAACATTGAGTTTTGAACTTTATGATTAGTAAAGCCGTTGAATTCTTTACTCTTCACTTTTCGTTCTTCACTTACTTTACCAGTTAGCTACCGTAGCGTTGAATATCTGGTCTACTAGGTCTTTGATAATCTGGGTTACCAGTTCTTCCTGCACCGAGGCAAGGCTCTGAGTGGTGTCGTAGGTCTTGGCAGATGTAAACTGCTTTTCGAAGTCCTCGGCATGGTTCTTGGTGTTGGTGAAACGTACGTTTACGGTGATACTGAGCTCGGTCTGTGCTGAGTATCCCTCAGAACTAACCGACTTGTTGCGCTGAGAATATTGGGTGATTTCGCCCTCTATCTTCAGATCTCCGTTGCGTGACACCTGTATGAGCTGGGTGTTGCTGGCAAACTTATCCTTGAGTTCGTTGTTGAACATCGGACCCATCGGACCCCACACATACGAACTTCTGATAGGGAAGTCGGCTATCTGTATGGTCTTGGTTTTGGTGTAGTCGATGCTGGCACCGTTGAACTTGTAGCTCACGGAGCATGCTGCCATGACCGCCACCATCAGTGTGACTCCTATTATATATAGGTACGCGCGTATATGCTTCATAACTTATATTTGTTAATCTTTCTGTACAGAGTTCTGTCGGAGATTCCCAGTTCTTCTGCCGCTTTCTTGCGGTTTCCGTTGTTTCTCTCCAGTGCCTTTTCTATCATCTGCTTGCTAAGGTCGCTGAGGTTCAGATTCTCGTTTTCTTCCTTGATCTCCTCAATCTCAGCATCCTCGGTTTCGGGTTTGTAAGTGCCCCTAATGCCACCTGTAGCTATTTCCTGACGGATGTGTTGTAGCTCGTCGAGATCGGTAATCGGAGGTACGGAAGATACCGGAGAAACCGATGGAACGGATGATACGGACGGAACCGGAGAAACCGATGAAACCGGAGATACGGATGATACTGGAGCTACCTGGGTATTCGGCTGAACCGGAGAAACATATCCGCCTGTACTGCCCAACTGGCGTGCCTCATCGAGTTGCTTGCGCAGGCTGTTCATCTCACGTCTCAGGTCGCTCACGTTGCCCCTCAGTTCGTAGAGAATCTTGTATAGCAGTTTGCGCTCGCTGGCGTAGCTATGGTCGTCCTTGCCATCCTTCTGTATGGTGGCGAGCTGTGTAGACTCCTCATCTCTCGGAATAAACTGGGTGAGGGTCTGTGCATCGATTTCTCTTTCTCGGCTCAGCACTGACATCTGTTCGGTAATGTTCTTGAGCTGTCTCACATTTCCCGGCCACTTGTATTTCAGCATAATCTGCTTGGCCTCATCTGAGAGTGAAATCTTAGGCAGACGGTATTTTTCGGCCATCTGCATGGCGAAGAGGCGGAAGAGCAGGAGGATGTCATCGCCCCGCTCTCTCAATGCAGGCATCTGTATCGGGATGGTGTTGAGGCGGTAGTAGAGGTCCTCGCGAAAGCGGCCTTCGCTCACAGCCTTGCGCATGTTTACGTTGGTGGCTGCCACGATGCGGACATCCGTTTTCCTTATCTCAGTTCCACCCACGCGGATGTATTCTCCCGTTTCGAGCACGCGTAGCAGTCTTGCCTGCGTCTGTATCGGGAGTTCACCCACCTCGTCGAGGAAGATGGTACCCTTGTTGGCAATACCGAAGTATCCTTCGCTTTCGCCTATGGCTCCAGTGAAGGAACCCTTCTCATGTCCGAAGAGTTCGCTGTCAATGGTTCCTTCCGGAATGCTTCCACAGTTGATGGCGAAATATTTCTCTCTGCGGCGTGGCGAATTGTCGTGAATCACCCTTGGAATGATTTCCTTACCCACACCGCTCTCGCCGATGATGAGCACGGAGAGATCGGTCGGCGCTACCTGTAGGGCTACGTCGAGCGCATGGTTCAATCCGTCGCTGTTACCGACGATATTGTAGCGTTGTTTTATCTTTTGTAGTTCGGAAGTATCCATTTAGCTGCCAAAATTACTCATTTTTTCTGAATTATCTGCATTTTTTTTAAATTTTAACGTTCGGGAGGTCTGATTACAGGGCAGATTTGCCTTTTTTGCGTCATCTGCCCTCCCGAATCTTTCTTTATTCCGCTTTTTCTCGGAAATAGGGAATCTTTCTCTTATCCCTTTTTCTTAGGGATGGAGAATCTTACCTTCTCGCTCTCGTCACGCTTCTCGTGGTAGAGTTTAGGCAGTGGATTCTCGTAGGCCTCATCATAGTCTTCGCGGTTGCAGAAGGCATCCAGCGCCAAGTAGATGGCGTGGCGGAAGGAGATTGCATCGGCTTCGTTGCATCCCGTGATGCTGTAGCTAGGAGTGGTGTTGGCGGCGGTGTGCACGAGTGGCAGACCGGCAGTAAAGAGTACGCCATCCTCGGTGTAGAGAGAATGGAACGGGGTAGTAGCCTGATCATGATACATGGCCATGATACCGTCGAACTCTACGAAATGGCCGTTGCCGAAGAACTCGTCAGCAGGGTAAGGACCAAAAGCTTGTATTTTCTGCTCGGCAAGCTGGTCAATGGCTGGGATGATGATGCTGGCTTCCTCTGGTCCGCAGCTCTCCTCACCGTTGTTGCTAGGATTCAGGGCGAGCACGGCGATGCGCGGGTTGGTAATCATGAAGTCTCGCTTCAGTGATGTGTGCATCTGCTTCACCTTCTCGATGATGAGCTCCTGGGTGATTGTTGCCGGCACGTCCTTGAGCGGAGTCTTTCCGGTTACGGATGCGATGCGAAGGTCGCCGCCGCAGAGGATGGAAAGGCCCTTGGCACCTTCGCCCAGGCAAGTTTCAATGTATTCCTTGTGGCCCTTGAACTGGAAGCCCTCAAATTGTGCGTTCTGGTTGTTTACCGGTGCGGTAACGAGCACGTCGAAGAGCTCGTCGCGGTAGTCGGTCATGGCTCGGTCAAGTGCCTTGATGGCTGCCGTACCCGATTCCTGAGTAGGCATGCCCATGTCAACCTTTACCTCCTCGTCTACGGCTGGCAGGAGGTTGATTCTTCCGTCTTCAGCATCTTCTGCTTTCTGGATGATGGAGAACTGGGCAGGCAGATTCATCGCCTTGCGGTAATAAGCTGCCACTTTAGGCGAACCGTAGATGATAGGGGTACAATACTCCAACATCTCTGGCTCACTGAATGCCTTAAAAATGAGTTCGTATCCGATACCGTTGGTATCTCCGTGAGTGATGGCCACTCTAATCTTTTTGCTGTCCATTTATCGTTTTATTTTATAGTAGAAATCGCAGCTTCTAGCTGCTTGATTAATATTTTCTTTTTCATTTCGGGCGCATAGACGAAGCCGATGATGATGATTTCATTCCCCGTTTTTCTCAGGCGGATTCGCCTCATCACGTAGGGGCCTCCCATGGCGTCGCCCTTCATCTCCCAGAGTCCTTTTTCAGAAAGGACCGGGATTATCATGTACATGCTGTCGGTTTCGCCCGGCATATTGGTTCGGAGAATGCTGTCAATCTGCTGCTTCTCTTGAGGTGAAAAAGCATCTGAATTTTTCACTCTTCGTTCTTCACTCTTCACTTTCATGAGGATGAGGTTTTTCATGCCCGAACTGGCGTTGTTTGAAATCCAGATGAAGTTCCCGGCCTTCTTGCTTGCCTGCATTTCGGCAGGGATGTTCATGCTGATGCCGAAGTTCTTCTTTACCAGCTGCTGCATCTCGCGGTTCTGCTTGCTCGGGTTGGTGGAGATGATGGAGACGAGGTGCTCCAGTTCAGTCTCATCTACGAGCTGGCGCAGTTTCTCGGGGTTGAGTTTCTCTCTGAGTTGCTGCGGCGAGCGGGCTGAGATGCGGATGACGGTCTGCGGTGAAGCATTCTCGTTGCGGCTCAGTCTGACTGAGAATTCCGCTGCCGGGATGTTCACTACGATGCGAGTTCTTACGAGCAGGTAGCTGCCGTGGATCTTGCCCTTCTTAACCTGGATGAGCCGGCAGAGCGGTTCGGGTTGGGGCAGGGCAGGCACCTCTTCCGTCAGTATCTTCGTAACGATGCTGTCGGTATCTCCCTCGAGTACCACCTCGTAAGGCTGTCCTGTGCTCTTGGGCAGTTTTCTGTTTCTTCCTCCTCCCGGACTGCAACTTGCCAGAAAAAGGAACAAAAGACAGCCGGCAAGTAGGATCTTTAAAGATTCTCTAACCATTTTTCCCCACCTTTCCTTACTTATTCATCTTCTCTTCATCCTCGTGCTCACGGATTTCTCCGATTTTCTTCGAGGTGCTGAGCAGACCGCAGGCGGCGTAGATGTCCTGGCCGCGGCTGGCACGGATGGTGGTGAAGACACCATGCTGGGTGAGGTAATCACGGAACTGCTCCATCTTCTCATCATCCACACCTTGCAGAGGAATGTCTGGAATTTGGTGGAAACGAATCAGGTTGAAGCGGCAGTCAAGTCCCTTCACCAGCTTGATGATGGCCTTGGCATGCTGCATACTGTCGTTTACGCCCTTAAAGACGATGTATTCGAAACTCAGGCGGCGTTGATGAGAGAAATCATAGTTCCTCAGCAGTTCTACTACCTGCTCAATGCCCATGCCCCTTTCGGCAGGCATCAGTTCTGCGCGCTCAGAAGGGATAGGGTCGTGCATGCTGATGGCCACATGGCAGTCGCTCTCTTCCAGGAACCGCTTCAGTTTGTTCTTCACGCCCACCGAACTTACCGTGATGCGCTTCGGGCTCCATGCCCAGCCGTAGTCGGCGGTGAGAATCTCTGTGGCGCGCAGCACATTGTCGAGATTATCCATCGGCTCGCCCTGACCCATGAACACGATGTTGGTAAGCTTGTCCACCTCCGGCAGCGAGTAAACCTGGTTCAGAATGTCGCCTGCAGGCAAGCTGCCCTCAAACCCCTGCTTGCCGGTCTGGCAGAACAGGCAGTTCATCTTGCATCCCACCTGCGAAGAAACGCACAGCGTGGCGCGGTCTTTGTCGGGGATGTAAACCGTCTCGACAAATTTGCCGCTTCGGGTAGGGAAGAGGTACTTGATGGTACCATCCACCGAATGTTGCGCATCGGAATATCCGAAGCATCCTATTTCGTATTCGGCAGCGAGTTTGGCACGGTTCGCCTTCGAGATGTTGGTCATCTCATCAATGCTCTTCACATGCTGCTCATAGAGCCACTTCGCCATCTGCCCACCGGTGAAGGCGGGCATGCCTAAGTCCTTTGCCACCTGCTTCAATTCGGCAAGTGTAAGGCCCAAAAGATATTTTTTTTCATTATTCATACTGCAAAGATAGTGTTTTTTGCCGAAAAATTAGTATCTTTGCCACATATTTTAATATAATAAGATAAAATAAAGATAAAAAACACAGATTTAGCCCCCCGAAAAGGGCTGAAGTGAACAAAAATAACGTAAGAAAATGAGAGAAAAAATAGACCTTTTCTTGCCTTGCGAATACATCGACGATGCGCAGAATGCCTTGTCGGTGCTTCATGAGTACAAGACTGTACAGCATATCCACTTCCTGGTGAGTGCTGATTTTGCCGCTCATCATCAGGTACCCGAAGGATGTACGTTTGTCATCACCGACCGCCTGGAAAGCAGTAACACCATTGTCAGCATCGCTGAAAATACAGATGCCGACTACGTGATGATCTGTACCCGCCACACCACCATAGGATGGGGAAACAACACGCTGGAGCGATTCCTCAGAGTGGCAGATGATACGGATGCCGTCATGGTTTACGCCGACCACTACAAGATGGTGGAAGGCAAAATGGAGAAACATCCGGTAATTGACTACCAGTCAGGTTCTTTGCGAGATGACTTCGACTTTGGAAGCCTCTGGTGCATCAAGGCACAGGCGCTGGCCGACTACATCGCCCAACCCGACCGCGAAGAGTATCAGTTTGCCGCCCTCTACGACCTCCGTCTCTATCTGAGCCGTGTGGGCGAAATTTTCCATCTCAACGAATTCCTCTATTCAGAAGCCGAACTCGACACCCGTAAGAGCGGCGAGAAGCAGTTTGACTATGTAAACCCGCGCAACCGCGAGGTGCAGATTGAGATGGAAAAGGCATGCACCCAGCATCTGGGCAAGGTGGGCGCCCTGATAGACACCACCTTCTACCGCCAGCCCGACTTCGGTGAGCAGGATTTTGAATACGAGGCATCTGTCATCATCCCCGTCTTCAACCGCGAAAAGACGGTGGCTGATGCCGTGAAGAGTGCGCTGGGACAGAAGGCCAACTTCAAATTTAACGTCATCGTGGTAAACAACCATTCTACCGACCGCACCGGCGAAATACTGGATGAACTTAAAGCCGACAACCTGATACAGATTGTGCCGGAGAGAACCGACCTGGGAATAGGTGGATGCTGGAACGAAGCCATCAACAGCAGTTTCTGCGGAAAGTTTGCTGTACAGCTTGACAGCGATGACCTCTATTCTTCACCAAAGACACTCCAGAAGATAGTAGATGCCTTCTACAAGCAGAAGGCTGCCATGATTATAGGCTCGTACCGCATGTGCGACTTCGACCTCAATACCCTGCCACCGGGACTGATAGACCACAAGGAGTGGACCGATGAAAACGGATGCAACAATGCGCTGCGTATCAACGGATTGGGTGCTCCGCGCGCCTTCTTTACTCCGCTGGTCAGACAAATCCAGTTTCCTAACACCTCGTATGGTGAGGATTATGCGCTCGGCTTGGCATTTTCGCGCCGTTACCGCATCGGCAGAATCTACGACGAACTCTACCTCTGCCGCCGCTGGGGAGGTAACAGCGATGCAGCCCTCAGCGTAGAGAAGGTGAACGCCAACAACCTGTATAAGGACCGCCTGCGCACCATGGAACTGAAGGCACGCCAGCACCTGCTGCAGGGCAAGGCCGACATTATGGAAGACAGCAGCATCTCGCGTTTCTTCAACCGTCAGCTGGAGGTTTGGACCGATGCGCGCCACCGCTTCCGCGACCTCAAGCATGTAGAAACCCGCCAGTTCTCCGACCAGCTGAAACTGCAGTGGAACCCAGCCCGCATCGTAAGTACGGGCGCCAAGATAGATAAGAAAACCCTGGGCGAGCGCCCTTGTTTCCTTTGCGACAAGAACCGTCCTAAGGAACAGATGTCGAAGCAGATAGACGAGAAATTCCATCTTCTGGTGAATCCGTTCCCGATTCTACCAGTCCACTTCACCATTCCGGCACGCAAGCATCAGCCTCAGCTCATCTACAAAAACTACGGCGAGATGCACCGCTTCATCAGTCTGCATAGCGACCTGATGGTGTTCTACAACGGTCCGAAGTGTGGTGCATCGGCTCCAGACCATCTTCATTTCCAGGCAGGAACCAACGGCATCCTTCCTCTTCAGACCAACTGGCAGCGTCTCTCCCGCAACCTGACCGACATCATCTCTCTCAATGATGAGGAGAAAATCTCTGTGGTTCGCGACTTCATCGTTCCCGCCTTCGTCATCATCTCGAAGAGTGCTGAGAGCGATGAGACCCTCTTCCGCCGTCTCTACAAGGCAATGCCTCAGCGTGGCGACGAAACCGAACCGATGATGAACATCATCTCCTGGCGCAAGGGCGAGGAATTCATCAGCGTGGTCATTCCGAGAGAAAAGCACCGTCCGGAAGCCTATTTTGCCGAAGGCGACGCCCAGTTTGTGGTTTCGCCGGGAGCACTGGATATGAGCGGACTCATCATCACCCCTCGTGAGGAAGATTTCCGAAAGCTGACCGAGGAGAAAGCCCTCTCGCTGCTGCAGGAATGTGGCGTTTCGGAAGAAAAGATGAATGCCATCATCGCTAAACTGAAGGCATCTAAGGATGTCGAGGATGCAGCCGAAGCCTCTTCCACCTTATATAATAAAGGTAAGCAGCCCGACGTAACGGTGGGCATCGTGAGTGCGCAGAAGATTCATTTCTCGCTCAACAAACCTTATCTTGCCAAGGGCGAAAAGGTGCTGGGCGAACAGGTGGTAGAATTCTCAGAGGGCGGTGTGCTCTGGAACGGCAACCAGTACAGCCAGCTCACCTTCCATCCGCAGAGTGCCGACGCCTCGTTTTCGCTGAGCAACGTAACCATCGGTGTCAACTTCCACTGGGAGCGCAAGGAAACCCAAACCTTCCTGGGCACGCTCCGCTTTGTGGTAGAATCAGATAAGATTGTGGCAATCAATGAGTTGCCTGTAGAGAAATATCTGGAGAGCGTCATCAGCAGTGAGATGAGTGCCACTTCGAGTCTCGAACTCCTGAAGGCGCACGCCGTCATCTCCCGTTCATGGCTCCTGGCACAGATGAAGAAGCGCCGAGAGGTGGCTGAGAGCGGCAACAACTTCTTCTCCTTCACCAAGAAGGAAGATACGCTCATCCGCTGGTACGACCGCGAAGACCACACCCTCTTTGATGTATGTGCCGACGACCACTGCCAGCGCTACCAGGGCATCACCAAGGAAACATCGCCCCATGTAGCTGAAGCCATCCGCCAGACCAAGGGACAGATTCTGATGGACGGCGAAGAAATCTGCGATGCAAGATTCTCGAAATGCTGCGGCGGAATAACCGAGGAATTCCAGTATTGCTGGGAGGATACGCCGAAGACTTATCTCACGGCGGTTCGCGACATCGCCCTAGGCGTGGAACATACACTGCCTAATCTGACCAATGAGGAGGAGGCTGAGAAATGGATCCGCTTCAATCCGCCAGCTTTCTGCAACACGCAGGACAAGAAAATCCTGTCAGAAGTGCTCAACGACTATGATCAGGAAACCGTCAATTTCTACCGCTGGAAAGAAACGCTCAGTCAGGAGAAGTTGCAGCAGCTCATCGCTGACAAACTGAAGATGGACCTGGGTGCCATCCTAGACATGAAGGCCGTGGAGCGCGGCAAGAGTGGAAGAATCAGTAAGCTCCAGATTATCGGAACCGAGAAGACCTTTACCATCGGTAAGGAACTCGAAATCCGTCGTACGCTGAGCGACAGTCATCTGCTGAGTTCAGCCTTTGTGGTGGATAAGTATGATATGGATGAACAGGGAGTGCCTCAGCGTTTCGAACTCATCGGAGCCGGTTGGGGGCATGGAGTAGGCCTCTGCCAGATTGGTGCTGCCGTGATGGGCGAGCAGGGTTATCATTATGATGCCATCCTGTTGCACTACTATCAGGGTGCTGAAATCAAGAAACTTTATAAATAGTGATGTAAAATGGTAACAAAGAAAAACAGTCGGAGTCCATGGGCATGGATTCCGACCCTCTATTTTGCCGAGGGACTCCCCAACGTCATCGTAACCGCCCTCTCTGTGGTGATGTACATGCAGTTGGGGCTGACCGATGCTGAGGTGGGTCTCTATACCGGATGGCTCGCCCTTCCCTGGGTCATCAAGCCCTTGTGGAGTCCGTTCATAGATTTGCTGAAGACTAAGCGCTGGTGGGTGCTCACCATGCAGGCTCTCATCGGAGCTGCCCTTGCCGGCATCGCCTTCTCGCTGCCTACCGCCTTCTGGTTTCAGGCAACGATGTGCTTCTTCTTCCTCATCGCCTTCTGTAGTGCTACCCACGACATTTCGGCAGATGGTTTCTACATGATTGAGCTGGATGAACATACGCAGACTAAGTTTGTAGGCTTGCGAAATACCTTCTACCGCCTCGCCATCATCTTTGTGAATGGTTTTCTGGTGATGCTGGCAGGTGTGCTTCAGGTTCTCTTCCGCAACCAGATTCGCTTCTCATGGGCGCTTATCTTTTACGGACTGGCAGGTATCTTCATCGGTTTGTGGCTCTACCACAGCCGCTTCATGCCTCGCCCGAAGGATGATGTGCAGACCGACAGAACGGTGGGCGAAGTGGCTCATGAACTGAAGAATATGTTCCGCACCTTCTTCGTGAAGTTCGGATTGGGTGAAACCGTCTGTGTGATGCTCTTTCTCTTGCTCTACCGATTCCCGGAAGCGCTTCTGAACACCATGACCAAGACCTTCATCCTCCGTCCTAATTCGCAGGGTGGACTGGGACTGTCACCTCAGGAATATGGCTTTGCCAATGGTACTGTGGGATTGATAGGTTTGCTGCTGGGTGGAATTCTTGGTGGAATTCTGGTGAGCAGGGATGGAATGAAGAAATGGCTCTGGCCTCTGGTTTGCGCCATCACCTTGCCTGATGTGGTTTACATCTATCTGAGTTATTCGCTCAACAGCAACCTCATCGTGGTTTCCAGCTGTCTTTTTGTCGAGCAGTTGGGTTATGGTCTGGGCTTCACGGTTCTTACCCTCTACATGCTGTTCTACAGTCAGGGAAAGTTCAAGACCTCCCATTATTCCATCTGTACGGGCATCTCCTATCTCGGATTGATGCTGCCGGGCATGGTTTCTGGATATCTGAAGGATATGGTAGGTTACCGCATGTTCTTCATCATCGTGATGGCATGTTGCGCCATCACCTTCCTGGTTACTGCTTTCCTGAAGATTGATCCTAATTTCGGAAAGAAAGAGGAGAAGGAAGAGGATGAAGCGGAATTGGACGCGATAGAATAAATGATTATGTTAACGTAAAAACGAGGATGTGCGAACATCCTCGTTTTTATCTTTATTCCCCGATAATCGTTGCGATGAGGTGTCGGCTTCCGCCTCCCTCTCTGAATTCACAGAGGTAGATCCCCTGCCATGTTCCGAGGTTTAATCTGCCGTTGGTAATGGGAATGGTGAGTGATACACCCACCATGCTCGATTTGGCATGAGCCGACATATCCGTCGGTCCTTCATCCTGGTGCAGGTATCTTGGGTCGCCATCCGGAACCAGTCTTTCGAAGATACCCTTCAAGTCATGTCTCACATCTGGGTCGAAGTTCTCGTTCAGTGACAATCCGCAACTGGTATGTCTTACGAAGAGATTCAGAATCCCTGTCTTAGGCAGCGCTGGCAGGTTCCTCATCACCTCGTTGGTTACGAGGTGAAAGCCGCGAGGAAGCGGACGCAATGAAAATTCTACTTGCTGTATCATATCATTCTTTGTTTTTATATTTCAATTGTTTGTATCTTTCTGATTGTCAATTTACAAAGGTAATTATAATTTTATTATTATAATACTATTATAATGCAAATATAGGAAAGTTTAACCATTAAAGGATTTCTCTTCCTTACTATCTGCAACCCCGAAGAATCTTCTTCTTTAGAAGAAGGAAAAAAACAAGAAAAATAATC
>ULUS01025426.1_pt1 | contig 12472 bp, 6 predicted proteins | sample 1958761 | NCBI WGS metagenome assembly ULUS01 (sample SAMEA4835767, study PRJEB28245) | human gut metagenome | biome: gut microbiome; material: fecal sample | place: Denmark | collected 2008
GATTTTTGAGTCGTTCATCGTCCATCGTAAACCCTTTTACGATATACTCATTCAATCGCTCAGTAGCCCATTGACGGAAGCGTGTACCTTGAATAGATCTTACACGATACCCCACAGAGATGATAACATCAAGGTTGTAGAACTTCACCTCTTTGCTTTGTGTTTTTCCCTCCATAGCACCATGTTGAGTGGTTATTCGGAATTTCCGAACAACCACTTTTTCATCCAACTCTCCCTCCTTAAAAATATTTGATATATGTTCTACTATCGTGGACTTACTTTTATTGAATAAGGAGGCGATTTGGTCTTGATTCAACCAAACCGTCTTATTCTCCAATCTCACATCAAGCTTCACGCCATCATCAGATTGGTAGATAATCATTTCTCCCAAATCTGTTTGAGGCACATCCTCCCATTTATAGCCACAATCCAAACACAGATGCAGCATCCCTTCCGTCTGCACATTCTCGGAATTGCACTTTGGGCATTTGATATTATCATTCATCGTTTCATCGTTTAAATTTGGCAAATACTTATACTTTATATTGACTTTGTCAGACGCTGTCTGACAAAGTCAAACTTTCCAGACGGTGTCTAGAATATTAATAAGCCTTCAGAACTCTCATGGAATTCTACCACAAGTTGTGGCAAAATTCCATTTATTCTTTTTCCATTTCCTTTCGCAAATCATCCAAGACCTTACCATTATATGAAAAGTACTTTGCACCTTGATAAGCCCCAGAAGAATTTTGTTTCTCCAATGGAAGGAAAGTTCCAACAAAGGGAGATAGCTTATAAATGCGACCTTCATACTCTATCGTATTGTCACTTGCCACTTTCACATCAACCCCTGTTGGAACAAAAGTAATAGTCTCCCCTATTTTGATACCAACCATACTAAACTTGAAACGTGGTCTTTTGTGTTCTTTCTCAGACTTGTTTTGTACTTGTGAGGCAAGAGAAGATACTTTTGGCTTATTATCTTCATATTCCGTAACCACGGCATCATCTATCGTCTGGGCTATATCCTTGAATATATCCAAAGCTATTTGAGGTGCAACATTGAAGAACTCACGATTCTGACGGATTCGCAAATCCGTCAAACGGTCGATAGTTTTATGAACCAACTTCTCCACTTCATTATACTTTGCCGTTTTCATCGTGGCAAAGATTTCGAAAGGCAAAGGCACCGCTGTGTTGTCCAACTCTTTCGAGCGGACATCCACAGGGCGTGAACTTTTGCCAATCTTTACCCAATCCTCCCGAAAGCTCGGATTGGTAAGGATATAAACATAACCTATATCGTCTTTATTCATTGTGCTTTGTTACTTTAAATATTTGTCCAAAAAGGCTTGCTTGGCAGAAGACGAGTTTGCAATATATTGTTTAATCTTCTCCATCTCCGAAACCATATTTTTGTACTTTTTCGCTATTTCCATTTGCATTTCCATTGATGGAACTGGAATTTCCAAATCTTCATAGAATGAGATTGGCACACGTCTATGACCACTAGAACCAGTCATAACCTCAGCTGCTCTTGTACGAATCTCCCTTCTATTCAAATATGCAAATAGATAAACATTATTTATAAGCTTATCATTCACTCTAAACACATGAAATTCAGAACTGCCAAATCCGATGCCATTTGTCAAGTCTGTAGCAAGTGCACATTTTCCGTTTTCCATACATGGAGTAATCTTTGCTATAATAATGTCACCTTCAGCAAAATATGTATAGCTGCCCTTTCGAACGTCTGCCAAAGTTTTATCCACCTTTTGCTCAATATAACCATCATTACTTACCGAAGACATTTCAACAAAAGAAACAACCGTGGTCTTGTCTAATGAATTCACATCAGATTTTGATGGATTTATAGCAGAACATAGTTTCTGCAACTTTGTTTTTTCACCATCAACCCCAGACATAGTTTTCTCTATTTTCTCCTCTGCATCTTTCAATTGCAAATTATACGCTTCAACTTGTGCATCAATCTTCTCACATTCTTCCGCAATTTTCTTCTGCACATTCATTGGTGGCAAAGGAATTTCAAACTGTGGTATCATCTTCTTATCACCACGCGGCATTTTCACACCTTTCTTACCAACCATCATGTAATCAAAGAATATATCACTAGACAATACAGAATAGAGATATTCATCCAAGACTTCATTTGTTTTTACATTTCTAAAAACCAAGACATCATTAGAGCAACCGCCATCATACTCTGCCTTCCATATTTTCTTTAAATATGGACGTATGTTAGATATCAAGATATCCCCTTTTTGGTATTCAGTTATTTTATCTATACTAGGCTGTCCTTCAAAAACTTGTACACCAGCACGATTCTGCAACATATTCTCCGTAGAAACATAAGTCTTGACATCTATTTTAGATGAAGCCACTTTAGTACTTACGAATGGAGCTATATTAGCTAGCTTAACCGATTCAAATTTCGTCTCTATCCTTGGATAAGAAAGAGTTGCAACAGTCTTTATGATTTTATCAAACTCAACACGTGAGAAATCCAACAAATCGACAAGTTCATTCTGAGAACCGAAATGCTCAAGTTCATCCAACACATCTATATCAACTCTATCAAAATTCTGACGAATCATAGCATTGAGTTTAGTGTTGTCCTCCAAATTCAAAGGATCAAACATTGGAGTCTGAATGCCATCAATTCCTTTTATCTGCTCAATAGTGTCGTCATCAGCCTCCTCATCATCAGAAGAAGAACTTTTAATTTTCCCTGTATTCAAATAATGAATGCCTTCATCACCTTTGCGATTGCTCCATTCGTAACCCAAGAATTTCTTTTCTTGCTCTTTGTCTGAAGGACTTTGCACCACCAATACAGGCTGAGGATTTGAAGCTGCCAACAGATAATAATACAACTTTTCTTTTTCTATCTCACGAATAAAATTGAGCGTATAACGTCTCTCCTCCAACAATTTACTTGCTGGAGTTAAATCTTTATAACTACTACTCTTGACAAACTTCTGAGCCTCTTCTCGAACTTTTCTTGCCTCTGGTGCCAAAGATGTAGAAGCAGTATTTTTGCCTTGTTTCTTGATATTCAAAGCCTTTACATAGTCCTTTGCCATATCAGTTTCCAAGAAAGTATCAGTTAATTTATTGTTGAGCAACTTCACATAATCACCATACGAATATCCCATGTGCTTAATATAAGCTGCCAACTTCTCGGAATCCTTATAAGCCCCATTGTCTGCCATATTACCTTTGAACCATTCATCTACTCGGTTTTGAGCATGTTTTGCCAAATCTGGTTCCAAAGACTTACGGCGCAAGAACAGAACAACTGTACTAGTATTCGTCTGTCCAAATGTATTAGGACCAAAGCTACAGATGGAAACTATATCAAAGTTTTTCAACAATAATTCACGAGTACGCATATACAGTCCACCTTTCGACAATATACTAGACGGAAGGACAATAGCTGCAACACCACCAGACTTCAACAATTGGGCAGCACGCTCTATAAAGAAGGTCTCAATAGAATTATTCTTCTCTATATTGCTTACATATTGCGAAAGCGTAAAGCGGTCTCGATCTTCTTCCGTCAATGTCTCCATAAAGCCCGATACAGAATAAGGAGGGTTAGCCACCAATACACTATAAGTATGGTCTTTAATGCTAGGTATTTCCTCCAATCCATCACCATAATGAATATGAATACCATCCATGCCATACATAAAGGCAGCAACTTGGCTTACCTTAGAAAGACGATAATCCTTTTCGATACCCACTATCTGCTCATAGTACTTAAAGCATTCCGCAGCAAGTTTTTCTTCCCTTGCTTTTAGGTCATGCTCATTTTGAAGATTCATCTTATCCTCGATAAAAGGTCTAATCTGGCGAGCGTACTCCGTAAGGAAATGTCCAGCACCACAAGCATAGTCTATCGCCTTAGGTATCTCGCCACCTTCAATGAGTTGACGAAGTGGCAAAGAAGAAACCAAAAACCTAACAATAGGCATCGGGGTAAAGAACTGACCTTCGCTTTGGTGTACACCACGGTTAAGGAAGCCCTCAAAAAGGTCTCCCAAGAATTGATTATCAGTATTTTTAGTAAGATATATATCTTGCAACATACTGATGGTATCCTTCAAGATGACTGCATTCTTGTAGAACAGCTGTTCATTATGGACATCCAGAAAAGCAAAAGGGTTGTTATTGAAATACTTCAATCTTCGGAAATACTTCTTGATGGTATCTCTCGCCTCATCAGCTCTAGCTGTCAAGAACTTGAAAGCATCTTCGATTTGCCAATTCTCCACAGATGCGACTTCATCATCAAAGAATTCCTTCATGCCTCGCTTATACAAGTTGATCAATCTATCTTGCAAAGAGAAATAATCATCGTACGCCGCACCTTTCCATAATAGTTGTAATTCCTTGGAGTTATAACGTTCATCTATGATTTTAGCCAAGAAGAGATTCACCAACTTATCGAAAGCATTCTCATGGCTTGAAATCGTATGCTTTCTCAAAATCAGCGCAAACTCATTATACTTCTTATCCAAAGAGTATTCATCTATGGTTTGCAAGTCTGCCACCCCATAGCTCTTATTACCTATGTTAAAAGCCTCTATACCAGGCTCAAACAAACCACGAGTGTTGTAGTCCTGCTTGTAAGTCAGTTTCCAAACATTAAAGAGGTCATCGCTACCTCCTTGTTGCTCACGCATTTCCCGGAAGCTCTTCAGCTTGCTGTCAGTTTGCAAGTATTCCTCATTATCAACCAAGGAGATAACATGATAGATATTTTCAAAACGATGCACTTTCTCACCGTTTTTCTTATACCCTGGATAATCTGCTGAATACAAACACAAGTACTTAGCCCTGCGATAAGTATTAAAATAACGAAATAGTTGGTCACCATTGCGCATAGTCTTTGCCCAATGTTTTCTAAACTCATCTTCCTTTTTATCAACATTTGCAGTTTTGCATTCTATGATGAGATAAGGATTTCCATTGTTATCCTTTACCAAGATATCGCAATATCCTTTATCGTTTCCCGCATAGTTACGTCCTTCCAACTTGAGATGATGTGGCAAATAACCACGCTCAAAAAGTTGGGCAACACATAGGAACACCACAAAGCTTTCATTTTGGTGTTCATCCATTGTTGTATTTCTATCTGCCTCCACCCCATTTGGGTAAATGAACTCTCCTGACTCGAAATTATATTCCAAGTCGAAGCCTTCATCAGCCGATCCAAAATGTTTAGTAAAGACACCACGTTTTGCATAAAAGCAAAATGGTGGCGACAGCAATACTTCCTTAATATTCTCTTTTGTAATCATTTGGTTTCACTTTTGTGTTTAGGAGACGAGCCTGCGTATTGGTTCATATTGCAGTTCATCCTATATCTGTGCAAAAATACAAAAAGTTTCGGATATAGCGGCTTGTTTCTCGGAAAAAGTGAGAAAAAAGATGAACAAGCCAAAACGAACTCGGCAAGATGAAAGGATGAATGGTGAAAAACATGTGATTATCTCATTTTTCATTTACGTTTCACTCCTCCCTTCACTTTTCGAGAATCTACTCTGATTATCAGACGTTTGCAGTGAAGGGAAGAATCATGATTGGCTATCAAGTAGCAAGGATGGGACATGAGAATCACATCTATCCCACTCAGATTGTTTCTATCAAGCAATAAGCGCATATCTTCGAAGCCGAAGTGCTACGCTCTCGAAGCCTAAGCATCCTCTTCCCCACTCCTGCGATCTTTTCTCTAGGCACAAACATATTTCTGTCTATAGCGAAACATATGTCCCACTACGCCCAAACATATGTTTCACTATAGACAGAAGTTCATAGCACTCGAAATCATCACCCTACACCCTCATACACAAACACTTACGGACATAGCAACATCACATCAACAGCCCACCAAGCACCTCCCTTCACTGCAAACGCCTGATAATCAAGCAGAATATCTGAAAAGTGAAAGGACATGAGCAACAACTTCAAAAAACAAAAAAGTGGCGATAACAATGCTAAATCTCATCAAAAAACATAGATTTAGCACCATTATCGCCACATTCTTCATATCAAATACCACTTACTGCACATACTTTCTGCCATTGCAGACGACCACACCATGGTAGTTGGCATCCACACGCTGACCTTGCAAATTATAAATCATCGCCTTTGCGGATGATTCCCCTGCAACAGGATGAAGTTGAACCCCCGTGGTCTGACTTACCACCTCTACCTTTTCGGAAGAAGCATTGTAATAAGCACCATTCTCGAAATCCAAGTCCGTCGTCTGAGGACTTTTGTTGGAATTGAAGATAATACCGGTAGGCTCGAAAACACCCTTGTCGATAGACCAGAGATACACATCATTGCCATTGTGAGTACCTACCTTGCTGATATGTTCCGTACTGCCTGGCCAACTGGCATACATATTCCCATTAGAATTCCACACCCAAGCATCGATCGGACCAGCCCAGGAAGACGAGTTCTCGAAATAGCAGAAAGTCTTACCTTCCTGCCATGTGGCGCAAGCCGGCAGATTGGAAGGAGCAGGAGGTGTAGGAGGAAGAGGCTCACCCTCATAGATGACAGCGATACCCTTGGCACCTACCTTGCCCGAAATCTTCGAAGCCGTAACGGTGAAGGTGTTGCCACTCACCTGGTCGGTATAGGTACCAGCCTTCACCCAGTTGCCCTTTCCGTCGCCATTGGTCACACTGACTTCACGATTGCCACCAGAGCCGAGTACGATGACCGCACCACTCTTTCGGCATTGAGCAGCCACTCCATTCTCATGCACGTAATAGTTGGGCTCGCCAGCACAGATATTGTGAAGATGATTGACGGCAGCCACCTCTCTGTCCTTAAAGTGGGTGCTACCTTTCACTCCCACCTTGATGGAACTTTTCGCCGTCTCGAAAGGACGAGAGAAATAGAGAGCCGTCGCACCATTGTTGCCAGCTACCACGGCATAGGCACGGTCGATATTGTTCTGTGAGATATACTTCGACTCGCCTCCGTCATTGCAGTATGTATCATGACTTTCGCCCCAATACACCAACTTATTCGTAGCCGCTTTCCTCTGATTGAAGTTGCCAACCGACTCATTCACCTGACCACTATTGAAGGAAGCAGCGAAGTGATTGCCATACTGATTGTCGGTAATACTGATATACTTCTGATATTCAGGGAACAGCACGGTATCATCACCACTAGTTCCATCTAGAATCTCACCATAGTTGTACATCGTCTGGTCGGGCACATTCTGCCAGAAAGTATCACCTTCGGAAGGCAAACCGATGTGCTTGGCTGCATCCCAACGGATGCCATCCACGCCACACGACTTCAACTCAGCCACATACTCCTTGATTTTTTCTTGTACACGAGAATCCTCGGTCTTCAAGTCCCACATACCAAGTCTGCCATGCGTCACTTGCCAACGTTTGCTATAGTCGATACCACCCTGATAATCGTGATACAGACTCTGGTCTTGCCAGAAAGAAGCTACATAGCTCAAGTTGCCATTGGTATGGTTTGCCACCACATCCACGATGATCTTGACACCATATTGATGGGCTTCGGTACAGAGTTCGGTCAGTCCCTCCTTGGTTCCCAAACCATTCTCACCCACCTTGTAGTCGTAAGGTTGATAGAGCATATACCATGGAGCACCAACCGGCTCACGAGGATGAGCAGGCGAAGTTTGAACAGCCGAGAACCCCGCCGCCGCAATATTAGGCAACTCCTCTTTGATTTGTTCGTACGTCCAGTCAAAACAGTGCAAGATGACACCATCCTGGATATTGTCTTTCAGACCATATTCGTTGTCCGTTGCAAAAGTTTGCAAGGAGACGAGCATGAGCAATAAGACAGCCCATAGCTTGATGGTAAATTTCTTCATAAGATGTTTAATTATAAGTTAAGATTTTAGTTATTTACTTTTCTAATGCAAATATAGCAACAATATGAAAACTCACAACTCATTTTCTTTAAAATTTCGTTCTTTTTCATATGCAATCGTTTACATAAGTTATCTTTACATGCTACACATATCATGTTTACGGGGCAAAGATAGCTACAAAATGTGATAGGTTTGTAATCGGGGGGCAAAATTTACACATTCCATCGTGCAAACGTTTTCACACAAAGAGGAAATAAAGGACAGACTAAGCGGCGTATTTCTGAGTGTTCAGAAATACGCCGCCGGACCCAAAACAATCATTTATTACCTAAAAAAGTAACTGACATCCATAACTAATACAAACCGGAGCTACATAAAACTATTCGCATAAAACCTTCAAAAACCTTTCATCTATGAAATCCAAATTCAATCTAAAACCTAAATAACCTATGAAACCTTTAATCTATGAACCTAAATGTATAATCTATGAATACGAATCATCTTTATTTACTTTCTACGCTTTATCCTTGTTGTTCTTTTCGACTGCAAAAGTAATACGAATCTCGCAACCCCACAATAAAAAAGATACATTTTCGTGCATTTTTATTGTGCAAGCGTTTGCACAGACAACTAGCATTGGAGCTTCCTCCTCCCTTATACCTTATTATATATAACAGAGGGGGACAAAGATGATAACACTTTGTTTGGGTTTCATCAATATACAAAAGCAAAATGAAAGCAAAACAACGCACAAAGCTACACAACGACACAAAACTCAAAACATAGAATATCATTTTATCACATCAGAAGACACATTACTTACAATTTACAAGCAAATGAGGCTTTAGTACTTACAATCTGAAACAGAACGAAAAAATATAGATTATTTTCGCAGATTATCGCTTGCATATTCCGACAAATTGTTGTACTTTTGCAATCGAAATCAAACAAATAGTTATCGTTTTCAAAGATTACATGGCAAAACGTCAGTTTTCGAGAGACATAACTTAAAAGAACACTCTCTGATGAGAGCAAATCAAACTTAACAACAATAGAGATATGAGAACAAAAGTTCATTTCACCAAGATGCAAGGGGCTGGCAATGACTACATCTATGTAGATACCACATTGTACAACATCCCCGACCCTGAGAAAGCAGCCATTGCCTGGAGTGCTTATCACACAGGAATCGGAAGCGACGGACTGGTTCTCATCGGAAAACCACAGGATGGCAGAAGAGCCGACTACTCCATGCGCATCTTCAATGCAGACGGTTCGGAAGCTATGATGTGTGGCAACGCTAGCCGATGTATCGGCAAATATCTTTACGAGAAAGGTTTGACACGCAAAGATACCATCCGACTAGAGACACTTTCAGGCATCAAGATACTGAGATTGCACATTCAGGACAACGGCAAGGTGGTAGATTCCGTGACGGTTGACATGCTTCAGCCAAAGCTAGAGAACAAAGAGCAATTTGTTCCAAGTGAGGAATCAACTCGAACCACCGAGGATGGCATTAAACAAGTAACGCTGGAGGCAGACGGCAGGAAATTTGAAGGAACCTATGTCTGTATGGGAAATCCCCACTTTGTAACCTTCGTGGATGACATCGACACCATCGACATCGCCCACTATGGTAAGATACTTGAGAGAGACAGTACATTTCCACAGCGTTGCAACATCGAGTTCGCACAAATGACTGAAACTGACATAATTCGAACGAGAGTTTGGGAGAGAGGAAGCGGCATCACCATGGCATGTGGAACTGGGGCATGTGCAACAGCCACAGCCGCCGCTATCACCCACCGAGCCAGTCGTGAAAGCGACATCGTCATGGACGGCGGCACGCTCCACATCGAATATCGGGAAGCCGACAACCACGTCTATATGACAGGTCCAGCGGCATTTGTTTTTGATGGAGAAATCGAACTCCCATAGGAGAGGCAAGACAAGAGAATTCTTCACTCTTCACTTAAACATTGGCAAACTTAAATAATAAATAAGGTCTTGGAAGGATAACAGAAGAGACCGCAATAAAAGGAGAACAACAATATGGCATTAGTAAATGAACATTTCCTGAAGTTGGCTAGCAACTACTTGTTTGCCGACATCGCAAAGAAGGTAAACGCCTACAAGATTGCCCATCCAAAGCAACGTGTGATCAGCTTGGGCATCGGCGACGTAACACAGCCCCTCTGCCCTGCCGTCATCAAGGCGATGCACAAGGCGGTGGATGAGATGTCCGTCCAAGCTTCTTTCAGAGGCTATGGTCCTGAGCGAGGCTACGACTTCCTCCGTGAGGCGATCATCAAGAACGACTTCTTGCCACGTGGCATCCACCTCGACGCTAACGAGGTGTTCGTCAACGATGGTGCCAAGAGCGACACAGGAAATATCCAGGAGATTTTGAGATGGGATAACAACATCGGCGTCACCGACCCGATTTATCCAGTATATATCGACTCCAACGTGATGATAGGTAGAGCGGGAGTCTTCGAGAATGGCAAATGGAGCAATGTCACCTATATGCCATGCGATGAGGGAAACAACTTCACTCCACAGATTCCAGACCATCGTGTAGATATGATTTACCTCTGCTACCCTAACAACCCAACGGGTACGGTCATCACCAAGGAAGAGCTTCGCAAGTGGGTGAACTACGCTGTCAAGAACGAGAGCATCATCCTCTACGATGCCGCCTACGAGGCATACATCCAAGACCCAGAGATTCCTCACTCTATCTACGAGATTCGTGGAGCGAGAAAGGTAGCGATAGAGTTCCATAGCTATTCGAAGACCGCTGGTTTCACTGGCGTTCGCTGCGGCTACACCATCGTTCCTAAGGACTTGAAGGCGAAGACCTTGTCGGGAGAAGAGGTAGCACTCAACCCTATTTGGGATCGTCGCCAATGCACCAAGTTCAATGGCACCAGCTACATATCCCAGAGAGCAGCCGAGGCTATCTACACTCCTGAGGGCAAGGAACAGGTGAAGGCTACTATCAACTACTATATGGAGAATGCCCACATTATGAGAGAGCAACTTCAGAAGTTGGGCTTGCGAGTATATGGCGGCGAGAATGCCCCATATCTTTGGGTCAAGACACCAAACGACACGCCTAGTTGGAAGTTCTTCGAAGAGATGCTCTATGGAGCTAGCGTAGTCTGCACCCCAGGCGTCGGTTTCGGTCCATCGGGCGAAGGTTACATCCGTCTCACCGCTTTCGGCGAACGTGAGGATTGCATCGAAGCCATGGGAAGAATCGCCAAGTGGCTGGGGAAATAATCAAACATCGAACATTAATAATTAAACATTATAAAGGTATGAGCAACTTAAGATTTCAAGCTGTTGCAGAGGCTTCCAAGAGAAAGCCTGTTGAAGTAGCCGCTCCAAGCGAGCGACCAAGCGAATTCTTTGGTAAGAAAGTTTTCAACCGCCAGAAGATGTACAAGTATCTTCCTGCCGACGTTTACGAGAAACTCGTTGACGTCATCGACAATGGCGCACGTCTCGACCGAAACATTGCCGACGCCGTAGCCAAAGGCATCAAGCAGTGGGCTGACGAGAACGGGGTAACACACTACACTCACTGGTTCCAGCCATTGACTGAGGGTACTGCCGAGAAGCACGATGCCTTCATTGAGCATGATGGCAAGGGCGGCATGATCGAGGAGTTCTCAGGCAAGTTGCTCGTACAGCAGGAGCCTGACGCATCTTCCTTCCCTTCAGGTGGCATCCGCTCTACCTTCGAGGCTCGTGGTTACTCTGCTTGGGATCCTACATCCCCTGTGTTCATCATCGATGATACACTCTGCATCCCTACCGTATTTATCTCATATACCGGTGAGGCGCTCGACTACAAGGCTCCATTGCTCCGCGCTTTGCACGCTGTCAACGTAGCTGCCACAGAAGTTTGCCATTATTTCAACCCAGATGTCAAGAAGGTCATTTCCAACCTCGGTTGGGAGCAGGAGTACTTCTTGGTAGATGAAAGTTTGTATGCCGCACGCCCTGACTTGATGTTGACTGGTCGCACCTTGATGGGTCACGACTCTGCCAAGAACCAACAGATGGACGACCACTACTTCGGAGCCATCCCAGAGCGTGTCCAGGCTTTCATGAAAGACTTGGAGGTTCAAGCTCTTGAGCTTGGCATTCCTTGCAAGACTCGCCACAACGAGGTAGCACCTAACCAGTTTGAGTTGGCGCCTATCTTCGAGGAGACCAACCTTGCCGTTGACCACAACATGCTCTTGATGAGTTTGATGAAGAAAGTGGCACGCCATCATGGATTCCGTGTTCTTTTGCACGAGAAACCATTCGCAGGCATCAATGGTTCTGGTAAGCACAACAACTGGAGTCTTTCTACCGATACAGGCATCCTACTCCATGGTCCAGGCAAGACACCAGAGGACAACCTCCGTTTCGTAGTCTTTATCACCGAGACCTTGATGGGTGTATATAAGCACAATGGATTGCTCAAGGCTTCCATCATGAGTGCTACCAATGCGCATCGTCTTGGCGCCAACGAGGCACCTCCAGCCATCATCTCTTCATTCCTTG